>Ga0247843_1000028_pt1 | contig 291212 bp, 217 predicted proteins | sample LaCruzMarch2017__FD_192420 | JGI IMG/M metagenome (GOLD analysis project Ga0247843, IMG submission 192420) | Freshwater microbial communities from meromictic Lake La Cruz, Castile-La Mancha, Spain - LaCruzMarch2017_8m | ecosystem: Environmental > Aquatic > Freshwater > Lake | place: Spain... | reverse complement strand
TGCGAGCCCAAACGATTCCCGAATTCAGGATGAATGCGGTACTTCGGAAACCGCGGAAAGGATTGGAAAGATGGCGTCGTTGCTCAATCGATTTCGGGGTTGGAAAGTGCCCGGCCGGGGGGTAAGTTGCGCTCATGCAGAAGGCCAGCCACACAACGGAGATCAACGAGCGCACGCCCGAGTCGATTGAGCGTGCGGAGCGCAAGTGTGCGGAGCTGATCATCAAGGACTGGCGCAAGGTCAAGCCGCGCCTGGAGGACACTCCAGAAGTGCGCGAGGCCTTCGCTCTCGGTGAGGCGTGGAGGAACGCGCAAACGGAACCTTGACCACCGAATGAATGTTCGTACTCGATACCAATCACTTTCGTGAAGTCGCCATTGCATCCGTCCTTGGCGAACGGTTGCGGGAGAGAATCGCCAGATCAGAGGGCGTGGTCGTCACGAGCATCATCACTGCCGAGGAAACCCTGCGTGGTTGGCTGGCTAGGCTCGCCGCAGTTGCTGATGTGTCCCGGCAAATGACCGCCTATGCGGAACTCGGCGCGGTGATTCTGTCTCTCGGGGATTTTAGCATGCTCCCGTGGGATTCCGATTGCGCCGCGCGTTTCAAAGCGTTTCGCGCCCAAGGAATCCGCATCGGCACGATGGACCTCAAGATAGCGTGCATCACGATCGAGTACGATGCGACGTTGCTTACGCGCAACTTCGTGGACTTCCAGAAGGTGCCAGGGCTGACGGTTGAGAACTGGCTGGATTAAACCCAGTCGAGCTGGTCGATAGGGGCTTTCTCGAGAAGACATAGCCCGCATTAGCGGGATAATGACCAAGTTTCTTGAACCATCCGGCCTTCCCGGGGTCAAGGGGAAAGCTGGGGTGGATGGGTGTTTCGTCCTCGTCCTCCTACTCGTCCTCGAAACGATCGTCCCAATGTTTGTTTCGAGTAGGAGGACGAGGACGAAGCGGTTACGTTCCCTTGGTCCCACCGGCAAACGGCATCGAGTCCGCGTCGAACCGGGCTCGATTCTCGCGCCCCGTCAGGGCGCGGACGTTGGTTTCTTCCGGTTTCCGGTGGTTGCACCACCGGCTTCCATCTTGACGTCCCTCCGGGAACTTGAGGCCGGACATTCCCGGGCTCACAAGAAGTTAGCGTCGGAACGCAACGCCTTGGCGGCCCGGTTGCGGACGCGGCTGCGCAACATCATCAAGGAACTCGAACTGGTCTTGGCCGCCGACGATCCGCGCTGGGAGGACTTCGGACTGGAATCGCCCGCCGCAGAACGCGCCCGCAAGCCTGCCCGGGAAAAGAAAGCCGAAGCGAGAAAGGATGCCGCAGCCACCCGGAGATATCAGAGCGCCATGGAGAAGCTCGAAACGGCCAAAATCCGTGCGGAGAAGGCCCGGGTCCGGACGGAGAAGGCTCAAACCATCGCTGATCTCCTGCGAATCGAATCCGACAAGGCGGCGGCAATCGTCGCGGAGCTGATGGAAAAGGCGCTCAAGCTCAAGCCGGAGGGCGTCACGGCGCCAACCTCCGGAACCGGCCGCGCCACGGAACCGAGCCCCGCCCAGGACCCTTCCGCCGTGGAGCTGATTGGCTGAGAGATCGGATCAGACTACTTTTTCGTGATGGATATTTCCCGCCCCGGGAGCTGGTGACCGGCTTCAGGGGCGGGTTTCCTTATAGTCTCATGGACTTATTTGCTGGGCAACCACCGCACCGCATTCTCCACCACGCGCAGCGGCTCGGCTTGTTTGTAAATGGGATACGTTTCGTGGCCGGGGCGGAAGTAAAAGACGCGGCCCTTGCCCACCTTCCACACGCAGCCGCTGCGGAAGTGCTCGCCTTTGTCCCACTTCTCTTCGAACACGACCTCATCCGGCGCGGGCACGTGGAAGGGCTCGCCATACATTTCCGTCTGCGGGATGTCCCATTGAGCGGGGAGTCCGGCGGCGATGGGATGCTGCGGCAAGGGCGTCGTCAGGTGGCCCGGCGCTCCGTCATTGCGATACACCGGGAAAACGCATTGCGGCAGGGTAAGTCGCCACACGTTGCCTTCGGCCGGATCAATGAATGGCGTGATGCGCAACGCTCCACCGACCCCCTTATAATACGGCTGGTCGTTCACAAACTCCCACTTCGCCGAAGCGCGTTGCGCCTCGGGAATCCGCGCGAGCGCGTCGGCCTTCGCCCGCTCCTGCATGAGCCGGACGAACGGCTTGGCCCAATGCGCGGAGTGCAGCGCGATCAATGCAAGCTTGCCGTCCATCACCCGTTTCACCACGGCTTCCATGCGGGCGTCGTCCTGGTCCTTGACGCGGCGATGGCACCAGAAAACGAGCACGTCAGTGGCTTCGAGCGTCGCGTCACTGAGGCCTTGTTCCGGATCGTCGAGACGCGCGGCCTTCACGGAAAGCCCGGGCTGTTTCTCCAAATGCGCGGCAATCGTCTCGCCGAGGAACGATTCGCCGTAGGCCTCCTTTTGCTGCGGCTGTTGCTCGTCCCAGACAAGGACGCGGATGGGTTCCGCCGCTTGAAGCGCGGTCAGTGAAATCAGCAGCAGGCTGACGAGGACGTTGAGAGTGTGTTTCATGATTTTCGTGGTGTGGATTTTCCAATGCTTCAACGGAACACAACCAAACTCGCGAGTGTCGAGCGAAGGAAGTAACGGCGGGAGGTTGGTTGTTCTTGGTTCATGGTTCGTCGTTCTTGGTTTATGCCGTGTCGGAGCGTCACTTCACAAACTTCACGTCCACCTTGGGTAGCAGGGCTTTCACTTTGGCCTGTGTCTCGTCAGGGTAGCCTTTTCCATAGCGGACGAGCTGGAGGGATTTGAGATGCGCAAAGGCCTGCAACTGCGGGAGGCGTGCATCCGGTAGGTCAATGCCTGAGAGGGAGAGTTCCCGGACATGGGTCACGCTGGCGAGGGCGGCGAGATCGGTGTCTGTGAACGCGCTGCCATCGATCGAGAGACGGCGCAGCGTGGGGATGAATTTGACCGTGTCGATGGCCTCTGATGCCGGGGCGCACACGCCGTATTCGAGGGCCACATACTCCATTGGCAACTCGCGCAGATGCTTGACGAGGCCATGTGAATGGTGAAAAGAGCGGCGGGTTTCATGGAGTGACGGAGTTTTGGCGCATGCTGCCAGCGTGATTGTGGCTTGTGATTTCCAGCAGATTCAGGGAGGCCAACAGATTATTCTCAAGATGAGAACCAAACCCAAAAACCAATCTGCGGGCCTCCCTGAATCTGCTGGAGACCAAATGCAGCCATCAGTATTTCGGGAAGATGGCCGGGGTCGGGAAGCGCTCTTCGAGATTGTCGTTGAGGTATTCTTCGCGGGGCACTTGGACTTGAGGCCAGCTCGCAGGACGGACGCGGACGACGCGACCGGGGCGGATGCCTTCGATGATGAGGTCGGTCTCAAAGCGGATCTGGATGCCGCTGCTGCCCAGCGGGGCTGCGTCGGGTGCTTTCGTGACATCCATGATGGGCCCCTTTGAGGCCATGTGCGCGGGTCCGTAGGCGCCGTGGGTGTGCTTCAAGGTGTTCTCGACGGCATTCATCAGGGCAGGAACATCCTTTTTGAAATCAGCGTAGAGCGAGTCGTCCATGCCGCCGAACAAGGTCGCGGTCACAGTGGCGCGACCGAACTTGCCATACTCGACGGCATCGACCCACGCGGGCATCCAGCGGCTGCGGATGAAGGCTCTATGCGTTTCGGTCTGGTTGTGTGCGGCTCGTTGAGTCGCGGTGTCATCGAGCCAGATGTCGGAGATGTGGAAGCGAGTGAAGATGCCATCCGGTGTCGGTTTCCAGGTGAGGCCGAGCAGGACGGGTTGGCTCTCGAGGGGCTTTTTGCCGTCGGCGGGCCATGCGCCTTCCGTGATGAGTTCCTCGATTCCGAGGCATTCGCGGCCACGCCAGATGCGGGTGGCGGCGTCGAAGGTCAGTTTTTCTTCGGTGGCCTTGCCATCACCGCCTTGCTTCGGTTCGCAGGCGGCGATGATCATGCCTTCGCGATTCTTGATCTCCACTTCCTTGAGCTTCCAGATGAGTCCTTCGCGCTGGCAGTGGCTGGGTTCGTCTTCGAGCAGGAGGACGTGGTTCTCGGCGGGAAAGATACCGGAGCCCCGGTTGTGATTGGCGTCCGTCTGTTTGCTATCGACCGGCAAGACCGGCACCGCAGAGGTCTTCGGGTCGGGCGGCAAGAAAGCGTGGACGTGCATCACGGTGCCGAGCGGGACATCCCGCAGATCGGCGGGTGCGCCACGATAACGAACGATGCCATACGGCAGCATGGCGAAGGGGTGCGGATCGTTGCGGAAGAACATGCCCGATCCCTGCACGCGGAGGCTGCCGCGCCGGTTCGCATGGTCCACGAAGATTAGCTCACCGCGGTAGGAATGCGCTTTTTCCAAAGGCGGAAACTTTCCGGCTTCGGGCCTAAATGTTCCTGGTTCTTGGTTCTTTGTTGTTGGTTCGCCGTTGGTTGCGTTTGCCTGGATGACGAATGAACACGCGACGGCTAACAAGGTTTTTGGAACGAGGAACCAAGAACGAGGGACAAAGAACATCTTCATAGTGCGATTACCTTATTGCTATCACCAAACTGAACGGTCTCCACGCCCATGCGCTGGGCCATGAGGAGGAGGAGATTGCTCATGTGGGCGTCGGCGTTGACCGGGCGGCTGCAGACTTGGTAGTGGGCGGAGGTGAGCGCTCCGTCGGCACCGAGGGCGTAGCCTTCGAAGCCTTTGGCTGACTTGTTGAAGTCGAGATGGCTGCCGTGCTTCAGGCCGAGATCAGAGCCACCGGCGAGCACGAGGGGGAGGTTGGCGTTGCCATGGCTGTGGCCGTAGGACATCCCGCTGCCAAAGAGGGCCATCGTGGATCCGAGGAGCGGCTTGCCGCCGAGGTCCTTCGTCTCCGCGAGTCGGGTGAGGAAGTAGCTATATTGCTCGATGACGAAGGTGTCGTAGTTCGTGAGCTTTTCCATGTAACCGGCATCGCCGCCATGGTGGCTGAGCTGATGACGCGACTCGGTGATGCCGATTTCAGGAATGGAAATGGCATCGCCCTCTCCGCCCAGGCTGAAGGTGGCCACGCGGGTCACATCCGTCTGGAAAGCGAGCACCATGAGGTCATAGACGGTGCGGAAGTAGTCACCCGCCTTCGTGGCGGCGATGTCGCGGTTGGTTCGCTGGCGATCGTCCTCAGAGATGGTGGGCAGCGGCGTGTCGAGCCACGCATCGGCCCGCTGGGTGCGGATTTCCGCTTCACGCACGGAGGTGAGGTATTGCTGCATGCGACCTTTGTCCTCGGTGCCCATCTGTTTCTCGAGCTGCCGCACTTCCGCGAGGTTTGCATCGAGCACGCTGCCTTTGCGGCGCAAGGCCCGCCGTTGGACCATCTTTCCGCCTTTGGGTTCTTCGAAGAGGGAGGCGAAGATCTCGCTGCAACGGCGCATTGCGGGCAACCGCACGCCGTCTGCCGTCCACGCGAGCGAATCCTGCGTGATGGCGACCTCCATCGAAGGGTAGCGCGTGTGCAACGCCGTGAGCTCGGCCATCTTTTGGTCTACCGAGATCGTGTTGCGATCCGATGGCCCCAGCTTCCCGCCCGTGAGCCACACCGAAATGCAATTGTGATGATGACTGAGCGCTCCCGGATGGTGCAATCCGCTGATCGGCGTGATGACTTCGCGATGCTTCTCCAATGGCTTCAGCGACCTTGAAAACTGGTAATCCTTGCCCTCCGTCGTGATCTGGTAGTTCAGCGAATGCACGCCATTCGCGAGATAGATAAAGGCGCTGCGCTTCGGCGTGACAGTGGCGCTCTCTGCGGCTCGCAGCGGCACCATGCATTCGAGCATGGGCAGCGAGATGAAGCTGCCGAGGGCCTTGAGCGCGTGGCGGCGGTCGATGAGCCAGGATTGGGATAAAATGTTCATGGTTCTTCGTTCTTGGTTCTTGGTTCTTTGTTGAAGAGGTTCAGCGGGGATTTAGGGTGGTCAGGAGATAGCGGATGAGTCCACCGACTTTGGCGTGGGTGGTTGCTGCCTGGCTATAAATGGCATCAAACTCTTCCTGGGTAATGTAGGACTGATCCAGGGCGATGTAGAGCTGGCTCTGAACCTCGGAACATGAACGCTGAGAGTAGCGCAGAAACTTGACGAACTCAGCGTTGCTTCCTCCATCGAAACCCTCGGCGATGTTGTGCATGGCCGAGCCTGACGCACGGGTGATCTGATCCCGGAGTCCAAAGTCCTTCGCAAACGCTCCGCGCATGGCCACGGCATAGACTTGCCTCGTCAGATCCCGAGCCAACTGCCAGCCCTCAATGTCTTCGAAGCGGGTTATTTTCATGTTCCGGGTTCTAAGTTCTTAGTTCTTAGTTCGCTGTTTTGGCGTTTTTCTGGGCAACAAAGAACCAAGAACAAAGAACCAAGAACTTCACCGCTTCCTCACCAGCTCCGACATCGCAACAGCCCGAACAATGTCGCGAACCCGATACCCGCTCTTCTTCGCTTCGGCCTGGATGGCGTTGAGATCGTCTTGATCATCGTAGGCGAGGGCGCGGCGGAGCGCGTAGGTGCATAGGTGGTCGATGAAGGCGCGGGCGAGTTCGTCTCGGTCTTCAAGGAGGCGCTGTTTGAACTCGTTGGCATCCTTGAACGGGCGGCCATCGGGCATCGCGCCCGCCGGATTCACCACGGGATCGGCACCGACTCCTGCCGCGACTTTTTCATGCGTCCGCCACTGGCCGACGGCGTCGTAGTTGTCCCAGGCGAGGCCGAGGGGGTCGATCTTTGCGTGGCAGGCGGCGCAGTTCGCGTCGTTGCGGTGGGCTTCGAGTTTGTCGCGGAGCGTGGCCTTGGGGTTTTGCGGCGGATTGGGTTCGATGGCGGGCACGTTTGCCGGCGGTGGTGGCGGCGTCTTGCCGAGAACCACTTCGCTGAGCCAGACTCCGCGATGCACCGGGCGTTGCCGCGTGCCGTCGGAGGTGAGGCCGAGCACCGCGCCCATGGTCAGCAGGCCACCGCGACGATCCTCTGGCTTCAGCGAGACACGTTGGAAGCCGCCTGACTTCGGCTCCGCTAATCCGTAGAAGTCGCAGAGCCGGGCGTTGGCCACGGTCCAGTCGGAATGGATGAATCCATCGAGGGGTAGGTTTTTGCCGAACATCTCGCGGAAGAACTCCACCGGCTCATGGCGCATGCTTTCCTCCAGCCAGGCGTCGTAGGCGGGGTAGAGCTTTTTGTCCGGCGGGAACATGCCGACCCGGTGCAGTTGCAGCCACTGCCGGGCGAAGTCATCAATGAAGCGGCTCGCTTTGCTGTCCGCGAGCATGCGATCCACCTCTTTCTTGAGGCCATCGCCATTCAGCGTGCTGCTTTTTGCTGCGGCAAAGAGCGCGTCATCCGGCATCGAACTCCAAAGGAAATACGAGAGCCGCGAGGCGAGTTCCGGATCCGTGAGACGCTCACGGGCCACGGTGTCGCCCTCGACGAGGTAAATAAAATGCCGGGAAGTCAGCACGCCTTGCAACGCGACGCGATAGGCATCGGCCGTCTTCTCGCCCGCCTCGCGCTCGGTGCGGTAGGATTGCAGGTATTGCTCCAGCTCCTCATTCTTCACCGGCCGACGCCAGGCGCGCTCGGCAAAGCGTTGCAGATGCTCCGCGACCACCTCGGGCGTCGCGTCATCGGGGGGGACGATGTCTTTGCGGCGTGATTTCTCCGCCTCTGAGACCAGCGGGCCTTCCCATTCGATCCAATCCAGCAGCACCGTGGAGAACAGGCCGTTCCCTTTGTCGTCGAACATCTGCGGCGCGTTCGGATTCAGGAGCAGAGTTTCGCTGCTGTGCGTGAAGATGTAGCCACCTCGGCTAGACAGCGCGTTGCGGAAGGCCGCTCCGGCTCTGCGGTCCACCACATCCGTGGCCACGACGCAGAAGTCCAGCGTCATGGGCATTTCGAGAAACACCTCGAACTCGTAGACTTGCGGTTTGTCCTCCGGCGCGGTGATGTCGAACTCGATGAGCCCATCCACGGTCTCCTCACCGGTCCGCTGCCCGATGCTCAGATGCGCCGTTTGACCACCAATCGGGCGGATGCCGCTGGCCTGGATGCGGAGTTTGTAGAGTCCGCTGTGCTCCGGGCCGGTCTTCCCGAACCAGTGGGCCGAGAGCGCGTTTTGGACATTGCCCGGGAAGAGCAGGTAACGCAGCGACCGCTTGATGCCGAATCGGTCCAGCGCTGCCTGCTGGTCCTTCCCGCCGCCGTATCGAATCTCCGCCGCAGTCTTGCGGACTTTGCGAGCCTCCGCCGCCGACGCAGCGGGAAACGCTCGATCGAGCACCAACTCCGCCGCCCGGTAATAGCGATCCACGTGGGACGGCGAGAGCGAGAGCTCCGACCCGATGCGTTCAAACCCATGCCAGAGCGTGTCCTCATTGAGCTCCCCGGGCTTGGCGGGATCGTAGCGCACGCCGAGCAGGTCATAGACCGTGTTTTGATATTCCTTCCGGCTCAGTCGAGAATGCACCACCGCTGGCCGGGCCGCCATCCGCGCCGACCGGCCCTCTTTAATGCGCGAATCAAGGCTGGTCACAAACGATGCGATCTCCGCCTGCGACGGTTGAATCTCATCCTCCGGCGGCATCTCTCCGGAGTTCACCTGCTCCATCAGTTCCGCCCAATGATGCGTATCCGCGCCCAGCTTGAAATCGCGCGAGAGCCGGTCGATCCGCAAATCACCCTTCTCCTTCTCCGGCCCATGGCAGCGGATGCAGTGCGTCTCCAGAAAGGCATCGAACGGTTCCGCCGCATGAACGGCGCTGACAAAACCCAGGCTGGCGGTGAGCAGCAGGCAGGTGTGGGAAAGTTCGCGGAGGTCGGGCATCGTTAGTGATCAGCATCTGGGGTATCCAGGCACCTTCCAATTCACGCGAACGCGGAACAGACTTCATCATTGAATTCAATTCAATCCACACGCAGGAACTCATCGCACTCAATCCGCACAGTCCATATCCCATTTTCCGGCGTTATCGGATGGGTAAGTGTCGACAATGGCGGATGGTGCGGCGCTGTGCCAGGCTAAACGGGCGTGAGAGGACATCGGCGGGCCCCTACCGGCTTCTCGCGCGGGAGTCAATCGTCCCGAACGTGCCGCCACTCAAGGCGCGGATCATCGCATCCACCCGTCGATCGCGAAGACTCGGCCATGGGATCGATTGATCTCACTTTGCCCCGAGCAGCGGCTTTAGTCTCTCCGAATAGACCGCATAACCAGCAGGTGAGAGGTGGATGTTGTCCGCCGTGAAGAGCTCTTTCTTGAGCGTGCCGTCGGCGTTGGTGAAGTCGCTCCAGAGGTCAAGCAGGCGGAGTTTGGGCTCGCTGTCGAGTTTGAGGGCGTCCAGCGCAGCGTTGGTCTTCTTGATGTCCTCATAAAAGCGATTGCCGGGCGCGTGGGCGGGCAGGATTTTCGCGACGACGATGCCTGCATTGGGAAACTTCTCACGGAGGTTCTTCAGGCACATTAGAATCCCCAACGCCGCCGCTTCGATCCCGGTTTCGGCGGTAAAGAACATGTTGTTGTTCCCGATCATGAGCACGATGGCTTTCGGCTGCAAACCTTCGACACCGCCGTGATCAAGGCGCCAGAGCACGTTCTGAGTCTTGTCGCCGCCGATGCCGATGTTGACGGCTTTCCACTCCGGGAAGTGCTTCTTCCACGACTCGCCAGAATGAGTGCCGTTGGTTTCATGGGCTTCTAAATTTCGAGGCCGCGCAGGGTGCCGGTGCCGCTGGCGAATTTGTCCGCCTCGATCCCGAGCCGTTGCAGCATGCTCACGAAGAGATTGGCGAGCGGCGTGTTGTTCGTGGGGTCGAACGCGAGATGCTTTCCGTGCTTGAAGCCGCCGCCAGCCAGGATGATCGGCAGGTTTTGATTCGAGTGCGAGTTGGCGTTGCCGAGGCAACTGCCGTAAAGCACCTGCGTGTGTTCGAGCAACGACGCGCCGGCCTCCTTCGTGTCGCGCAAGGTCCCGAGCAGATAGGCCAGCGCGCTCATCTGCGCCGCCTCGATCTGGCGCAGCTCGGCGATTTTCTCCGGTTCATTTCCGTGATGGGTAAGGCCGTGGGTCTCGCTCTTCACGCCGGGCACGTGCGGCACGACGGAGAAGGTGCTGAGGGAAAGCGTGACCACGCGCGTGCTGTCGGTCTGCAACGCGAGGCGGATGAGATCGAACATGAGCTTCGATTTCTCGATGATGAGGTTGGCGTCGCCGATGTCCTTCGGCTCGGGGTAATCCACCTTCGGCTTCGGACGGTTTTCCCAGGCGATGCTGCGCTGCAGGCGGCCTTCCAGTTCGCGCACGCTCTGGAAATATTGGTCGAGCCGCGCGCGATCCTCGGGCGCGACGGATTTCTCCAGCCGCGCGGTCTTGTCGAGCACGAGGTCGAGCACGCTGCCCCCGGCGTCGATGCGGCGCATGGTCGCGGCCTTTTCCTCCGGCGTGCCCGCGACGAAGAGGCTGCGGTAGAGCCGCCGGGGACTCGCCTCCGCCGGGATGCCCACGCCCGAACGCGACACGGAGAGCGAGTCGCCGTAGTGGTCCCCGTTCTTCACCGTGAGCGCGAGCGAAGGGAAACGATTCTCCAACCCGATCTGCTCCGCGGCGAATTGATCGAGCGACAACGAGTTACGAAACGTCGGCTGCCCCGGATGTGGCGCGCCGGTGAGGAAACACTGCCCTGCGTGGTGATTCCCATCCACGCCCGGATGCGACAGCCCGGAGAACACGGTGAACTGCCCGCGATGCGCCGAGAGCAGATCGAGATACGGACTCGAAGTCTCATCCACGTTCGGAAAGAAAAATTGCGGCATCATCCCGAGCGGTACGTGAATCGCGACAAGGCGCTTCGGAGGCAACCTGTCGTCAGCGCGCCCCAGCATCGGCAGCGCGAGATATGCGCCCGTGGCACGGAGGAAAAGGCGGCGGTTCATTTGGCTGGTGGATTTGGCGTGAAGATTTTGCTCTCCGCCAGCGCATCGATCAGCGAGCGGATGCCGTATCGCTGCGCCGCAGTGCTTTCGACGATGCGTTCGATTTCGCGGCGGTCGGCGTAAGAGACTTCCGCGCCGGTGGCGTAGCGCGAGAGATGCGCGACAAAGGCGCGGGCAAGGCGCGCGGGGTCTTCAGCGAGCAGTGCGGTGAGCTCGTTCACGTCTTTGAAGGTACGGCCGTCGGGCAGTTCGCCGCTCGCATCCACGGCGGGCCCGAGCTTGTAGTTCACGTTCCATGTGGTGTGGCCCTTCTCCGGCGGCACGTCGCCTTTGTCCGTCGAGCGGTAGCGGTTACGAGAGCCGCCGATGGGATCGAAGCTCTCCAGCGCGAAGCCCGCCGGATCGATCTTCGCGTGGCACGCGGCGCAACTGGCGTCGTTGCGATGCTTGTCGAGTTGGTCGCGCACCGTCGTTGCGCCGCGCGTGTCCGGGTCAATCGCGCCCACGCTCGGCGGTGGGGGCGGTGCGGGCTCGTTGAGCAAGCGGTCCATCACCCACACGCCGCGCTTGACGGGCGTAGTCGTGGTGCCGTTGGCGGTGAGTTTCAGAATCGCCGCCTGACCGAGGAGACCGCCGCGCGGGCTCTCGGCGGGCAAGGCCACGCGGCGCACTTCCACACCGTGCACATCCGCGATCCCGTAGTGCTCGGCGAGGCGCTGGGTAAGCATCGCGAAGTCCGGCCGCACCAGAGCGGTCACGGGCGCATCGGTGGCGATGAGTTCGCGCAGGAAGGCGCGGGTCTCGGCGACCATGCCCTCGTGCAGGAGGAAGCGATATTCGGGATAAAGCTTCGGGTCGGGCGTGGTCTCGTTGACGCGGCGGAGGTCGAGCCACTGGTCGGCAAAGTCGCGGATGAACCGCTCGCTGCGCGGGTCGGCCAGCATCCGGTCAACAACAGGCTTTAGGCTGGAGGCTTTAGGGTCAAGCGAACCATCGCGCGCCGTGGCAAGCAATGCGTCGTCCGGTGGGCCGTTCCAGAGCCAATACGACAAGCGGGAAGCCCGTGTGAAGTCGTTCGCATCCACGGAGTGAAACAAGAACTCCGGTGAGGTAAGCACCGCGACATAGGCGCGCCGCATCGCGTCCTCGAAACAATCCTTCGCCGCGAGCCGCTTCGTCACGAGCGCGATGTAGGGCGCGACTTCCTCCTCGCTCACCGGACGGCGGAACGCCTTTGGCAGAAATGCGCTGAGCAAGCGCCGGGCGTCGGCCTCAGGCTGCTGGGACTGCACGGTCTCCAACGGCGGCTTGCGCTCGGCGGGCGGGATATCGGTGAAATAGTTCGGCAGGTAGCCACCGATGCCACGCACCTCATCTCGACGCGGCGGAATCACGTCCGCGCCCGGCGGCAGCGTCGTGATCTGCAAATCGCCAAACAACCGTTTGTGACTCTCCGGCGGCCACGTCGGATAGAGCGGCCCCTCGATCTCAAACCAATCCAACGCTACACCGGGACCAACATGCTTGGCGGCACGTCCTGCGATTTGCCCGATGCGCAAGCCATTCCACGGAATCGAAACTGGATCAAAGACAATGCTCTCATGAGCCTCCAGCCACGCGGTGATCTCCGCCTCGTTCGATTTCATCGATGGCGCGGTGAAGGCGCTGAGCAGACGCCCGCCTTCCTGCTGCTTGCCCTCCTCGTGCGCCCGGAGCGCGGCGGCTTGGTGCGCACCCGGCTCCGGTTTGCCCGCATTCCACTGAAAGCCCCACAGCGACAGCTTCATGCGATATTCGCCCGCATAGATCGGCGACACGTTCAGCGCCGCCTCGTAGCCCGCGAGATTCGGATTCAGCAGTCCGACCGCACTCTGGCTCTGAGCGGCTTTGATTTCATTGCAGAGGCGCTTTCGCTCCTCCATGTCCGGTCCTTCATCGCCGACAAAACCCTTCTTCTCCTCGAAGCCTCCGCGTATCGGCAGCGCGGGGTCAGGCTGCTTGCCCTTCAGCAGCACATACTGCCCGAGGCTCAGATTGAACTCGAACTTGAACAATCCCGCCGGGTAGATCCGCCGCTTAAACACCGGTGGCGGCGTGCTGCGGGTGGCGATCGCCGCATCGAGCGCCTTCTCGATGGCCTCTTCATAGGCCGCAAGATGCGCAGGCGAGAAGTCGAGGCCACTCGCGATTTTGTCAAAACCCCCGACCGTGCCATCTGAGGGCAACAACGCCTGAATGTCGAGCCGCGGCAGCGCGAGCAGATCGGAGAGCGTGTTCTCAAACTCCGTCCGCGTCATCCGCCGCATCCGCACCCGACCGCTTTTCTCCAATCGGGCGGCGTCCGCGATGGTGAGTTGTCCGTCGAGCCATTTCGTCACCTCGGTGGCATCCTTCGCCTCGGGTCGTGGCTTCTTCTTCGGCGGCATCTCGCCGTTGGCCATGGCATCGTGGACCTTGACCCAGGTCGCGAAAGTCGGTGGATCGGTGAACTCCGCTTTCAACCCGGTGAGATCAAGACCTCCCTTTTTGGTGAGATCGTCGTGACAGTCGAAGCAGTGCTCCGCGAAAAAGGTGCCTGGTTCCACGGCGCGGACTTCACCGGCCAGGCCGAGGATACACGCAAAGAGACAAAGGCGGAGAGGCATGGGAGGCGGTCAGCGTTGCACAATCCGGACGGGAAGCGTTCTTGATCGCGTTCGTTCAGCATATCCTCACAGACTATTTCCGTGAGGATTGGCACGCGTAACAAGAAATCCCTACGTCACGGTTTGCTGGGGGCCGCCGGTCCGAGGCCCTGGTGATTCTTCGTTCCGGGCCGTTCGATCGGTTTGGCATTGGCGGGCAACTTCGCCGGATCAAACGGAACGATCGCCTCATCGCCCAATACCTTGAGGCGGAGATCCTTGATTTCCACCGTGTTCGCGTTGCCGCGGTGCAGTTGAATGGCGAGCAATCCTTTGAGGGCGCGCCCTTTCTCATCCCAGTCGGTCAACTCGGAGGAAACTTGTCCGTTGATCTTGTGAATCAGGTGATTTCCCTTCGCGATCACGGTGTACTCGTTCCACTGACCGACATCCACCTTGACCGGCTCATGCTCGGCGACGATGAGGCGGACGCCATTGGGATCCAAGACGACGGACTTGCCGTTGAGACCAAAAATTCCCCGCCCCTTTTCTTCGTAAGTCATCCCCGTGTGTTCGGTGGCCGGGTGAATGTCGCATTGATAACCCGCAATCCCCCAGGGACCGCTCTCAGGCAGCGGCCGACTGCGATACTGGATGCCCGTATTGTTGTCGCCCAAAATACGAACCGTGGCACGCAGTTCGAAGTCTTTGACCGTCCCTCCCCGCCAGATCAGGAAGCTATTGTTCTCCGGGCTGCCGGGCCCCGTGCAGGTTCCAGTGACGAGGCCGTTCTCCACCTTCCACAGCTTCGGATCGCCGTCCCAACCGGCAAGATCCTTGCCATTGAAGAGCGAAACAAAACCGTCCTGCGCAGAGGCGACGGTGACCAGAGCCAGGATGACGAAGAGGAGCGTTGGCGTTTTCATGGATTGACCTTCCAGACCTTTACTTCATCCACCCAAGCTGTGCTTCCCGCAAGGATGCTGACCCAGCGTTTCATGGGATGAGAGAAGCCTGCGGATTTGTGCGTTGCGATGACCTTTCCGTCGAGCGTGGCGCGCATCTCATCCCCCTCGACGACGAGCAGGAGATCGTGCCATTTCTCGTCCGCCTTCCAGGGGACGGTCACCTGCTTGGTCTTGTAGAGTTCGGCGAGATCTGCGGGGACCTTGCCCGTCGCCGCGACCGCCTCCTGGCTGCGCTTGCGATTGGCCAAGTCCATCACGCCAGTTTTGTAATCACTCAGGGTGATTCCCGTCGGCCTCACCAAAGCATAAGCGAGATGCCCCGCATGAGACGTGAGGCACTCCCGATCCACGAAGCCAAAGGTGAGATCCTCGCTCTTACTGAGTCCGGGAAACTTGAAGCGAATCAGCGCGGCACCGTTCTGAAAACCGGCCTCATGATGGATGTGGGGCTGATGGCCCGCTGCGGGGGCATTGGTGATCTTGAGGATCCCCTTTTCCAGATCGGCTTGCTTGATAGCCGGAACGCGATCTGCGGTCGCGCTCTCCCAGCCATTGCCGATGGCCTTTAGCCCGTTGCCGTCTTCCTCGCGGTCGAAGGTATCCGCAAAGATCAGCGTCCCCTTTTCTTTGAGCCAGGCAGCATCATTCTTCCCCGCTGGTTCTGCGGCGTGCAGGCCTGTCCACGCCGAACAGAGCATGAAGGCGAGAAAGAAACGGGTTCGAATCATAGCGTTGACTGATAGCACAGGTTCCTCTCCCGCCCTACACCACAGTGGGGAATGGTTGTGCGAGTTGTCCTGTCTTGACGATGCCCCCTTGCATCACGGCGATGAAGTTGTCGCGGTTTTCGAGGATGGAGATGTCTTTCATGACATCGCCATTCACGACGAGGACATCGGCAAGTTTGCCTGCTTCGAGGGTGCCGAGCTCATGCTCGCGGCCCATCATCTTGGCTCCGCCGAGCGTGGCGCACTTGAGGGTGTCGAGCACGCTGAAGCCGACGTAGTTCACGAAGAAAGTCAGTTCCTTCGCGTAAGTGCCGTGCGGCGTCCAGCCGAAGCCGTAATCGCCACCGAGCCCCAGTGTGCCACCGGCTTTGAGCACCATGCGGGCACTCTCGGCACCGGCTTCGAGTGTTTCCTGATGGCCGTCGATAACGCGTTGCGGGAGGCCGAATGCTTTGCCTCGTTGCACGCTGAAAAGCTCGAAGCCGAGGCCGGGGCACATGGGGACGTTGCGCTTGAGCAACATCTCCAAGCACTCGTCATCCATGAAGGTGCCGTGCTCGATGGCGTCGTAACCAGCCTTGAGCGCGTTATAGATTCCGTCGCGGGCGCGGCAGTGGCCGGTGACTTTGAGGCCGTGATTGTGCGCGGTGGCGACGACGGCGTACATTTCATCAAAGGTCATGCACAGCGTGTGGTGGTCGTTGATGTCCGGCGACGCGGCATCGCCTGTGGGATAGGTTTTCACCCACTCGATCCCGTCTTTGACGAGTTTCCGCACGGCGGTGCGGGCATCATTGGGGCCGTTCACGATGAAGACGATTCCTTCCATGCCGATGCGGCGGTAATCCGGGTTCCAGTCCATCAAACCGCCCGCGCCACAGATCTCGCGTCCGCTAGCGCTCAAGCGCGGTCCCGGGATCATGTCCTCCTCAATGGCCTTCTTCATCCACACGTCGATGTTATGTAGGCAGCCGCCGCTTCGGGCGCTGGTGTAGCCACACTCGAGCGCGATCTTCGCGTTCACGGCGGATTGCAGCGTGACGTATTCGACCGGGAATTTGATGTCGAGATCCTGTAGCTCGGTGACATTGAAGTAGGTCAGATGAATGTGCGCCTCAATGAGTCCCGGCATGATGGTGCCGCCGCGTGCGTCGATCTTCCGAGCGTCCGGAACGGGTGGGGCATCGGCGGCAGGTCCGGCGTAGGTGATGAGACCGTCGGTGACGATGACGGTGGCATTCGGGACAGGAGCGGAGCCAGTGCCATCAAAGAGCTGGCCATTGGTGATGAGCGTGGTGCCCTTGGCGGTTTTCATTGTGTATTTCTATTCAACGATGAGCACGCCGCGCATCACCATCCAGTGACCGGGAAAGGTGCAGAGATAGGGGTAGCGACCTGGCTGCCCAGGGGCGGCGAAATGGATCGTCGTCTTCTTCTGTGGATCGAGGATTCGCGTATGACAGAGAATGTCCGGACTATCCGGCACGTAATGACGGCGGAGGGAATCAGGCGCTGCGACCAGACTGTTGGCGAGATCACCGACACGGTCGGTGGTTTCAGGTTTGATGAGCACCCAATTATGCGGCATCACATCGGGGTTCTCGAAGACGAGCGAGAGACGTTCACCGGCTTTGGCGCGTAGTTCCGTTTGGGCAAACTGCATACCGTTCGTGGTTTGCAGATGCAACTCGCGTCCAGCTTCGCCCTTTTCCCAAGACACCGGGAGCATCGCGGCCAAAGTGACTTGCGCCGCCTGCTGGGTCTTGGTGATTTTCGTGTAGCCCTTGAAGGCGGTGAAAGGCTCGGCCAATGCGTGTGCCGTAAGGAAGACATCGTGTGCCTGGTCTTTCGTCACGCTCACGTGCAGATGAATCTGATTGGCGGTTACGATCTGAGGGATCTCGATAAACAGCGTCTTCCCGCCGTCGAGAACCTGTGCGCTGCGGATCTCCAGGGGGGCATGACCGATGGTGTCGGGATGAAGCACGGAGAACTCCGGCGAGCCATATGAAGCGCTATAGCGGTAGGTCCAGCACTGCGCGAAGTGGTTCACAGCGGTGCCGGAAATAGTGACATCCAGCGGCACATTGAAGTGCAGCAAGACGCCGTTGTCCCGAGCTTCAAATCCCACCGGCACCGGCGTGGGACCGCCGGTGAAACGCACGCGCTGAAAGCAGCCATCCTGTGGTGTGTAGCTCACCCAACCTTGCATGCCTGAGACATAAAGGTGCCCATCAAGTGCATTGAATCTGCCGCCCTGGACGCCGGAGTCAAAGTTGCCGCTGATCTTCACGGCGGCGGCCTGCCATTGGTTGTTCACCTGCTGGCGCATCACCAGCCAAGCACTGCCGCTGCCGGTGGAGAGATGGATGAGGTTGCCATCGCCTTTCAGGGATGACCACGACTCACCGGTGACGAAGCATTGACCGCCGGAGGAGTTGTCCTCGCCACGCGGCAGGTAAAGCAGCGGCGGCTCCGGGGTTTGCCCGTTCTTCGGACCACCCGCGCCGAAGTGGGTTACCTGATTCCGGCCAATCTCGACCTGACAGATCGCCGAGGCGGGCACCCAGTCGCCCTCTTGCTGGCTCGCCGTGACAAAACGCTCATCCGTGGAAATACCGATGCCGTTGGGATTGCGAAAACCGGTGCCGAGCACTTCGAGCTTGTCTGGCAGAGTAACACGGCAGACGCCCTGATTCGCCGAAGCAAAATAGAAGCGTCCCTCACGATCACTATCCAAGCCGGTGATGTAGGAATGACCGCCGGGATCAGTCTCCATCGCCTGCGTCGCGCACTCGTAAAAGTCGGCTTCCTCATCGCCATTCAGGTCATGCAAACAGGTGATTTGATCGCGCCCCAGCACATAGATAGAATCCTTCACGACCTTCAAGCCGAGCGGCTGATGCAAACCGGTGGCGAAACGTTTCCAGCGCACCTTGTCCAGCTTCTCATCAATGCCCCGGACCAGCCAGACCTCGCCAGTCATCGTGCAAATGGCCGCGCTGCCGTCACTGAAGAAATCGTGACCACTGATAAAGAAGAGCGTGCCATAAGGATTCTGGAACGGGACGGTGATGGTGTCAGTGGCAAAGGGGGCTTGCGTTCCGAGGGCTCCCTTGGTCTCGATCCACTGCGGCCATTGCGCCGGGCCGCCTTTGGTGAGGTTCGAGAGGTCTTTGGTGTCATCGCGGGCGGTCATGAGTTGTTCCGCGCCATTGCGCAAAAAGGAAAAGACGACCTCTTTCCCATGGCGATAGAAGCCGTGATAGACGAAGGTCTTGTCCGCCTTCCCAGGCGCAGCCTTACCTACCACCTTCCCGTCCAGCGCTCCGGCAGAAGTGAAGCCGTGGCGTCCATCGCTCAGCTTGATGAAGCCGCCTTCCCACTTGACTGGGAACGTTCCGCTCATCGGATCAAAGCAGGCGGCCCGGTCATCGTAGCGGACACACACGCCTTTCGGAATCGTCAGGCCGGCCCCCTTGAAGACGGTGCTGAACACGGTGCCGTGATCTGCTGCGGCCCAACGCCCGTCCTTCCAGGTGTCTTTGTCGTTCTGATTTCCCCAATGCCCTTGCTGGCCGCCATCCAGGCCGGGGAAGGCGGCCAGCAACTCGGGCATCGGCGTCTCCTTCATGAAGTGCAACGCCTGCTTGCCGTAATAGTCGAAGACGCGCTCGCGATTCACGAAATGCTGCCAGTGGACGTTGTCGGCCGTGTTGAGCGGTGGCAGCTCCGGCGTGAAGGCGGCGGCTTTGGGTGCTTTGACGACGGGCGCGGGAGCCTTGAGATCGTCGAAGTTCCAAAGACCGACCGTGTTGTCCATCGACAGGCGCGGTGCGTCGTTCTTCCGCGGTTCCATGACGCTGCGGGAGAGACGCACATCATCGATAATGCCGTCGCAGCCGATGTTTCCTTCCACGAGGCGGCCAAAGGCCAGACCACCGGGCTTTGGGGATCCCTTGAGCGGCTGCACCGGTTTTTCCAAGACCTGCACGCCATCGAGCCACAGCACGACTCGCTGTTCATCGACGCTCGCGAGGAAGTCGTGCCACTTCCCGTCGCAGACATCGACCTTCGATTCGAAATTCCCACCGCGGCCCGGCAGGTAGAGCGCCAGCGTGCCGCCCCGGAGCATCGTGTAGAGTTCCCAATGCGTCGCTGAGGCCTTCATCTCGGAGGCGACGAGGATGTTGAAGCGCTCCTTGCTCTCCAGCCTGGCACGGCACTCGATGGTGAATGGCGGCGTCGAATACTCCGCCTTGCCATCGAGCAGCAGGCCACCCGAGAGCGCTTTTCCAAATGGCTCACTCAATGAGGGCACACCGACGCCGGGTTTGGCCGTTGTCGGTGGTGCATTGGCGGCGGCCTTGGCGTTGGCTTTTTCCCAGGTGCGATACTTTGGTTTTTCACCCGGCTTCGCACCATTAAGCTGCGGCACCAGCCACTTCAAGCCATCGAGATTATCCAGTAGCCTTCCTTCAGCGTCTTCGCCGGTGTGGTTGAGGATGCCAATCGGCCCGTTATACCCGCTGGCGCGGATTTGGCGCAGCACGATCACATCCTGCGTGCCGACTCCGAGCGGGAGGATTTTGCGGCCTTTTGCCTCACCATCGATGTCCATGCCGTTGAGATTGAAGCAGAGCAGATGCGGGAGCATGCGCGGGAGCACGGCGGCAAGGCGGTCGAGGTGAGCATGGCCGTGGTGCAGATTGTAAACGATGCCGATGTTCGCAATGCCCTGCGCTTTGAGTGCTTCGGTCACCGCGATGGCGTTCTCCGGCTCGCCGCCCCAGCCGCCGTGATTGTAGATGCCCACCTTGCAGCCGAGGGGCGCGGCAGCCTCGCAGATGACTTTGTATCGTGCGACCTGCTGCTCGACTCGCGCTTTTTGATCCGCCTCATCCTTCACTGCGATGCCACCACCACCGCCGCTGATCCAAAGCTGCGGATGCACCCCGTGACGTTTGAAAAGTTGGAGCGTGTTCTTGGCCTCTTCATTGAGCGCGCCGGGAAACCACCAGCCAAGCAGCTCAATGTGGTGCTTCTTTAGTGCGTTCAGTTCGTCGTCCCACTGGGGAATATGTTCCGGGCGATAGTCATAAACGAACTTCCTCACGCCCATCTTTTCGAGCATGGCGGCTCGTTCTTCGGGGCCCCGCTTGCCCGCATCAAAAGGGACGATGCACCACGCGGCGAGGTTGGATTTATCGAAGAGGTCCCCAGCTACGAGTCCGGCGGTGGGCAGGCTGGACAGAAAAAGAACGAAAAGGAGGATGTGCTTCATGAGGTTTGTGGATGGAGACCCATCTTACCCCGACATCCTTCCACAACTGCCGCGAAAGCGATTGAACTCCAGCGACAGCTTTGTGGACAATCGCGCCAGGGCCTCCGTATTCTGGATGTGATCGCACCTCACCGCTGATCGCTCCATCAGGGCCAAAACCGCCTCCATGAAACCCAAGCCAACCACCGTCGGGGCGTTTTTTGACCAACTCGGACCAGAGTCCGGCTTGAGCCTCTTCGATGCATTTTCCGACACGCGCTTCTTCATCAAGGACACGCGCGGGATCTACATGCACGCCAGCCGCGTCATGCACCTTGCCCACGGCATTGCCGACCCCAGCGGCATCGTTGGTCGCACCGACCACGACTTCATTCCAGCCTACCTCGCCGATCACTACTCCCGCGACGACCAGGATGTTCTCGCCGGAAAGGAAATCTGGGGCCGGGTCGAAATGGTCCTGCGCCACCCCAATTGCCCCGACTGGTATGTCACCTCCAAAACTCCGTTGCGCGACAGGAACGGCCGCATCATCGGCCTCGCGGGAGTCTCGCGTGACCTGCAACAAACCGCCGAGATTGCTACCCCCTTCGTCCAACTCACTCCGGTGCTCGACTACATCCGAGACCACTTCGCCTCGCCCGTGGAGGTGGACACGCTCGCCCAACGGGCCGGCATGTCAGCCCGCAGCTTTCAGCGCCACTTCAAAAAAGCCTTTCACCTCACTCCCACTGCCTACGTCCGACAATTCCGCATCGGCAAAGCCTGCCAGAGACTCATTGAAAGCGACGAGACCATCACCACCATCGCGCAGGAGACGGGTTTCAGCGATCACAGCCACCTGGTCCGCGAGTTCACCCGAACCATCAACACCACCCCCGGCGCGTATCGAAAGAAATACCGGGGAGCCTCACCTCGTTGAAGTTCGCCCGGCGGAGCTTTGTCTGTCCCGAACTCGCACTTTCGTTGTCTTGGTCGGCATCGGCCCAATTCGCTTATTTAGCGTGTTGGAGAACAAAATCGACCAGCACCCGGCATTCGAAGAAGGACGGGCCGACCTTGTGGCCTTCGCCGGGGATCACTTTCACGATGAACGATCCGCCGACGGCTTCGTAGCGCTCTTTGAGCAGCTTGGTGTTGTCGTCGTAGAAGAGCGTGAACTTCGCCAAGATCGAACCCCGCGATGCCGATGCCCGCTTTCATAAAGGCCTCGAAATACATTGGCCTGCCCACGATCGACACGCCGCCATTCAGCGTCGGCGCATACCACAGCCACGGTTTGCCCTGGGCAGACACGGGGGCGGCATGGATCACCGCTTTGTTTCCGTCTATGTCGAAGGTCTCGGCGCTTTGCGGCGGCGTCTCTTGGGCCGTGAGTGGCAGGACGATGCTGATGAGAAGGGTAATCAGATGTTTCATGGTTCGTAATACGTGAAGACTGACGGCCATACTATCACTGCGTAGAGGATGTTGTTTTGCTATAGACCGTAGCTCTCCATCCACCACGCGAGACGCTCCCCGTCAGTGGGCTCGGGCTTCTGAAGGCGGGTCTTCCACGTGCGCTGGTAGTCGGTAAGCTTGTCTTTCTGAATCTGTTCTAGCGAGGGCTCGGTGGCCGGATCGCCTGCAGCTCCCTGATCGTTGCTGGTGTGAATCCAGCTATCGAGCAGTCGGCGCATCGAGGCGATGGTCGCCTGATGCTCGGGATGTTGCGAGGCGTCATGCAATCCCTGCGGATCCGTTTTCAGGTCGTAAAACTCAATCGGAGGTCGCGCCGGTGCCAACCAACGGGATTGAAATGTGTCGAGCCCTCCAGCCCCCTGCATCACGCGCAGAAGGGGCATTCCGGGATAGCTCGATTCCTTGTAGCCAGACCAATTGAGCCGCGAGAGATCGGTGTGGAAGTTCTGTACCAGCCACGAATCACGGCCAATCACCGCCCGGATCCGATCCATCGCATCGCCACAACGATCGCGAGCCGCAAAGAGCACGCTACGCTCGGGAAACTCGCCCTCGAGGATTGGCCTGCCTTCCATCCACTGCGGAACGGGGAGACCGGCGATCTGCAGCATGGATGGTGCAAGGTCGATGAGGCTCACCAACCGATCCTCGATGCTTTTCGGCACGATCCCAGGCCCGCGGATGAGAAGGGGCACTTGCAGGCCTTCGACGCTCAACCATTGCTTGCCCCACGGCATCGGTCGTCCGTGATCGGCGAAGAACATAACCACCGTATTGTCGAGAACGCCCTCGGCTTTGAGCTCATCCAGGATCACACCCACGCGTTGATCCACCACCTCGACGCTGCGTTGGTAGGCATACCAATCCCGGCGCATGAGCGGAACATCGGGGTAATTCGGCGGCAGGTCGATGGCCCGAAGTTTGTCCTCGTCGAAGCTCGTGGGAATCGGGAAAGGCCGGTGTGGTTCGGTGATTTGCATTTGCGCAAAGAAGGGCTGCCCGGGGCTCCGTTTGCGCCAATCGTCGCCGTCGAACATCTCCCGCGCATCGTGCGCGAAGTTGTAGTGAGTCTTGCCCTTCGTTATGATCCTGCCGCCGCGTTCGCTACCGGGTGCCGCCGCATTCGTGACAAACCATCCCGCTCTCCGCAGCAGGCCCGGCAGGTGCTGGTAGGGCGCGGGCAGTGGTTGTGGGTTTTCCGTATCATGCGGATGCAGGCCAGTGGTCGTCTGATAGCACCCGAGGATGAATGCCGAACGCGAGGCGCTGCACACGGGTGCCGTCGCATAAGCACGAGTGTAGCGACATCCTTCATCCGCGAGACGATCCAGATGGGGCGTGCTCACTTGCTGCAAGCCATAGGCTCCCGTGTCCGGAGACATGTCATCGGCGATGATCCAAACGAAATTGGGTGGGAGTGCACCCTGGGCAATTGACGGCAGGATAGCGAAGGCCAGCCACAAAGCAGTGAGGAGCTTCTTCCGATTCATTTGGCTTTGCCCCTCGCTTTCCGGGCGCCCTCCTTCGTATCCCACCAGGTCCTTTCATCGAAGTCAGGATTTTGGGTCGGAAAACCGGCTCCGGTGTCTATCCACCAGGCCTCCAGGGCGGCGCGCAGTTCCGCGGCTTTGTCGGGATGAGTAATAAAGAGATCGCGAGTCTCACTAAGGTCGTCGCCGAGGTTGTAGAGTTCCGTGCGCGGGCCGATCACCAGTTTGCCGTAAGGCGTCTGATCCGGCGTAAAGTCCTGCGGATCTAGGTAGTCTCCGAACCAATGGATGAGTTTCCAGTCGCCCTTCCGGATCACGGCACAGGGCGTGCGGCCATACATGGGGGTGTAGGTGGGCATGTGCCAGGCGAGGATGTCACGCTGAATTGAACCGGTTTGTTCGAGGAGCGGAACCAGACTGAGACCATCGAGCTTCTGCGCAGTGGTCGCACCGGAGAGCGCGGCGTAAGTGGGATAAAAGTCCACCGTATGCACCGGCACGTCACATTCGCTGCCGGACTTCACTTTGCCAGGCCAGCGCACGATGAGCGGGACGCGAATCCCCCCTTCGTAAGGCGAACCTTTGCCCTCGCGAAGGGGAGCGCAACTCGCCATGCGGGACAGACCGCCGTTGTCGCTGGTGAAGACGACGAAGGTCCGATCACTGAGCTTGCGTTCGTCGAGCTTGGCGAGTAGTCGACCGACCTCGCTATCGAGATGCTCCAGCATCGCCAGATACTCGGCGGTGGGGCGCTCCGCATATTTGGCGCTGACCGCCGTGCTGCGTTTGTAGCCGCGCGCGGCGTGTTTTTCGACGAGTGCTTTCGGCGCATTGAGTTTGGTGTGCGTGGTGAAATGCGCGGTGTAGGCGAACCAGGGTTTCTCGCCTGCTTTTTCGATGAAGCCGATGATGTCATCCGTGATAGCGGTGACGGCTTTGTCTTCGGCGTGGGCCGGTTCGCTCGCCGCGCCACAGAAATCAAAACCGTAGCGGTCGAAGTAGTTTCCGCCGTCGTGCTCACGCAACGCTGCGGCGGAGTAGTTGTTGGCGATGTGCCACTTGCCGCTCAGGCCGGTGGTGTAGCCTGATCTGCGCAAAGTCGTCGCAAGCGTCGCCACCTCCGGGGACATCTCCAGATTCGCTACCGGAATCCGCAGAAAAGCCTTCGGCGGTTCCTGTTCATGGATCACCTTGAACACGCCGCTGCGTGCCCCGTATTGCCCGGAGAAGAACGCCGCCCGCGTCGGCGAGCACTGCGCGTCCGCATAGGCATTGGTGAAGCGCATGCCCTGCCCCGCGAGCCGGTCCAAGTTCGGCGTGACAACGTCCTTGTTCCCATAACAGCTCAAAGCCGTCCATCCCATGTCATCGGCGACGATGTGGAGAATGTTGGGCTGCGCCGCATTGAGCGAGGGGCAGAGGACGACGAGGAGGAGAACAAGACAGTGAATCATCTTGGGATGAATGAATTTGGCGGAAAATGGAAGGACTCTCTGTGTAGCTCCCCGCCCTCCGTTCAGCAATCCTCGATTCCGTCCGCAGGTTCAGGGGCTGGTAATAATCTGGGAGACTCTCAGCGGAGCGATCATCGCCTGCGGACTCGTCACCGCCGTGACCGGGATGGGCTGTCCGACGACGTGAAAATCGACGGCGAGTTCGCGTCGCACGGCGGCGATCTGGATACGGCCATCGGCGGTCAGTTTGATTTGGGTGTCGCTTGCCGCGTCAGGGATGCCGAAAGCGGCGACTCGCTCGGCGTCGGTCAGGTGGCCGCAGCCATCGAAAGTCTTACTGGTGGCGAAAACCGTATGCGACCCGGTGATGACATCCCAAGCTTCGTTGCGTTGCTGCATCGTGACGATCTGGCCGGGCTTGCTGAGATTGAACCGGGCATCGACGGCGAGCTCGCGTTCGCTCTCCGCTCTTTGGGTGATCTTCACCCAGGACTTGGTGTTCACATACTCGAGCCGCACCGGGCCGAGCTTCAGCGTGAAATTAAATGGGCCGCGCTTGATCACTTCAGCGGGGCCTGGCTCAAGCTTGGTGCGGATGCCGTCGGGCCCGATGAACTCGTCCTCACCGTCGCAACGCGCGAAGGTGTTTCCTTGAATCAGCGAACCGCTGGAGCGCGCCCGCATGCCGCACCAGCCGATTTGCAGGACTTCGTACCCATTCTGATTGTCGAGATAGGGGCGGTCGGCGGGATTGATAGAGCCGCAGTTCTCAAAACGGAGGCGGCGACTGAAGCGAGGGCCAGGGCCAAAAAAGCAAAGTGAGGCAGTTTCACGCGATGATTTCCTCGATCACCCGCCCATGCACGTCGGTGAGCCGCCAATCTCGACCGCCGTGGCGGTAGGTGAGCTGTTCGTGATCCAGCCCCATCTGGTGGAGGATGGTGGCGTGGATGTCATGAATGTTGACCGGGTTGACCACGGCGGCGTTGCCGAATTCGTCAGTTTCGCCGTAGACCATACCGCCCTTGAAGCCGCCGCCGGCCATGAAGATGGAGTAGCCGTTCACATGATGATCCCGACCGCAGCCTTCGGTGACTTTCGGCGTGTGCGGGGTGCGGCCCATCTCGCCGGCCCAAAGCACGATGGTGTCATCCAAAAGACCTCGTGCCTGGAGATCAGTGATGAGCGCGGCGACAGACTGGTCGGTGATGCGGGCGTTCTTTTCGTGGTTCTTCTTGAGGGCGCCGTGCTGGTCCCATGGGGAGTTGTTGCCATCGAAACTCGGGCAGGTGATCTCGACAAAGCGCACCCCGGCTTCCACGAGCCGCCGGGCCCGCAAAGCCTGGGTGGCGTAGAAGCGCTGATGCTCGTCCGTGGAATCGAGGCCGTAGAGTTTACGGATGGACTCCGGCTCGCGGCCGACATCGGCGATTTCCGGCACGGTGCTTTGCATGCGAAAGGCGGTCTCGTAGTTGGCGATAATGCTCTCGATGGTCTGGGCCGCAGGGCTTTGCGCCGCAAACGCGCTATTTTGGTCCGCAAGCAGCTCCAGCTTGCGACGCTGCAACGCGGCGGAGTCGGAAGGAGTGATATTGTCCACGGGCAGGCCCTTGGCGCGCATCATCGTGGCCTGATGCGTGGCAGGCAGGAAGGAACTGCCGAAGTTCTCCAGTCCGCCGTTCGGCACCCAGTCGTTGTTGAGCACCACATAGCCGGGCAGGTTCTGATTCTCCGTGCCGAGTCCATACGACATCCAAGCGCCGAAGCTCGGTGCTTGACCGAGGATACGACCGGTATGCAGGAGAAGGTTTTGCGCCCCGTGGAGCGGCAGCTCGCCGACCATGGATCGCACCACGCAGAGCTGGTCGGCCACGTTGGCGAGGTGCGGAAAAAGATCGCTTACCCAAAGCCCGCTCTGGCCGCGCTGCTTGAACACCCACGGGCTGCCGAACCAAACCCGCGTTGCATTGGACTGCGAACGTTTCGAGACCGCGCCCGCGCCGATCGCCTCACCCTCGTGCTTTTTGAGCATGGGCTTCGGATCAAATGTATCCACATGACTCGGTCCGCCATCCATGAAGCAGAAGATGATATTCTTCGCGCGCGGCGTGAAATGGGTGCGCGTCGCGGCATGTGCGGAGATTCCGTTCAGGGCAAGCCAGCCGAAGCCGGTGGAGGCTTGCTGGAGAATGCGGCGCCTTGAGAAAGAGCGAGCGATGCGACCGGGACAGTGGCAGGAGGAATGGCGAGGGTTCGGCATGGGTTCAGCGGTAAAAGAGGAACTCGGTCGTGTTGAACAAAGTGTGCGCGAGCTGCGCCCAGGCGGCTTCATCATGCATCAATTCGACGCCATTGGGACTGGTGAATTCGCGCACGACCGAGGCCCAGCGAGAGAGTTCGTCGGCCTGAGGTTCGCGTGCGAGGGCCTGGATGAACATCGCACGGACGCGATCTCCAGGCGTGGGGTGCGGCGTCTGGAGGAGTTGCACGGCCCAGTGCTGGGCCATTGTGCTCACCATCGGATCGTTGAGCATGAGCAGCGCCTGACCAGGCACGTTGGTCACATCGCGCTTTCCGGTAGGTAGCTTGAGATCCGGCAGATTGAATCCGGCGAGAAAGACCGGCGGTGCCATGATGGACATCTGCAGGTAGAGCGAACGCCGCCCTTGACCATCCAGCGGGCCACTGAAGAGCCGCTTCTTACCATCCTCCGCCGGGCGAAAAGGCGCGATCGGACGGCCATAAAGCTGTGGATCGAGCCGACCGGAAACGGCCAGCAGCGCATCGCGAATCCCCTCCGCCTCCAGCCGCCGGGTCGGATAGTGATGCAGCAGACGATTGCCCGGGTCGCGTTCGCGCGCCGCCTCGCTCATCGCGCCGGACTGGCGGAAAGTTTGGCTGAGCACGAGACGGCGCACCAGTGTCTTCGTGGACCAGCCCTCGCGCACAAACTCGCGCGCCAGCCAATCGAGCAATTCGGGATGCGAGGGCTTGTCTCCGAGCCGACCAAAATCATCCGGCGTAGCCACGAGTCCGGTGCCGAAGATCCACTGCCACACGCGATTCACATAGACCCGCGAGGTCAAGGGATGCTCCGGCTGCAGGAGCGATTCCGCGAGTTCCAACCGTCCGCTGCCCCGGCTCGTGGCCACTTCGTTCTGGCCGGCAAACATTTGCAGAAAATCCGGCGGAACCAGCTCGCCCGGGGCATCGACATCCCCGCGCACATTCAGTGGATAACTCAATTTCGCGCACCCGCGCTCGTCCATGCTCATCACGGTGCGGGGAAAAGCGATTCCCGCTTCGATGAGTCGGTATTCCGTGAGCAGTCCGTCGAGCTTGCTGCCTTTGGCGGCGCGATTCGGGAGGAGCTTCTTTGATAATAGCCAGTCCACCACGGTCACGTCACCAGGCTGAGTCTGGCCCGAACTCCAGCGCTCCACCGCCCCCGCAAACCAGTCACCGACGCGGTGCCAAGCTTCGTCCGCATCCTTCGGCGGCGCGCTATCATAGAGAGAGGCAAAGGCGTCCAGCGGCTCCTGCGGAGTGCCCGCCTGTTTGCTGCTCGCGACGCCTGTAATACTGAGCCAGCTGCGCTTCTCGTGACCGAAATCCGTGTCGGGCAGCCGGGCCAGTCCGGTCCGGCCGGGAAAGTAAGAGTTCAACGGCGCGGTGGTCAGCTTCAAGAACAGCCGCGGGACACCATTCTTCAGCGTGGTCGGCGCAAATGATTTCCACTCCGGTTCCGAGTTCGTGAGGAAGCGATACCCCGGCGAACCTCCCCCGAAATCCTCTCCGAGAAAAGCGTTCCCCACGAGCCCCTGAATCGCGCTCAACGCATCGCCGCCCAGCCGCACGCTGAGCAACGAGCCCGATACTCCATCCGGCGGCGACAGAAAAACCGAACCCGGCAGTTTCGAAGACAACGCGTGAGTGTGAAATCCGCGAGGGAGGAGATCCGCGACGACTTGGTCACCCTCCAGCGCGATGAGCGGCGTGCCTTCCTCGACAAAGCCATGCTTCATCCCCTCCCCTTCGGCGACCCAGCCATCCGGCAATTTCGGTTCCCGCAGATCGGCCAGCACTGTGAAGGCGGCGTTCGCTTTGCGGCGTTGCGCACTCGTGGACTGCCAATCCGTGGCGAGTTTCCGCCAACGCTCGACGACGATCGCATCGCGAGCTGACTCCGCCACGTCGGACTTGCCGCCGGGCGCGAGCCTGAACCGGCCCAAAACATGCTCGGTGCCGTGCTGGTGTTCGAGCGTGACCGTCCACGCGCCACCGTAAGGCAGGTTCACCGGTTCGGTGAAGGTGAAACGCGCCGTATGGTCTTTGCCTTGCGGAGAGAGCCCCACCGCCCAGCCCCGGCGTGATGCGGGATTGAGCAGATTCTCCACGCCATAACCAGGCTGGGAATAGCTGGCCTCGGCGGCGGTGAAGGAAATCTCACGCGTTTGCCCCTCCGTGCCATCGGATGCGAACGGTTTGACCTCCACCAACAGCCGGGTGAGCACGAAGTTTCCCTGGGAAGTGCGACCGGGACCGCGGACCGGCAGGCTGTCATGCGCGAGCGCCTCCAGGCGCAGTTCGCTGGCGCGACCGGGGTCAGTCGTGAACCGCACGGTGTAGGTGTCCGAAGACGGCACCGCACCACTGGCGAGGATCGAGCCGTCCTTTTCGGGAGTGAGCTTGGTTCCGTCCGCGGCTGCGGTCGCGGCAATGCCCTTCGGCTGGAGCCAAACAGTCTCGCTGAGCAGTTGGGCGAGCGGATAAGCCAGGTCGCCAGGTTTCGCGACTTCCATGGAGGCGCGATTCTTCGCCGCCCAATCTCGCAACGCCGCCGGCTGCAAAGTGGCGATCTCCGGCTGCCATTCGACCGCCAGTTCCCGCCAGATTTTGTCCCGGAGTTCCTTGAGCTTCGCGATTGCGGCATCGTTCTTTCCCGGCGCATCGATCTCTCGGGCGGTCCAGCGCGCCGTCATGAACACGGCAGCGAGCGCGTAGTAATCCCGCTGGGACACCGCTTCCAGTTTGTGATTGTGGCAACGGGCGCAGGCTACGGTGGTGGCGAGGAAGGCCTTCGAGAAGGCATCGATCTTGTTGTTCACCATGTCCTGGTGAATGCCGTTGAAGGAGAGGCTATCGCCATGCCGATGCTCGCCGAGGTGGTAGAACATCGGTCCGATGAGGCTTTCGTTTAGGCCCAGCTCCCGGTTGATGCGTGGCTCTGGAAGCAGGTCGCCCGCGATCTGCTCACGCAGGAGATCATCAAAGCCGAGATCCGCATTGAACGCGCGGATGAGGTAGTCGCGATACTCCCAGGAACCCTTCGCCGGGATATCCCACTCGTAGCCGTAGGTGTCGGTGTAACGGACGACATCCATCCAGTGCCGCGCGAAGTGCTCCCCGAAGTGCGGTGAATCGAGCAGTTCATCCACCAGGTCCTTGTAAGCCGCGTCCGCACCTTGCTTCCACTGCGTCAGAAACTTGCTCCGCAGTTCCGGTGTCGGCGGAAGTCCCGTCAACACCAGCGCGAGTCGGCGCAGCATCACTTCGGGCTCGGCGGGGGCCGAGGGAGCCAGATCAGCCTTTTTCAATTCCGCACGAATGAAACGGTCCACCGGCTCGTGCGACCAAGCCACGTCTTGAGCCGCCGGCGGATCGATCTGGCGCAACGGTTTCAGGCTCCACCAATCAAGGCGTTGTTGAAACGCGGCTGCCCACTCCTCATCCCTGGGCTTGGCGCCAGTGACGTCCCCAACCCGCGGGTCGGGAGCGCCGCGTTGAATCCAGTCCCTCAACACCGCTACTTCGTCCGGCTTGAGCTGCTGCTTCGGCGGCATCTGCAGGTCCTTGTCCAAATAGCTCACCGCCTTGATCAGGATGCTCTCCTCCGGTTTGCCCGGCACCAAGGCCACGCCGCTGTCTCCGCCTTGTTGCCAGCCATTCGTCGAATCGAGCCGCAACCCGCCCTTCTGCTTGCGATCCCCGTGGCACTCAAGGCACCGCTCCACGAGGAGTGGGCGAACTTTCGACTCGAAGAAGGTGAGGTCCTCCGCCGCAAGACTCATCACCGGGGCCATGGCGCACAGGAGCCAGGCACGGAAAGCGGTTGAGATCGGAATCATTCACCCCATAACACCGCAGAACGGCCCGGAATCTTTATGGCCTGACGGTCAATAAATGGTAAGATCCGGTCATCGGCCATGAATGCAGGGCAAAACGACTTCTTCCAGCAACTCGGCGACTTTCGCCAGGTCCTTGATGCCCTCGATCGCATCCCCGGCTCGATGTTCATGATCAAGAATCTCGACTCCCGCTACATCTACATGAGCCGCGGTCTGCGCGAGGCCATTCACCTCGGTCCTGATTTTGACGTGACCGGAAAGACCGACTTCGATCTGTTCCCGAAGCTCATCGCGCAAAGTTTCCGCCAGAACGATCTCTATGTCTTCACACACGGCGAACCACTTATGAACGAGGTGCATGCCGTCGGCTTCTTCGCTCATGTCATGAAATGGGCATATTCGAGCAAGTTTCCGCTGCGCAACCGGATGGGAGAAGTGATCGGCCTCATAACCATCAACGAACTATACAACGACGTGATGGGCGAGGACGCGGAGTTGAACCGCCTCCTCCCCGCGCTCAAGCATATCACTGAGAATTACGCCCAGCGCGTCACCGTCGCCGATCTCGCCAAACGTTGCAGCTACTCCGAGAGCCAATTCGCGCGTCTGTTTAAGGAGCACATGCGCATGACCGCCTACACCTTTGTCGAGCAGGTCCGCATCCATCACGCGATGGATGCGCTCAAACATAGCGCCACCAGCATCATCCATATCGCGCTGGACTGCGGCTTTCATGATCACAGCGCATTTGTGAAGCGCTTCAAGAAATTCACCGGCACCACGCCGCTGCACTTTCGACGCGCCGAGCAGGCCAAGCTCAAATCCGCCCACGCCATCGCGGTGCCAAAAGTGATGGAGCAACGGTGAGTCCGCTCCACCGGATCATCAACGACGGGCGCGAACTCCGGTGCCGGAGAGGGGTGATGCATCGGCGGCGTAGGAGGCACTGGGGAGCCAGGAAGCGCTTGCCTTGTCGCCGGTGAAGGAAGCGAAGGGCGCGACGGGCAACGTTTGATAGCCGCCCTTGGCCAGGTCCCAGGTTTTCCTTTGGAGAATGTTACTGACGCAGGTAATCCAGCGCCGCAGTCCGGAACTCGGTGTCGGTGGGACGGCGGCCGGTACGTTGTTTGAACTCGGCCACGTGCATCTTTGACCAGTCATAATAGCGGCGATGTGTTTCGTAGATCGGCTGTTTCACGCCCTTATCATCGATCATCCAGAAGCCGCGATGGGAGCCCCCGGCATCGAGTTCGTTATTGTAGAACTGCCAGTAGAGAATAAAAGGGCAGCCCCATTCGAGCGCGACGCGGATGACTTCCAGGCTGCGGTCGTTCTGCTGCTGCGGGGTGTTCTTCGGGATGCCGTCCTTCTGCGTCCAGAATCCGTATTCGCCGATGAAGACACGTTTGCCGGTGATGTTGGGCTTTGGCTTTAGTTTGGATTCGAGATAGTCGAGCGTGTCACGGAGAAGCTTCGGATCTTCCTGGCCGTCGTAAGCAGAGTAGGAGACGAAATCGATAGGCACGAAGGGCAACACTCTGTTGGCGATACTGGGTCGGCCCTCGCGCAACGAGATCGTGGGGTGATTCACCTCGGTATAATGCCAGACGTTCACGTCGTGGTGCGGGGTGTCCCTTTTGGCATTATCTACCGCCTGCTGGCGAATCATAAGCCAAGCGATAAAGCCCTGCACTCGGACAGCGTCTGCCATCTTGGCGTCGCCTTCCTTCTCGATGCTCCCGCGCAGCATGTTGTCGCCCTCCCAATGGCCCAGGTAAAAGCTCTTGCCCGTCCCGCTATAGCTTTTTAATAGATGAACGGCCAAATCATAGACCTGGCGATACTCCGCAATGACCTCCGCAGGCTTCAATCCCCGCGACCAGGCCCCCTCGGCGCGCGCATCCACCCACATCTGGAAATCGGCAAAGGGCATCTCGATCACCTGCCGATAGACGGGATCCAGGCTGACCAACTGCGCGACCGTATGGATCGTCGGATGCTTCGCGTCGAGCCGCAGAGCGAACTTCAGGGACGTCGCGCCCATGTCGCGGATCGCTTCCGCTGATTCGATCAGTGCGGGTTTGTCCGTGAATTGATACTTCCCGCCAATGGCCTGCGTGCCGAGGATGGAATTAAAATGATCAACCTCACCCGCTTGGCCATAGACGCCGCCCTTCTCCTCGACGGGCAACTGGGGCTTGGAGGCCTGCGGTTTGTCCTCGGCGTACCAGTGGTTGTTCTCGAAGCGGAACGTCTCCGGCGCGGTGCCTTCACCTAGATTGATATCCGTCTGAACCTGGGACCGCCGGAAGGTCAAGCGGTTGTCTTTGATGAGAACGTTCCGGCAAGGGACGAAGCCGGGCTCCCTGGTCTCTTGCAGGATGCGGAAGATCCATTTTTCGGGATAGACGATGATGTTGCCGACAAACTCCGCGCCATCGACTCCGACAAAGGCCGCCGCGCAAAGACTGCCCTCGATGGTGTTGTTTCGCACGATGAGGCGGGCGGCTTCATGTTTGGCACCTTGGGGGCGGAAGTAGGGGAGGCCGGTGGAGCCGCCAAGATTCAGCGGACGCTCGCCCGCGTTTGTGAAATGGCACATCTCGACCGTGACATCGCTCGTGCCGCCCTTGAGTTGGATGCCGGCACTCGCAGAGAAGCCTTCCTTGCCGATGAACCGGCAGCCGGTGATCAGGGAGCGATGACAGCCCACAAAGTCGATGCCCTGTCCGCCCCAACCGGTGATGGTGCAATCGCGAATCGTCGCATTGTCCAGGCCGGAACACTTGATGGCATCATGATTGCCCTGGGGACCGATGTCGCTGACCTCGATGTGATCAAGCGTGATGCCCGTGACCGGATGCGCCAGATCACCGCCATCGTCGAGGTTGAGGCCGTTGAGACTCTGCCCGGTGATGTGAAGATGACTCAGCGTCAAATCCGCGCAGCGTGAGAACTGGAAGCCAGTTTTGCCGCCTTTGAAGACCGGTGGCTGCTTCGGATCGAGCGCCTCAATGGTGAGTTTCTCAATCCCTGAAACGGCGTGCCCACCGGGATACTCACCGGGAGCGATCTTGAGTGTCGTTCCAGGTTTCAGATCACGCAGAGCGTCGCGCAGAGACGCGGCATCGCGGACGATGAGGTCGTTGGCTTGGGCCAAAACGGCCAACGGGGCAAGCAGCAGGATCGCGAGGAGGATTCGGGGGGGCTTCATGTCGATGTCACCGTTGGTGAGCGCTTCGATGATCACACTTCTTCCAACATGAGTTTCGCATCACCGAAGGTCTTCGGATGCACATCCATTTTGTCCATCATCGATAGAAAGAGGCGGCAGAGTTGGCGCTCGGGCTTTTCTTTGTAGTCGAGCACACGCCCTGTTTTCAGTCGGCCTCCCGCGCCGCCCAGCACGATGATGGGCAGCTGATCGTTATCATGTTTGGCCCCGGCCATCATGCTGGAGCAATGCATCATCATCGTATTGTCCAGCAAGGTGCGTTCCCCTTCGTGAATCTGATCGAGCTTCCTCGCGATGTAGGCGAGTTGCTCCATGAAGAGTTGATTCACTTTCAGATAGTCCTCGCCGTCGCTATGCGAAAGCAGGTGATGGATCATATAGTCGATGCCATGGCCGGGCTGCTGCACGCTGGGCAGGTTCGGAAAACGCAACGCACTGTGGTCGTTGTTGAGCTTCAGTGTGGTGATGCGCGTGGTGTCGGTCTGGAAACCGAGCACGAGGATGTCGCTCATGAGGCGCATGTGCTCCGCGATGTCCTGCGGAATGCCGTCGGCAGGGCGAGGCAGGTTCGGCTTATCGATCGTCGGCCGCCAGCCCTGCAGCTCGCCCCGTTTGCCCGCATTCTCGATCCGCCGCTCCACTTCGCGCACGCTGTCGAGATACTCGTCGAGCTTGCGTTGGTCGCTCGCGCTGATGTCGCGTCGCAAGTCCTCCGCATCGGCCAGAACGGCATCGAGCACGCTCTTGTCGGCCGGTGAGGCGTCGTCCTTGAAGAGACGGTCAAAGGCCAGCGCGGGGTAAAGCTCCAGCGGAGTCGGTGTGGTCGGGGAACTCCACGAAATGTGGGAACTGTAGAGCATCGAGTAGTTCTTATGTACCGAGGGGTTCGACTTCTCACACGCGAGGACAAGGCTGGGCACCTTCGTGCTGCGGCCATAGGTCTGCGCCAGCAACTGATCGAAGCTTGTCCCCGAGCGAATCTCGCCACCGCTCGCGATGGCTGCGCCGGAGAGCATATTGCCGGTCTGCGAGCTGTGGATATTTCCTTTGCGAGCCTCCTCGTGATACAGGCCACCCACAAAGAGCAGCTTCTCTTTGAACTCGCTCAAGGGGGTGAGCACGCGCCCGAGTTCCATCGCCTTCCCCTCGCCTTTGGCCCACCACTCCTTCGACTGAAAGCCATTGCCCGAGAACGTGACGCACAAGCGCAGCGGGGCCTCGCTGGCGGGCCGGTTCTTCTTCGGCTCATCGCCCCAGACATTGACGGATTCCATCCAGGGCAGGGCCATGGTGACGCCTGTCCCGCGAAGGAAGGCTCGGCGGTTGAATCGGTGGATGTTCATGAGGCGTTCGGTTCGGTTTGAATGAATCGTTTGAAGCGAGCACTTCCGGTGTCGATGAGTTTCACAAAGCGCACGCCGCGCTCGATGAGACAACACGAGGCGAGGCATGGCCAGCCGAAGCCGGTGGTCTGGAGGCGCAGGAGGCCGCAGGTGGTCCGCATGGCATCGGACTCCACATGCGACACGACACCCGTCATGAAGAGAGAGATGACGTTCTTCGCCTTCGCCGGATAGGGCGGCATCTTCGGCGCATGCGGGTCCGCGCTGTCCGCGAGGAACTGCTCTACGATGCCGGGGAACCCAAGAGAACCGGCAGCAGCGGAGCGGAGGAACGGGCAGCGGTTCAGTAAGCGTGGAATCATTTGGCTGGTGCAGGGCTTTGCATCTTGGCCATCGCATCCACCTCGCTCATTTTGAAGCGCACGCTGACGATGGAGCAGCCAACGTCTTCCTTCCGGTAGTTCGCATACGTCGTGGCGATGATGGTGCCGTCGGGGAGCAGGTGCAGGCCGGGATAGAAGCCGTCTTTGAAGGTCTTGAACAGGCTCACTCGATACTGGCCGGGCTTGCCGTGCTCGATGTCGTCGTAGGTGCCGACCCAGCCGATGAAACCGGCTTTGTCCTTCGATTGCGGCGAGGCGTTGCGGAAGACGATGACCATGCGGCCATCTGGCAACGTGATGCCGTGATGACGATCCCCCGTGAGGCCCCACGGTGCGTCCACCGCCTGCGACCAGGTTTGGCCTTCATCGCGGCTGAACATGACGAGGCTGGTGCCGCTGCGTTTGTTCTCGCGCATGAGGCAGCAGAGTTCGCTGCCATCGGGCGAGCGGAAAACATAGGGCTCGCAGGGGTGCTTGCCGTCGAGCTTGGTGCCGTCGCAGGCGATTGTGGGCGCGGACCAGGTGAAGCCGCCGTCGCGGGTGATGGATTGCAGCACTTGCAGCGTGCCTTCCTCGCCGATGCCGCTGCCGCGATGGAAGAGGCCGAGCGAGGAACCGTCCTTCAGCCGCACGATGCTGGAGAAGGTCATGATGTTGCGAAAGGGATCGTCCTTGCTGATCGGCCCGCCGAGGGGCGGCAGCTCGCGCCAGGTCTTGCCGTCGTCCTCGCTGACGATGCGCGGCATGTAGCCTTCGTGACGGCCCGCGATAAGCTTGAGGTTCTCCTTGTCGGTCAAGGTGCGTGCCGCGAAGACCCACAAGCGCTCTTTACCCTGCGGATCGGTGATTCGATAGATGCTCGGGCAGTTCTTGAAGTTGATGTAGTTCGGCGGCAGCGCGTCGTCCATCCGCGTCCAAGTCAGCCCTGCGTCATCGCTGCGTGCCATCGGCCCCGCGTGCCCGCCATGGCCGATGTTCCAGACGCAGAAGATCGTCTTGTTGTCCGCCAGCATCGCCGTGGTCGGATGCGCGTGATACTCACCCGGCTTTGGCGAACCGCGTGCGATGACGATTTGCCGCTGTGTGTCCTCGCTGAGGTCGATGTGCTTCAATGCGTCACGCTGCTGCTGCCACAGCGCCTTCTTTTCAGCGGGTGCGGATTCCCAGGCGCGTTTCGCGGCCTTGGTGGCATTGGCGACCTCGGGCTTGGCTTGGGCGAACGACGCCACTGGCGCGAGCAGGAGGGCGCTGAGGAGGGTGAGGATAAAAAATGCAAAGCGGATATTCATGTTCGTGTCAGTCGTTGTTTGGTCTCGTTGCGGGATGCCGGGCTTTACTTGACTGGCGCGGAGGCCTTGGCGCGTGCGGCTTGCTTTGCTTTGACGAACTCCAGCACCCTCTCACGGCTCACGCGGGTGTAAGGCGCAGGCATCGAGCGGACCCAGGCATCATGGGATTTTTGCAGCCGCTCGCGGACATCGTCATGCGCGGTGGAGAGGTCGTGGGCTTCGCCGGGGTCCGTGGACAGGTCGAAAAGCTGCACGGCCTGGGATGCAACGCTGCCCATGACGAGCTTCCAATGGCCCTCACGGATCGCCCACGGGGCCTTGGAAGCGTTTTCCCCATAGACAAACCGCCACGCGAGAGACCGCGCCGGAAACTCCGACTCTCCACGGAGCGCTGGCAGCAGGTTTTTGCCATCCAGCGAGGGTGGGACCGGTTGACCGGCCATGGCGAGCGCGGTGGGCAGCAGGTCGAGCGACGACACCGGCACATCCACGGTCTGGCCGCTTTTGATGGTGCCAGGCCATTGCATGACGAAGGGCACGCGGATGCCGCCTTCAAAGGTGTCGCCCTTCCAGCCGTGCAGCGGCGTGTTGTTCGAGTAACCATCGTCGGGACCGCCGTTGTCGCTGAGGAAGACGACCAGCGTGTTCTTTTCACAATCCGCAGTCTTTAGCGCGGCGAGCACTCGCCCGATATTTCGGTCCATGATCGAAACCATCGCCGCGTAGGTGCGGCGCTTGTTGTTCTCGATGTGAGCGAACTTTGCGATCTCCTCCGCCGGAGCTTCATAAGGAGCGTGCGGCGCATTGAAGGCGAGGTAGAGAAAGAAGGGTTTCGTTTTGTGCTCCGTGATGAAGCGCACCGCGCGGTCACCGAACACGTCCGTGAGGTAGCCGCCCACGGGGACCGGCTTCCGGCCCTCCAGGATCTGCGCGATGCTTTGGTGCCCCGGTCGGGGTAGAAACCAACTGCTGCCGCGCAGGAACCCGAAATACTCGTCGAAGCCCCGATCCAGCGGCTGCTGGCCCGGTTCGGTGCCGAGATGCCACTTGCCCACCATTCCGGTGCGGTAGCCTGCGGCACGCATGTGGTCGGCAAATGTGGTGCCCTCGCTGAGTCCCGCAATGTCAGTCACGTTGTTGTTCTCGCAGCCGATGCGGTTCTGGTCCACGCCCATCAGAAGGGCAGCCCGCGACGGAGCGCACTGCGGCGCGGAGACATAGCCCGCCGAGAAACGGATGCCATTCTTCGCGATGGAGTCTAGACGCGGCGTGGGGATGTCCTTGCAGCCGTTGAATCCCGCATCCGCATAGCCCATGTCATCGGCAAGAATGACGATGATGTTGGGTTTGTCGGCGGCGTGGAGTGCGGCCAGCGGCGCGAGCAGCAGGGCGGTGAGAAGGGTGAGGGTGGGTTTCATGAGATCAGTTTGTGATGGTCATCGTTTTGCGCCTTTGGGCGCTGCCGCGCCTTCGCTACCTCGATTCATGCTGTGGGCCTTGCTCTTCACGAGGTTCTTCAGCGCGGCGTCTTTGCTGACGAGCTTGCCCGCCTGCACGTCTTCCTCGCGGAAACGGGCAAAGAGAATCTCTGCTGCGCCGGCGCGGTCGCGATCGTAGTGGACGTAGATGTCGCCGTTCGGTGCCTGCGCGATGTCGGGGTAGGAGACGTTGATGCGTTCGTCTAGCAGCAGCTTGCCGGACCAGGTCTTGCCTTCGTCGGTGGTGAGGAAAGCGGTCAGTTCTTGTCGCTTGGGCGTGGCTTTCGTGATGTCCTGGCCATGACGGATGACGAGCAGGTTGCCCGATTGCAGGCGGCGGATGACGGCCTTGCTGTTCACGTGCGGAAAGGCGGTGGACTGCGGCTGCCACGTCTTGCCGCCGTCAGCGGAAAAGCTCTGGAAGGTTTCCTTCATACCGCGCGAGAGCATCCAGAGCCGTCCGTCGTTCAACTCAGCCACGGTGTGCTCGTTGAAGCAACTGTCCCTAAAGATGAGGCCGCCGCGATAGCGCCAGTGGCTGCCTTCGTCGTCGGAGACGAAGACGTTCGCGCCGCGCACGGCATCGAGTTCGTGGTAGCAATCGGCAAAGGGCTTGTCGATGTGCCAGCGTTCCCACAACGACACGGGTAGAATCCATTCGCCGTTCTTGCGCACGATGGGTTTGTTGATCGATGCGCCGAAGCCGATGTAAACCGGCTCCGTCCACACGGGCTTCTCCGCATCGGGATCATCGCAACGCACGAACCAGTTGCTGCAACTGCCGTCAAACATGCCGACGGACTGATGGAAGAAGAGCCAGAGCCGCCCCTTCGGATCGCACCAGAAGGAACCGAGCCGCGTGCCGATCGAGATTTTTCGTAATTTGGGACCGAGGCCCGTCTCCACTGTGTATGAAAACTCCGGAAGCTTGCCCGTTTTCGAAATGTGGGCCTGAGGGTCGATAACAAACACAGGATCGCGCCACGACTTGCCCTGGTCATCGCTGTAGCTCGCCAGCAGATAGGCATTCGGCCCGTCTTCGCCGCCTGCCCAGCAGGTCCAGAGCCGACCCTTCGACGTGACTTCGAGGCTCGAGGACATCGCGAAGGGCAGATGCTTTTGCCCATAGGCGGCCATCGGATCGAAGATGAGCTTCGGCGTGACGTGGATGCTGTTAAGAAGCTCCTGCGTGACTTTGACGGCGGATTTCGGCGCGTCGGCGGCATGCACAGCGATGAGCGGTGCGAACAGCAGGGTGGTGAGGAGTGTGAGTGTGGGGTTCATGAAACTCATTCTTTAGCGCTCAGGGTTTGAGATACGAACGCCGACGCTGATGCTCCCGCGGAGAAGTGAAATGCGTTCCTCCCTCTCACGAGCTTGGCAAAAGGTCCGGGCACTGCGGCTCCGGCTTGGCGTTCGCGGGGCTGTCCGGCGATGTCCGTGTGGAGGTCATAGGGTTTTCCATCGCGATCCTCGATGCGTTGTTTCACCAACGGGAACTCACCGAGCCTGGCCGACGTGATCAGATCGCATTGAGGCAGTCGTGCGAAAGCATCGTCTGAAAGGTGAAACTCGATCCTCACGCCGTCAGGCGTGTCGGTGTGTTGGAATTTCATCGCCTGCTGCGCGTCGTAGTCGAACTTGGCGTTGCCTGCTGTGTTGGTCGCGCCGTCCTGGTCGCTGAAGGGGCCGATGTAGAGGTTGTTCTGATCGAGGTAGCGCTGGTTGGCTTTGTCGTTGGCCGCTGCGGCATCCAGCTTGGCCAGAAACTTGAAGGTATGCGGCTGGTAATACGGAACCATGCGCGAGGCATCGTTGAAATGCTGGAGCCGTCCTTCGAGCACGAGGTTGTGCGCGGCGACCTGATGCAGCGAGCCCAGTTCGTTGTTAAACGGCGCCTGGGGATGCTTGATGAGAATGTTGTTGTCCACGACGATGGGGCCGACATTCGCCTCCAGGTAGAGTGGGAAGCACTTCGGACTCGATTTCGATGGATCGATGATGTCGTAGATGACGTTGCCCGTCACGCGCGTGCCCTGGCAAGCGAAGTCCAGCCATAGGCCGAAGTTCTGCCCGGCTTCCTTCCCGCAGAAGACGCGACGAATGATGTTGTTTCGAATCACCGTGTCGATGGCCCAGTGCAACTTGATGCCCGCAGTCTCGGCACCGCCGACGATGCGCTCCACGTTGATGTCCTGAATGAGATTGCCTTCGATGATCGAGGAATGGCCGTTGATCATGCCGATGATGCCGGCCTGCCCACAGCGCTCGATGCTGTTTCGTCGGACGAGATGGTGACCCGTGGCGTTGAAATCGGGTGCGGTGCCCTTCGCATCCTGCGTGGCAGACTTCGGGCCATACCAACTTTCCGGCCCGGTGGCCAAGGCGATGCCCGAGCCGGTGGAATCGGAAATCGTGCAGCCCTCGATGACCCAGCCCTTGCCCGCAAACGCGGTGATAATGCCCTGCTGCGGATGAATCGGCCCGCTGCCTTGCGGAGCCGACTGCTTCATCGTCAAGCCGACGATGGAGATGTAGTTCAGAACCTTCTCACCGGGATGGAAACAGCTATCCCGCACATTGACCTCGGCGACAGCCTTGTTCGGATCGGCGTCGAAGCGGGCGTGGATCACCGTGGCTCCCTGTTCCTGCGACGCCCACCACGTCTTCGGAGTGCTTTGCACCTCGGCAAGCGACTGTCTCCCGCTCAAGGGTTCGCCATTCAGATAGACCATGCCAAGCGACCATTGCTTGCCCGGATTCGTGATCCAGAGGCCAGCCAGCTTCGTGGCGAAGGGATTGTAAGGTGACGAGGCGAACAACGCCGGCGGCAGAACCGCCTTCCAAACACCGCTGCCCTGGTCCACCCAGCCGGTGACACGCTCCGAGCCTTTGATGACAGGCTTCTCGTCTCCGTAGTTGCGATATGTGATGCGCACCTGCTCCGAAGCACCGCCACGAGGCGGGACGATCTTTTCGCGATACTCCCCGCCCCGAATGAGGCAGGTGTCGCCCGATTGCATCACGTCCGCTGCTTTCTGGATGTGTTTGAAGGGTGCCTTCAGCGACTTGCCGTCATGGCTATCGCTACCATCGGTGGCGACGTAGTAGGTCGCCCCAGCGGCGTGCAGCGATGTGAGCGGTGCGAGCAGCAGGGCGGCGAGTAGGGAGATGGTGTGTTTCATTGTTTAGTTCCAAATGTGAGTTTCGCTGCCATCGCATCCACCTCGCTCATCTTGAAGCGCACGCTGACGATGGACGGATTCTCCTTCGGCGTGAGGCTCGCGTAGGTGGTCGCGACGATGGTGCCGTCGGGCAGCAGGTGCAGGCCGGGGTAGAGGCCGTCTTTGAAGGTCTTGATGAGGCTCACGCGGTATTGGCCGGGTTTGCCTTGTTTGATGTCGTCGTAGGTGCCGACCCAGGCGATGAGGCCCTTGTCCTTGGCGTTGGGTGCGGCGTGGCGGAAGACGATGACGAAGCGGCCATCGGGCAGGCGGAGGCCGTGGTGACGGTCGCCCGTGAGTCCCCAGGGCGCGTCCACCGCCTGCGACCATGTCTTGCCTTCGTCGCGGCTGAGCATGACGAGGCTGGTGCCGCTGCGTTTGTTCTCGCGCATGAGGCAGCAGAGTTCGTCGCCATCGGGCGAGCGGAAGACGTAGGGCTCGCAGGGGTCTTTGCCATCGAGCTGCGTGCCATCGCAGGCGATGATGGGCGGAGACCAGGTGAAGCCGCCGTCGCGGGTGATGGATTGCACCACTTGCAGCGTGACGTCTTTGCCCGTGCCAGCCGCGCGATGAAACATGCCGAGATGCGAGCCGTCCTTCAGCGGCACGATGGTGGAGAAGGCAAACACGCAGCGGAAAGGTTCGTCCTTGGCGAGTCGTCCGGGACCGAGCGGCGGTTCCTCGCGCCAGGTCTTGCCATCGTCCTCGCTGACCATGCGCGGCACATAGCCCTGCAAGCGTCCGGGGAAGTCGTTGATGACTTCATCTTTGCCCACGGCGGTCTTGCCGGAGAAAACCCAGAGGCGGCTTTTGCCCTGCGCATCGGTGATGCGGAAGATGATGCCGCCCTTGAAGTTCACGTAGTTGGGCGGCATCACCTCGTCGATTCGCCGCCACGTCAGCCCCGCGTCATCGCTACGAGCAATCGGCCCCGCGTGTCCGCCGTGCCCAATGTTCCAGACGCAAAAGATTGTCTTGTTGTCCGCCAGCATCGCCGTGGCTGGATGCGCATGATACGCGTCCGGCCCGGTCGTGCCGCGTGCGAGGATGATCTGCCGCTGCGTGTCGTCTGAGATATCGATGTGCTTCAAAGCCTCGCGGTGTTGCAGCCACAGCGCCTTCTTTTCAGTAGGCGCGGACTCCCAGGCGCGCTTCGCTCCTTTCGTAGCGATGTCCACCTCGGGCTTCTTCAGATTGCGAGGTTCGTCGTCTTGGGCATGCGCGGCTAGCGGCGCGAGGAGGACGGTGAGGAGAGTGAGAGGGGGTTTCATATCAGTCCGTATGAAGAAACTCATTGCTCGCCAAGAGCGCGCGCACCTGGGCAGCAAGCAGCCAAGTCAATGAAGAGGGGGCTTTCATGGTCAGAAAACTCGCAACGTCAATGACTGGCGAGGGAATCGCGTCCGCGCACGTTCTGGAACTGCGGGCTGCGGACGATCAACTCGATGGCATCGCCGACCTTGTGATCGCCGCCGTTGAGCTGAGTCAGGATAGAATCAATGAGGGGCCTGTCGGAGAGTTGTACGCTGCGTCCCAGGGCATAGCCCACGAGCTTGCGGCTGAACTGACGCAGAAAATCTTCGCTGCGCTTCTCAATAAGATACGTGCGCAGGCCTTCCAGACCATCGACGATGGAACCGTCGGGCAAGGTGACCTTCGTATCCGCCATGCGAGCGCGGCCGATCGCATCGAAGTCTTCGAGGGCGAAGCCATAGGGCTCAATGCGACGGTGGCAGGCGGCGCAGTTGGCATCGGTGCTGTGTTGCTCAATGAGCTGACGTTCGGTGAGGCCTTCGGGCGGTTGCTCCGGCAGCACGGGCACGCCTTTCGGCGGAGTGGGCAGCTTCTCGCCAAGGATGACTTCGCAGAGCCAAGCCCCCCGCAAGATCCCGCTGGTGCGCGAGGCTCCAGCCTGCTTGGCCAGAGTAGCCCCAAAACCGAGGATCCCGCCACGGCCTTGCTGGCGAAGGTGATCAATGCGGTGCCAGCCCTTTTGATCTGACAAGCCAATTCCGTAATGCTCCGCGAGCGTGCTATTCACGAAAGTGTGATCCGCATCGAGCAGTGACATAACGCTGCGATCGTTCTGAAAGAGGTCGATGAAGAATCGAGTCACCTCCTCCTGCATAGATTCGCGCACGTCCACGAAGGTGGGAAAGTGGCGCTCGCTCTTCTCATCAAGGGTGGCCACGTCGCGCACATGCAGATACTGACATCCAAACTCGGTGGCGAGTCGGCGGATCCGTTCGTCCTTCATCATGCGCTTAGCTTGGAGAGCGAGCACCTCGGGCTGGTGAAGCTTGCCAGCGGCGGCGAGTTGCGTGAGTTCGGCATCCGGGACGGAGGACCACAGAAAGTAGCTCAAACGCGTGGCCATTTCCCAATCACTGACCGGGGCCGCGTTCGGCCCTGGCGATGCCTTTTCCCCGCGATAGAGAAATGCAGGTGCCACGAGGACACGTGCGAGCAACCTGCGCACGGAGGCAGCGTGCGGAAGATCCTGCTTGCGGAGCGTCTCGTAAAGGGCGCGCAATTCGTTCGTCTCCGATTCGCTGAGCGGCCGACGCCAGGCGCTCCTAGCGAATTCGAGGACGGCTTGGACCTGCTTGGGCTCCACTTCGATCTGCAGCTTCTTGAATGCCTCGGCCCCCTGCATAATTGGCTCACGCATCGGTTCAAAGGCTTCGGGCTTGGCATCCTGGGTGGCGAACTGCCAGAGCTGCTCGAACACGTCCACTTGCTTGAGAGGGGCCTCGCTGACGAACCGCAGTTCCTCCCACAACCGATCCAGCTCCGCCGTCTGGACATCGTCGAGCATGAGACGCTTCAACGGCTCGTCCTCACGGAAATAGAGCGTGAGTGTCACCACTTCGTCCACCGGCACGATTCGCGAATAGCAGAGCGCGATCGGAAAGAGCGAGCGGAACTCATCGAACGAGGTCACGAATTGCTGACGCACCACGCTGCCTTCGTTCACGATGATCGGAGCGCTGTGGTGCGTGACGAGGTTGTTCTCGCTCCATTGGCCTGCTTTCTGCGCGGACTCGGATTTGCCCGCAACGAGGCTCCCCAAGGTCTGGGGCTTCTCGGTGAGCACCTGCATCTGCACGCTGCCGCTCGTGTGCGAGGCCAATCGTCCGGTGACGACGAACTCGGTGCCGTTGGCAAGAGCGGCGGGGATTTGGACTTCGAGAACGGATGGGCCTGCCGCGGTGAGATCGGACGGATCAGTCTGATCCGACGGATTCCTGAGGAATGGCCGAAGCAGCGGTGAGGTCAGTGGGAAGTCCCTTTCCAAGAACTTCTTAACCTCGGCAGCGAGTTCCGGAGAGGGGGCCTTCCGCCATGCGGCAACCGGTCCGGGCAAATCCGGGGCAGCTTCGAAGATGGCGGGCTGGCTGAGGAAATGCCAAGGGCCGTGGGGATTGCCCGCGAGAATATCGGGCGATACGTCTTTGGCGAGGTCCCAGGTCTGAGCTCCGTCAGCAAGGGTCAAATTGACCCTGGTGAGATCGCAGGAATGGTTGCCTTCGCGCGGGCCGATGACCACGGCGACCACTTGGCCAGCTTCGATCCGGACATTCTCAAAGGGCCCGAACTTGAAGACATCCGCGCCCTTGGTCTCCCCCTTCGCGAGCACTTCGCTGGTATGGCCGCGGCGCAATTCGAGCGTCCAGGTGACGCCGTTGCCGCATTCGGAATGCGCCGCAGTCACATCGCCGTGAATCCGTAGAGCGCCGCCCTTATCACAACGCCAGGCGATGACCGAAGCGCGTGTCGGCGAAGGATGCGTGGCGATGCTGTGCGCCGTCATCAACCCTGGAGTGCGGACCGCAGTATCCGATGAGTTTGCCAGCACACCGAGCGCGTGATCGCCCTGCCAGCCCTTGATGAAATTGTAGTCCGGTGTGCTCTCCATCTTTTTGGTGAGCAGTGGTTCCAGCTTGGTGGTGCCGTAACCAAGATATTCGCGCCATGCGGTCATCAATGCGGGATCCGCATCACCTTGGCCACTGGCGATGGCATTCAAGCAATGCTCCGCATTGGCGATGATCTTTGTTCGTTGCGCTTCGAGGTGGTTCACGAGCGCGGGCAGACCGCGGATGGGAAGATCCGGCTTTCCCGGGGCGACGAGTCGTGGATTCTCCCAAATCACGTCATCCCCCGCAATCCCGTCGCCAGCGTCTGAGGTGGTCAGATAGAGGGTCACATCGCCCGCCGAGGTGAGCTTGACTCGCATTTCATGGCTCGCCACGAGCGGCGTCACGGGCTCCTGCCAGGCCTTAGGTCCATTCTGTTTACCAATGTGTCCGACATTGGCAAACCGCCAAAGCACCTTCTGCCACGGTTCAATGTCGGCGGCGGTCAGCCTATTCTCGCGAAACTTCGCGCGCAGGGGATCCAGCAACACCGAGGGGGTCGTGCTCGTCAGAGCGTCGCGCAGGATGCCCAGATACTTGGGGCTCAACCCCTGGCTACTCGCGCGCCCTTGCAAGACATCAAGATAGTTGCCCAGCGGTAAATTGCCGCTGCCCGTACCGGTATCGAGCTTGATGCCTTGGGCTACGGTTTGTGAACCTTCGCTCAAGATCGTGTGCTCGGCATAGATCGAACGAATTCTCGCCAGCGTTTCATCGGTCCAGTCCCGTGATGACGTGCTCGGTGAAAAGCGGATGCCTGACGGAGTGAGCACCGCTTGATCTGCGATGTCCTTCGCTGCATCGAGATACTTCGTAAAAAGCCCCGGAGACATCACGAGCGCCGCGCCTACATTGGTGAAGCCCTCGCCTGCCGCCCCATCTACCGGGAACTCCTTGGCAGGATCGAGCGACTCCACGCCGGTGAGGTCGCGCAGAGTATACGTATATTCCATGTTCGAAAGTCGCCGCAGCACGACGGGTCCAGGATCGCCCGCATTGGCGAGCGCGATTTGATCGAGGCTGCCGCGCACCCAGTCCATGAGTTGCTTCTGCTCATCCCCGGAAAGCTGCTTCTCCTTCTTCGGCGGCATCTCGCCGTGCACGATTTGGTCGAGAACATCCTCCCAAACCTGGGGCTCTTTGAGGATGTCAGAGGATTCGAGATCGAGGTCGCCCTTCTGCGTTTCGGTCGAGTGACAGTCGAGGCAGTAGGTTTGGAGAATGGCGCGAGGCTCGACGGAGGTTGCGTTGGAGACGATGAGTGCGAGAGCCAGGATGGTCAGACTTGATTTCATTCGTCGGTGAGAATTTGGGGTTCAAAAATTTTGGGGATAGCCGGCGAGCCAGCCGCCATCCACGGGGTTGGAAACCGGGGGCATTGGAGTGCTGGGGTGTGATCACGATTTGGAGGTGAGTTCCAGTCTCTCCGCAGCTTCCCGGGAGGTCTTCTCGAACAAGGCCGCGTTGCCGGGTTGCTTCAGATCCTGGTCAAAGGTCGGGATCATCTGCCTCATGCGCTCCTGGCCCTCAGAGCTGGCGAGTAGATGCGGTAGACAGGTCTGGACGACTTCGAGCGCGATGTTCACCGCGACGGATGCGCCTGGCGAAGCGCCCAGCAGCGCGGCGACCGAGCGGTCCGCTGAGGAAAAGACTTCGGTACCGAAATACACCGCGCCGCGATCTGCTTTTTTGATAGCCTGAACGCGGATACCCGCCTCCACGAGCCTCCAGTGCTCGGAGCGGGCACTCGGGTAAAACTCGCGGACAGCCTCCATGCGGCTATCCATGCTTTGCAGCCCCTGGGTGATGAGATACTTCACCAGCGGGAGGTTGCACGCGGCGGTTTGCAGCAGAGCGCTCAGATTGCCCGGGCGAATCGATAGCGGCAGATCGCTCCAGTGTCCGTGTTTGAGGAAACGCGTGGTCCAGGAGGCGAACGGCCCAAAGAGAAGCTGCCGCTGGCCGTTGAGCCGCCGCACGTCGAGATGCCCGGCCCCGAGGCTGGGAGACGATGGCGGCGTCACTCCGTAGACTTTCGCCTCGTGTCGGGCGCAGATCGAAGGCTCGTCACACACGAGCCACTGGCCGCCGATGGGAAATCCGCCCAAACCCGCGACTTCGGCGAGGCCGGTGGATTGAAGCAAGGGCAGGCTGCCGCCACCCGCGCCGACAAAGACGAACTTCGCCTGCTGCTCGCGCTCTTCACCCGAGGCGACACAACGCAATCCGAGATGCCACTCCCCGGCACCGCGTTGGAGTTTGGTCACTTTCCAGCCGGCGGCGATGCCGCAATGCTCCTGCTGCGCGAGCCAGCCGCACAATCGCCGAGCCAATAAACCGTAGTCCACTTCCGTGCCATCGCCGGTGGTGGCCGCCACTGGACCGGGCTCACGCCCCTCCATGACTAGCGGCGCCCATTGGTGGATGCCAGACGGGTCCGTGGTAAATCGCATGCCGCAGAAGAAGTGATGCTCCCTCATCGCGGAGTAACGTCTTTGCAGAAAGTCCACATCCTCCGCGCCCTTCACGAAACAGACGTGCGGCACAGCGTGAATGAAATCCGCAGGGCCGCCCACCATGCCGTCTGCGGTCACGGAGCCCCAGAACTGTTTGGAGTGCTCGAATTGCTCAAAAATGCGCAGCGCTCTGCCAATGGGCACACCACCGTTTTGATCGCGTGACGTTGTGTAACTCATCTCGCAAATGCCTGCGTGTCCGGTGCCCGCATTGTTCCAGCCGTCCGAGGCTTCCCTCGCGAGTTCGGGCGTGACTTCGAACATCTGGATGCGCAGGCGCGGATCGAGCCGCTTCAGCATCACGGCCAGGGTCGCAGACATGATCCCACTTCCGACAAGGACGATGTCGGGAGCTTCAATGTCCGAGGACGTGGGCATGAGTTGGAATGAGGGAGCTTCGGCCTTCTGAGAGATTGACTTTGCTTGTCTCAGCGATCTGCCGTGAGCATTCCAGTGAATTGGGCATCCCAAATGCGAGGTGTTTCATGGAATGCTTCACTTGCTATACTAAGACTTCCTTGATCACATGCCCGTGCACATCCGTGAGCCGGCGGTCGATGCCGTTGTTGTAGAAACTCAGTTTCTCGTGATCGAGGCCGAGCAGGTGCAGCGCGGTGGCGTGCAGATCGTAGCAATACGCGGGGTTCTCGGCGACTTTGGACCCAAGGTCGTCGGTGCTCCCGTAGGCTGTGCCTCCCTTGATGCCGCCCCCGGCCATCCACGCAGTGAAAGCACTGGGATTGTGATCTCGGCCTGCCCCCTGCGCGGCCGGTTGGCGGCCAAATTCGGTGGTGCAGATGACGAGGGTGCTATCCAGTAGGCCCCGCGACTTCAGATCCGCCAGCAGCGCGGCAGCACCGCTGTCGAGGATGGGGCCCCAGTAGCCGTGATCGCGCACGAGATTCTCATGGCTATCCCAGTTCGGGCGGACCTTCTTCGAAGTGGTATTTTCCGCTCCGCAATAGATCTGCACGAACCGCGTCCCGCGCTCGACGAGCCTACGCGCGAGGAGGCACTGGCGTCCAAAGGGGCCGATGTCTTCGTGTTCCAGGTTGTAGAGCTCTTTTGTGGCTTCCGTCTCGCTGCGCAGATCGGTGGCCTCGGGCGCGCTCAGCTGCAAACGGGCGGCTAACTCGTAAGCGGCGATGCGGGCCTCCAACTCCGTGTTTTCGCGTCGTCCTGCGGCATGGGCACGATTCAGCATCTGCAGGAAATCGCGGCTGGACTGTTCGGCTGCGCCTTTCAAGTGAGCGAAGTCCTTTTGCGGAAACAAATCGGCGATGGGCGACTGCGCAGGATCCGTGTTGAGCGTCGTTCCCTGATGAATAGCTGGGAGAAAGCCCGAGCCCCAGTTGATCACGCCGCCGGGCGGCAGACCACGTGGATCAGGCAATACAACGAACGCGGGCAGGTCCTCGCTCACGCTTCCTAGGCCGTAGGTCACCCACGCCCCCATGCTGGGGAAGCCGGGAAAAATGAAGCCGCTGTTCGCCATGAACATCGCCGGGCCATGCAGCGCGGACTTGCTCTGCATGGAATGGATGAAAGCCATGTCGTCCACGCGTTGGGCGAGCTTCGGAAATAAATCACTCATCCAACGACCGCACTCGCCGTACTGACGGAACCGCCACCAGCTTCCCTGACAGTTGCCAGGCTTGGAGGCAAAGAACTGCAGCTTTCCATCGGGATCGAACGGCTTTCCCTGGCGCTTAGCCAGCTCGGGTTTGTAATCCCAAGTGTCCACATGACTCAGCCCGCCGGGGCAGAAGATCTGAATGACGGCCTTTGCTTTGGCAGGGTGATGAGCAGCTTTCGGTGCGAGCGGGTTGGACGCAGCCTGGGCTTCGCGATGGATGATCGCAGCGAGTGCCGTGCCGGTGAAGCTGTGAAGGAGGTTGCGGCGTGTGATGGAAAGAGAGGCTCGTCGCTTCATGATTTCAGTCGAGATAAACGAACTCATTCGCGTTGATGAGCATACGGCAGAGAGCGAAGAGATTTTGCTCCGTAACGAGGGCTTGGGCGGCGCGGAGTTCCTCGGCAGAGGGAGGGCGTTGGAAGCAAAGCTCAAAGGCTCGGCGAATGCGTGCATAGGTGTCGGGGGCTTCGTTCTCGACACGGGTGGCCAGGTAGCCCGCCTGGCGCAGCATGAAGTCATTGTTCGACAAAGTGAGAGCCTGAAGTGCGGTGGTGGTCTGCATCCGCGCGGGCGTTAGATTTGCGGGATCGGGGCAATCCAGCGTAGTCATGAAGCGATGAGGCGTGGTCCGCACGATGAAACGGTAAATACTGCGCCGCCAGACATCGGGATTATCAGGCGTGGTGTAATCATAAATGGGCGCATAGGCCTCGGTATAATTGAAGTCCCGGAAGCCAGGACCACCGCGCACGGGATTGAGCTTGCCGCTGACGGCGAGCACCGCGTCATGAAGGGACTCGGCATCAAGGCGCCGCGGATTCTGCCGCCACAGGAGGCGGTTCGATCCGTCCGATCGAGCCGATTCGTCCGATCCGGCTGATCTTTGCCGGTAAACGTCACTCAGGACAATGAGCTTGTGCATCCGCTTTAGCGACCATCCGCCGCGCGAAAACTCGCCCGCAAGGAAGTCGAGCAACTCGGGGTGCGATGGCTTGTCGCCGCCTAGTCCAAAGTCGCTCGGGGTGTTGACGATACCTTGGCCGAAGTGGTGATGCCAGAGCCGATTCACGAGCACCCGTGCCGTCAGCGGATTTGCGGAGTGGGTGATCCATTCGGCAAGGGCGCGGCGGCGCTGACCTTCTGGCGTAGTATTATCACCGAAAGCAACGGGCGCATGTCTGGCCCAGCTGAAGGCGACAGGCACCACCTCCGCACCTTCGTCCTCGGGATTACCCCGGCTGTGGACCTTGATGACCGGCGGTTTCTGTTCGGAAACGACGGCATAGACCTTGGCCGGTTCGGGCAGGGCTTTGAGCCCGAGTTCGAGCGTATCGATCTCGGTGCGGAGCTTCTGCAACTCTGTGGCCTGAGCTTCGGTGAGCCTTGTGTCCCCCGCTTCGGGCGCGAGTTTGGGATCGCCGATGAACAGTAAATCATTGCCGATTCCGTCTCCGCCGTCCGTGGCGATCAGCGTGAGAGTTTTGGCGTTCGCCGGCACTGGGACATCGAGCACGGCCGTTTCGTCTTTGCGCAGCTTGAGCTTCTGGAACGTCATTTCTCCCTCGACAAGCACGGTGAAGTCCGCGCGGCTCGCAGCGGCTTCTTTGGAGGCGCCGAAGCCGATAAGACCAGTGAGGCGCATGCCGGTGAGACCGCTTTGCTCACGAAGCTTCGGCAGATCGAAGGTGATGCCGCTGTTCGCGTGCATGGCGAGCATCGTGTGACCTTTGGCGGCGAAATCGATCTCGCCCAGCGTGGTGCTGCGCTGCGCATTCAGCGGACGGTTCGCGATGGTGTCCCAGAAATGGCCGCTGGTGGCGGGAACGGGTGCCGGACCGTCAGGGATAAAAACGGATAGGACGACTCCGACGGATGGGACAGATACCTTTTTGTTCGCGGCGAGATCGCGATGGTAACTAAGCTTTTCTTTCGTCACCGAGCCGTTGCGCACATCGATGCCGCTGTCCTCGGGAATGAGTTTGGCAAGTTCCAAGCCCTCGCCGACCAGTTGGCCGATCCGCACCCGCTTTTGCGCGAGTTCCTTGTTCAATCGGCCCTTCTCACTCGCAAGCCGTTTGGATTCCTGCGCGCTGACCTCCCGCTCCCCGCGTTTCACCCCAGCAAAAACGGCCCACAAGCTGTAATACTCTTGCTGCGTGATTGGATCGAGCTTGTGATCGTGACAACGGGCGCAGTTGATCGTTATTCCCATGGTCGACGTAATGACCTGTGTGACCATATCGTCTAGATCACCCGCACGCGCGGCCCGATTCAGCATTGGGCTCTTGGTTTCCACCTGCCCCACGAAATCCCATGGACCAGCCGCGAGAAAGCCCGTAGCGATCACGGCTTGCGGATCGTTCGGCGCGATGACATCGCCCGCAATCTGTTCCTGGAGGAACTGATCATAGGGCTTGTCCGCGTTGAGCGATTCGATGACATAATCCCGATACCGCCACGCATTTGGCCGCAGCTGATCGCGCTCGAAACCATGCGTGTCCGCATAGTGCGCGATGTCCAACCAATGCCGTGCCCAGCGTTCGCCATAATGCGGGGAGGCCAGCAGTTCATCCACGAGGCGTTCGTAGGCTTTCGGATCCACATCCTTCACAAACGCTTCCACCCGCTCAGGGGTTGGCGGCAGGCCGTGAAGGTCAAAGGTGAGGCGGCGAATCAGAGTGCGCCGATCCGCCTCGGGAGACATGGCGAGGCCCCTCTCATTCAACGTGGCACCGATGAAGGAATCCACCGAGGCGTCCTGCGCAAAATCCGTACGCACCGGCTGCAGCGCCCAATGCTGGCTCCGTTTGTCCACCGCCGCGACCTTGTCCGCATCATTCTCCAGCCACACCGCGCCCGTCTCGATCCATGCCTTCACGAGCGCGATTTGCTCAGCGGAAAGCGGTTCCCCTTTGGGCGGCATCCGTTCGTCCTCATCGATTGAAGTAATGCGCTGAAAAAGCGGACTCTTCGCCAAATCACCCGCCCTGATCACCGGCCCTTCATGCCCGCCCTTCAGCGCAAAAACCTTCGCGTCGAGCCGTAACGCGCCCTTCTGCTTCTTCTCCCCGTGGCATTCGACGCAGCGGTCCTGCAGCAGAGGCCGGACATCCCGTTCGAACTCGGAGGCTGAAGCCTCAGCAACCGAGAGAACCAAGCCGACGCAAGCGAAGATCCCTTTCATGCGAGGGAGATGGTGCCATTGCTGCTGCCGAAGGTCTCCGCATCCGCCCCCAATTGCTGAAGCATCGAAACGAAGAGATTGCTCAAAGGAGTATTGCGGATGCGGTCAAAAAGGAGGTGCCGCCCGTGCTGAAAACCACCACCGGCGAGAAGGATGGGAAGATTTGTGTTATTGTGCACATTAGCGTCTCCGAGGTTGCTGCCATAGAGCACCATGGTGTGATCCAGCAACCGGGAGCCATCCGCGTTCGCCGTGGAGCTGAGTGAAGCGAGGAGATCGCGAAGGTGCCGCATCTGCTGGAGGTCGATCTTCTCCAACTCGGCCAGCTTGGCCTTGGACTGGCCGTGGTGACTGAGATTGTGATAGCCGTCCAGAGAACGTTGGTCTTCTTCGATCTCAAACACGGGAGTGGCGAAGCCGTCCACCATCAGCGTGATGATGCGGGTCGAGTCGCTCTCGAAGGCGAGGCGAGCCATTTCGAACATGAGCTGAATCTTGGGAAAAAACTTGGCCTTATCGGGAATGTCTTGGGGAGGAACGGCCGTCGTTACGGGTTTCGGCTTCTCTTCCCACTCTCCCGACACCACGAGACGTTCCTCCAGCTCACGCACGGAGGTCAGGTATTGATCCAATCGAGACCGATCCTGCGAACCGAGCCCACGCTGAAAGCCGCGCATATCTTCGCTCACCGCATCGAGCACACTGCCGCGTTCCTTGAGCCGTTTCAGGCGCAGGGCGATGTCTTGGGCATCCCCCTGGATGAACATTTTCCGAAACAGGGAGGCAGGGCTATCCTCCGCCGGAAGCAAAACTCCGTCCCGGGTCCATGAGAGGCTCCGATTGGCTTTGTCGATATTGACACCAAGGTTCAGCGTCGGAAAGCGAGTCTGCTGGCCGAGTTTCTCTATGGCGAACTGATCCAGCGAAATGCTATTGCGAAAGCCACTGCGCGTGGGGTCCCGCGCTGCGGTGAGAAAACAGTTTTCCGTGCTATGCCCGCCCACCACCGCCGGATGGGAGAGTCCGCTGCAGACGGTGAAATCATTGCGAAAGTCCGCAAGTTCCTTGAGATAAGGCGAAAGCGTGTAGTTTGCGCCGTGATCTTTGGGGAAGAAGGGCTGCGGAAGGATTCCCAGGTTATTTGAAATCAGCAGCATGCGCTTCGGCGGCTTTGGCTCTGCCGCCCGCATCATGCAATCCAGCAGGGGCAAGGAGAGGGCGACGCCGCACCCGCGGAGGAAACGACGGCGTGGCAGGCGGCGGACGATGTGGGTCAAGCTCATGGGGTTCCAAGGAAAATCTCACTTTGCACCAAGGCGTGGATGAGATCGCCAATGCGATAGGAATCCTGGGCACAGGCATCAAGCAGCTTCTCCAGTTCAGGACGATCGGCAAAGCCGAGCGGCGTCCCGGTCGCATAGAGAGCAAGGTGAGTGAGGAAATTACGGGCGAGCTGACGAGGGTTCGCTGCGAAGGCTCGCTTGAGGCCGCGAATGTCCTGGAAACTTTCACCTGTGAGCAGTTTGCCGGAAGCGTCAACGGATTGGGAGACGAAGTAAGTATAGGGATGCCCGGCCGGATCGATCCCGGTGATCTTCTCCCCTTTCTCCATCCCGCGGTAGCGGTCTCGCCACGCGCCCATCACATCGAAGTTCTCCAGGGCAAACCCGGCAGGATCAAAACGAGCGTGGCATCCGGCGCAGGTCTTGACCTCAGTGTGCTTTGCCAGCAACTCCCGAATCGAACTGGCACCGCGGATGTCAGGCTCGATGGCAGGAACGCTTTTCGGCGGCGGCGGCGGGGGCAGACCAAGAAGCTTCTCCATCACCCACACGCCACGCAGGACAGGGGATGTGGTGGTGCCGTTGGAGGTATGTTTGAGCAAAGAAGCCTGGGTTAGCAAACCGCCATACGGACTCCAATCCGGCAAGGTGACGCGCTGCATCTCTGAACCAGCGACCCGCGGCAAATCGTAATGGCGGGCGAGGCGATCATTCACAAAGACAAAGTCCGCACGAATGAGGGTAGTGGCAGACAGATTCTCCCGCACCATCGCCGTGAGAAAGGCAAGGGTCTCGCGCTCCATGGAGTCCACCAGATAGTCGTCCTTCCGATACTCGGGATACAATCGCTCATCGGCGATATCGCGGCGCAGCTTCCGTAGATCGAGCCATTCGTCGGCAAACGTGCGGATGAACTCTTCGAATGCCCCATCCGCAATGAGTCGACTGGTTTGCTCCCGGAGGATGGCGGGATCGCGCAGCTTCTTCTCTTGCGCTAACCTCCCCAATTCGGCATCAGGCCGCGCATTCCAAAATAGATGGGACAAGCGCGCGGCGATCGCGTCGTGCTCATCAACGGCCCCGGCGCGAGGCTCGGTGAGGTAGAGACAGTGCGAGGAGCAAAGCAGAGCCTGATAGCCCGCGAGCATCGCCTCAGGAAACGGAGTTCCGGAAGCTCGCTTGGCGGCAATGATCTTCAAGAAGGGAGCGAACGCCTCTCCCCGCATCGGACGCAACGCGGCTTGGGCGGCGAACCGGCGCAGAAGGTATTCCGCATCGACCGAATCCCCATCAAAGAGGACACGATGCGAAGGCGGCGGCCATTCGGATCCAGCGATTGGTCCGGTCACCTCAAGCCACTGGATAGCGACCCCGCGATGTCCCTCCGGCGGCATCGGCGGATAATCATAAAAGAATCCACCATCGGTGCGGATAAAGGGCACAGGAAGACCAAGCGGACTGTATTCAAATGTCTCGCCCGCTTTGAGGAGGATCGTGCTCTCGAATTCGCGAACTTCGGGTTGGAGATCGATCCAGCCGCCCGTCTCGCGCACATCGCCAGAGACATCAGGGCCGGAGGGTTGACGGGCGCGAAAACTCATCGCCACCGGCTCGTAAGCCGGCACCAAGCGGAAGTCGCGAACCTGCCTTACGGCCCGCCCTTTGAAGCGCACCCGATAGGCACCATCCACCTTGGCGCGGAATCCACGGGGATAGCCATAATAGGGCCAAGTCGCGGAGCGGAAGAGGGCCAGCTCCAGCGTCGGGTCCGCCTGCTGCTCCGCCGTCATCTCTTTGAGACCAGCATTGGTCAACGGCACCATGCGATTGTCACGCGCGAAAAACATCGCCTCGCGCTCGCCAAAGGTATCCAGACTGGGGAACAACTGGATCCCCGTGAAACGTTGCGTCACCGGAACGGGCGGATTTGGACTCGAAGCCATCGCCGATCGCAAGGCCGCCTCGGTGGCATCGAGATAACCCTCCATCTGCACCCGCGACATATCGAGCAACGCGGAGACTTTGGTGAAGCCATGCGCGTCACGGTCCTCCGGCAGTTTGTCTCGGATATCGAGATGCGGAAGCTTGAGAAGCAGGCGCAGATTGTTCTCAAATTCCACCCGTGTCAGCCGACGCAAGCCACCCCTGCCCTCCTTGGCGAGCTTGGCTTTGCTCGCAGCCAAAAGCTCGGCCCCGAACACCCCCAAAAACTGTCGCCGCTCCTCCGCGCTGACCTTGGACTTTTCCGGCGGCGGCATCTCGCCTTGTTCAATCCGATCGAAGACCCGCGTCCAGCGGCCAAGGTCAGCGGAGCCATCAAGTGGATAAGGGAGGGCCGTGATGTCGAAATCCCCCTTGGCCGTGATCTCGTCGTGGCAATCAATGCAGTGGCTGTCGATAAGGACCTCCACGGCTCCTCCGCAGGCAAGCGAAGGCAACAAGGATGTGCTTAGGATGGCTGCAACCAAGGTCCTCATCTGTTCATATCCTCCCCTTGACACCGGACACAGCGCACATGGAAAAGCGGACGGCTCTCCGGATCAAAATCAGCCACGAACTCGGATGTGGTGAACAGAAGAAGGAGGAATTCATTCACTCGATATATAAGAGTTCGTTCGCATTCAGCAGAGCGCGACAGAAGGCGAGGGGTCCGTGCTTTGCGATCAAGGCGTAGGCCGCACCGGACTCCGTTGGGGTGGGTTCTCGCTGAAAAACATATCTGTAGGTCGCTTCCACAACTTCCGGCCCTTCTACTCGGTCGGCCAAAGCGGCGGCCATATCGAGGGTGAAACTGTGATTCAACAACGTGAGGGCCTGCAGCGGAGTGGTGGTATTCGCGCGTCTGGGCGCGGCAAACGCGATGTCGGGGAGGTCGAAGTCGTTGAGGACATCGACGACGCTGGCGCGGGCGTTCTGGTGATAAACAGCGCGGCGATAGGTCTCTGGTCCGTGCCTATCTAGCGGGAAGTAAGTGCTGACATTGTTCTGTGTAAATTTGTAAAGACGGAAGCCGGGACCGCCCATGGGTTCGACCTTCAACTGACCTGCGACGGCCAACAGGGTGTCGCGCAGCTCTTCCGCACTGAGGCGCCGGGGCGGAAAGCGCCAGAGCAGTCGCGCGTCTTTGTCTTCCTTGGCGGCGTCTTCGCGATACGCGGCGCTTTGCAGATAGGTCTGCGAGAGAAGGATTTCGCGATGCAAAGGCTTTGGTTTCCAGCCATGGACGATGAGCCGATTCGCCAAATAGTCGAGCAACTCGGGATGCGTGGGCTTGCTTCCGAGGAAGCCGAAGTCGCTCGGCGTATCGACGATGCCAGTGCCGAAGTGATATTGCCAGATCCGGTTCGCGAGGACTCGCGGGGTAAGCGGGTTGTCCTCTCCGGTGATCCACCCCGCCAGAGCGAGACGGCGCTCGCCTTCACCCGCATCGGGCTTCAACTCGTAGGGCTTCGTGACTTGATCGAGCACGTTGAGGCTCGCAGGCACGACCGCATCGGCGGGTTTCATCGGGTCGCCCCCCTTATGGACAAACGTGGCCTCCTTCGGCTGCGCCGAATTACCGACCCACATTTGCGGAAGAGCGGGCACCGCATTGAGCTGCCTCTGCACGGCGGCAATCTTGTGGTCCAATCCAGAAAGCTGCCGATGCTCCTCGTCTGTGGTGATGATACGGCGGGCCCGCTCGATCCCATGTGCGGGCGTCCACGGCTCGCGCCCCTCGTCGCTGGCCACAGTGCGCCACACTTGCCCGTCCGAGGAAACTTGAACTTCATACTCACAAGGCGTGGCGCCGCGGACTTTGCCTTCGTCGATGCTGCGATCGCCCCGGGCATTGAGGAAGGTGATGCGGTTGATCTTCTCTGGCTTCGCAAATGTAAGGGTTAACACGGCGGGATTGCCAATAAACCAGGCTTCGCCCAAGGTTCCATCCAGGCAGTATTGCGGCCCATAGGCTTCGGGAAAGTCTTCCGCAGTCGCCGATTTTGCGCCCTCCGCCTTCGTGCCATTGCTGGCGAGTGCAATGTTGCGATTCGGGTCTTCCGCGCTCCAGACCTGGAACTCGGTGAGCTTGCCTCCACCGGGTTTGGCTTTCGCAGCCGACTGATGATCGCCGGTCAGACTATGAATGATGAACTTGAGATATTTTGCTTCCGCCGTGGCGAAAGACTCCTCCGTGCCGTTCGGATCGATCTTCGGCCGAGTGAACTTGGCTTCCGCGAAAGCGGCCTTGGCTCGTGCCTCAATCGCTTGATCCAGGGAAGCCCTTTCCGCTTCGAGCTTCTTCAACTCAGCGGCCAGCGGCTTCGTTGTAGCGGCGAATGCCTCGCGCTGCTCCTTGGTGGCGACGACACGCCGCCCGTGCGTGATGCCTTCAAACGCCGCGCGCAGCCGGTAGTAGTCCTCAGTTGGAATAGGATCGAACTTGTGATTGTGACAGCGCGCACAGTTGATCGTGAGGCCTAGAAACGCGCCGCTCGTCGCGGTGATGGGATCATCGAGCGTGGCGGCACGGATGTTCTTCTGGGCGACGATATCCTGATTGCCAACATCGTCATAAGGCCCCGCAACGAGAAAGGCAGTGCCGACTTCCACTTGTGGATTGTCTTTTCCAATCACATCACCGGCGAGGTGCTCGGTGATGAACTGATTGAACGGCTTGTCCTCGTTGATGGACTTGATGACATAGTCGCGGAACGGCCACAAGTCATCGATGATGAAGTTGCGCTCAAAACCGTTGCTCTCACCAAAACGAATCACGTCCAGCCAATGGCGGCCCCAACGCTCGCCGTAGCGGGGACTGTCCAGGAGACGATCCACCAGGTTGGGGATAGCGGAATGCGGAGTGCGGAGTGAGTCCGCGACAAACGCGTCCACCTCTTCAGCCGTCGGCGGTAGGCCGGTCACATCATAAGTCATCCGGCGGATCAACGCACGCGGATCGGCGGGCGGATTGAGCGTGAGATTCTTCTCCGCTAGCTTCGCTTTGACGAAGCCGTCGATGCTATTGTGCGCGAATTGCTTTGCGAGTGGTTGCAGCGACCACCACGACTTGTCCGCCCGCTTGGCTTCGATCTTCGCGCCGTCGCGCGGGTCGGGTGCGCCCATCTGGACCCAGGCCACCAAGTCGGCGATAGCGGCATCCGAGAGCTTCGCCTTATTCGGCGGCATCTCCATGTCCGCTTCGAGGTGCTGCACGGTGCGAATGAGGAGACTTTCATCCGGTTTGCCGGGAACGATGACCGGATTGCCGCTGTCGCCACCTTTCTCCCAGCCCGCTTTCGAATCGAGGTAGAGATTGCCTTTCAGTTTCTTCGCCTCCGCGCTATGGCAGGAGTAGCAATGCTCCACGAGCACGGGTCGCACTTTCTGTTCGAAGAAGGCGATGCCCGCCGGATCGACGGCGACTGCAGAAGATGATGCGAGAAGGATGATCGCAAAAAAATTCATGAGACCGATCAGGCTAGGATATTCTTGATTACGTGCCCATGCACATCAGTGAGGCGGCGATTCGCGCCGTTGTGATAATAGGTCAGCTTCTCGTGATCGAGCCCGAGCAAGTGCAACACCGTGGCGTAAAAGTCGTACACCGTGGCGACATCTACGGCGGCGCGACGGCCAAAGTCATCCGTCTCGCCGTAGCTCACTCCGCCACTTACCCCCGCGCCCATCATCCAGGTGGTGAAAGCGTCGGGATTGTGGTCGCGCCCGGATGTTCCTTGCTGATGAGTAGGCATACGGCCAAACTCGGTGCACCAAACGACGAGGATATCGTTCAACATGCCACGCTGCTTCATATCGGTAAGGAGCGCCGCAGTCGGTTGATCGAAGATGGGACAATGCCGTTCGTAGTCGGCCTTGAGTGTCTTGTGCGCGTCCCAATTCAGCAGGCCATCGACAGCGCTCGCACGCGATGCACAGTAGAGCGAAACGTAGCGCACCCCCTGTTCGAGAAAGCGGCGCGCAAGCAGACAATTCTTGGCATAAGAAGCCTTGAGCTTGTTGCTGTCGCTGGTGCCGTAAAGTTCGTGAACGTGGGCGGGCTCGGTGGACAAATCGCTGACCTCTGGAGCCGTGAGCTGCATTTTCGCGGCGAGTTCATAAGCGGCCATCCTGGCGCGGAGTTCGTCATTGCCGGGACGAACGGCGGCATGCTCTTCGTTGATGAGCTTGAGGAAATCGCGCGTTGCGTGTTCATCACTCGCCTTGATGGAAGCTGGGCGCACCAGATTACGCAAGGGTTGGTGTGCAGCCATCGCCACGGCTTGATGCTGCGCGGAGAGGAAGCCGTTGCTCCAGTTCGCCTTTCCGTTCGGCGGCTCGCCGCGCACATCCTGAATCGCGACATAGGTCGGTAAGTTCTCGTTTGCAGTGCCGAGTGCGTAACTCAACCACGATCCCGCACTGGGGAAGCCCTCGCGGGTAAAGCACGAGTTCATGTAGATACAGCCCGGCCCATGCGTGTTCGTGCGGGAGGTCATGCTATGGATGAAGGCGATCTCATCCACATGCTTCGCCATGTGCGGCAGCATCGTGGAGATCATTTTCCCGCTTTGACCCGCCGGAGCGAAGGGCCAGGGCGACTTCATGAGGTTTCCGTTTTTGCCTTGAAACGTAACTTCCACGTCCGCGCCAGGCATCGGCGTGCCGTGGAATTTCTCCAGCATCGGCTTGTGGTCCCAAAGGTCCATGTGCGAGGCCGCACCGGGACAGAAGATCTGCAACACCTGTTTCGCCTTCGGTGCAAAGTGCGGCTGGCGGAGTGGCGCAGCAGAAAGTTCATCAGTGAACAAACGCGAGAGCGCCACGCCAGTGAGCCCGGTGGTCATTTGGCCGAGAAGATGGCGCCGAGTGAAATCAATGGGGGTGTTCACGGAAACGAAAGGCTGTGGGGGAATCTTTCAGGCGAGAACTTCCTTCACCACCTCGCCGTAGACATCCGTGAGGCGGAAATCCCGGCCAAGGTGCCGGTGAGTGAGCTTCAGGTGATCAATGCCGAGCTGGTGCAGCATGGTGGCGTGGAGGTCGTGGATGTGGATTTTGCCGTTGATGACGCGGTAGCCCATGTCATCGGTGTCGCCGTAGGTGAGTCCGGCTTTGACCCCACCGCCGGCCATCCAGGCGCAGAAGCTTTCGGGCTGGTGCTCCCGACCGTGCTTGTCGATCGGCGATTTGCCGCTGAGATCCTGGCTCCACGGCGTCCGGCCAAACTCGCCGCTCCAGAGCACCAGGGTATCTTGGAGCAGGCCGCGTGCTTTGAGATCCTTGAGCAGCGCGGCGACGGGTTGATCGGTCTGGGCGCAGAGCTTGGGCAGGTTGCCGCGGATGTCGCCGTGGTGATCCCAGCCGCCGGTGCTGACCTGCACGAAACGTACTCCGGCCTCGCTCAATTTGCGGGCGAGCAAGCAGGCGCGGCCAAAGGTGTTCGTGTCTTGGCCGCCGACGCCGTAGAGGTCGAGCGTGGCCTTGCTCTCCTTGGAAATGTCCACGATTTCGGGCGTGGTGAGCTGCATGCGGGCGGCGAGTTCCATGTTTTGGATCATGCCTTCCATGTTCGCATCGCCACCGAGGTCACCGACGAGACGGCGATTCATGCGCGCCATGAAATCCATGCGCTGGCGCTGGATGGCATCGTTTTCGGAGACGTTGCGGAGGTTTTCAACAGGCAGAGTTTTGCTGTCGAGCGGCACGGTGAGCTTAGTGCCTTGATGGATCGCGGGAAGGAAAGCGGAGCCGTATTCGCGCACGCCGCCGCCTTGGATACTGACAAAGCTGGGCAGGTTGGCGTTCTCGGTGCCGAGCCCGTAGCTGACCCACGCGCCCACGGAGGGACGCACTTCGGCGAAGGTGCCGGTGTGAAATTGCAGCGTTGCGCCCGCGTGCTGCGGGTTGTCGGCGTTCATGCCGCGCAGGAGGCAGAGGTCATCCGCCACGGTGGCGAGGTGCGGCATCAGATCGGAGATCATCATACCGCTCTGACCGCGTGGTCGCACCGGAGCCATGGCTTTGAGCGCGAGGAACTGGTCCGTGCCGACCTGGGTAACTTCTTTGCGCAAGGGCGAGTCGATCTTCTGACCGTGCTTGCGCTCAATAAAGTCCTTCGGGTCGAAGAGATCCATCTGCGACGGCCCGCCCTGCATAAAAAGAAAGATGACGCGCTTCGCCTTGGGGACCATGCCAGGGATTCGAGCGCTGAGGGGATCCGCAGCAGCGCTGGCGATGCTGTGCAAAGCGAGGGAGCCGAACCCGCAAGCGGTGCGCTGGAGGACGTGGCGGCGAGTGAGCAGGGCGTTCATGGAGTGCTGGAGAGATGGAGTTCTGAAAGGCTGTAGAATGGACTGAATGGCTCGTCACCGATCGCTGCGGTCTGGGAGTGGGTGGGTTACAAGCGAAACACGAACTCATTCGAAGCCAGCAGGCTGTGGCAGAGTTCGCGCCACTTGATGGAGTCAAGGGCGGGGCGACCTTTCGCGGTGGTGATGAGCGGTTCCACGCCGCCAAGGAAGGCGAGGGCATCTTCACGCTCGAGGCTGGTGAGAGGGCGATTCAGCACGCGGAGCCAGAGGGTTTCGAGGCGGACAAGCTCGTTGGGCTCGGCGGCGATGAGCTTGTCGGCGAGGACGTGGCTACGTTTGCGGAGGAGGTCGTTGCTGAGGAGAAAGAGAGTCTGCGTAGGGACAATGGTTTGGCTACGCTGACCGGCAATGCTGGCTGGGTCCACGAAGTCAAAGAAGGCTCGCAGACGATCCGGTCCTGCGGTGCCGCCGCGCAAGATGGGAAGATAGATCGTACGCTCAAACTCCTGCCCGGGGCGTGGCTTGGCATGCTTGTAGTTCGGCGGATTGACTCCTTTGAGCGCGAGCGAGCCGCAGTTCTCGGGATACTCCAGAACGAGCGCGGGGCCGCCGCTGTTGAGAGTGAGTTCACCGCTGATGGCGAGCATGGAATCGCGCAGGGCTTCGGCATCGAGCCGCTGGCGGTTCATGCGCCAGTAGAGTTTGTTCTCCGGGTCAAGTTTCATCGGGGCGATTTCGTTGGCGCTGCTGAGGCGATAGGTGCGACTGAGCACGAGGGCGCGGATGAGTTGCTTCTGCGACCAACCACCCTGCATGAAGCGTGTGGCGAGATGATCGAGCAGCTCGGGATGACTTGGGGCATCGCCACGCGTGCCGAAGTAATCGACGCTGGGCACGATGCCGGTCCCTAATAGCTTTTGCCAGATGCGATTTACGGCTACGCGGGCGGTGAGTGGATTGCGTTTGTCCGCAAGCCAGTCAGCGAGTTGGAGACGTCCGCTTTGGCCCGCGGGGATGGCGGGAAACTCATCCCACGAGGCAACGCGAACGGCTCCGCGCGGCACAACGGCGCTCGGGGCATAGGGATTGCCGCGCACATAGACGGGCATGTCAGCGGGCTGCGGTCCATCGCTCATGGCGAACGCTCGCGGAGTCTTGTCTTTGAAGAACTCGGCGTGGGTGATGTCGCCCGCGAGCTTCTTGAGCTGGACGTCGAGATCGTCGCGGCGTTTGGTGAGAGATTCTTTGTCGTTCGTCGGCCTCGATTCTTGCGTAGGAGCGATCTCACGCTCTGCGTTGTCGGTGGCGGCGACTTGGGCAGTGGGCGCGACGGACTTACCGAGTGCGGTGAGCTGTTGAGTCAGAGCCGCTTTCTCTTCGGTGAGCTTTTTCTGCTCAGCCTTCAGACTGACGATGCGTTGCTCGTTTTCGGCTTCGAGTTTCGTCCGCGCAGCGAGTTGGGCAGGTGTCTCCGGCAGAACCGTGCTGTTTAAAGTGCTCCACACGCCCATATCGGGCATCTTGTGCGACGAAGGCGAACTGCGCAGGATACCAGCGATGCCGTAGTAGTCTTCGACCCCGATGGGATCGAACTTGTGATCGTGGCAACGCACGCAGCCGAGTGTCATCCCCAGGAAGGCTTGCCCGATTTTAATCATCTGGGTATCGATGTGATCGGTCTCCATCTTGGCCTTGTCGGGATTCACAATCTCGATATCCCCCACCATGAGGAAACCGGTGGCCGTGATATTTTCCGCGCGATCCTCAGTGGATGTCGCTGGCATCAGATCACCTGCGATTTGCTCACGGATGAACTCATCAAACGGTTTGTCCGCATTGAAGGCGTTTATCAAGTAATCGCGATACCGCCACGCGTGCTCAGCATAGACACTGTTTGATGTGCCGATCATGTCGGCATAGCCTGTGAGATCGAGCCAATGGCGTGCCCAGCGCTCGCCGTAAGCGTTGGAATCAAGGAGACGATCCACGACCTTTTCGAAAGCCTGAGGCGAGGGATCCTTGGCAAAGGCGAGGACCTCAAACTCCGCCGGGGGAAGGCCGGTGAGGTCGAGCGAGACACGTCGAAGCCAAATATGACGCCCCGCATCCACGACAGGCCGGATCTCTTGCGACTCCAATTTGGCCAGGATGAAGTGATCCAGTGGATCACGGGGCCAATGAAGATCCTTGACCTCGGGCGCCGACGGATCGAGGACAGGCCGGAAGGCCCAGAACTTGCGCCCTTCAGCCAGATCAATGCCTTTTCTCACTTTGGCGGCCCCATTTTCACGTGGGTCGTGTGCGCCGGTTCTGACCCACTCTTCGAGAATGGCGATCTCGCTGGCCGGGAGTTTGCCTTTGGGGGGCATTTCGAACTCCGCATCCACATAGCGGACAGCCTTAATGAGCAGACTCGCCTCCAACTCACCGGGCTTGATGGCCGGCCCGTTGTCGCCGCCCTCTGACCAGCCCGAGCGCGAGTCGAGCGCGAGGCCACCTTTGATCTTGGTGCCATGCGAATGGCATTCAAAGCAGCGCTGCTGGAGAATGGGGAGAACTTTGGAGTCGAAAAAGGCGGTGTCGGTTGCGTTGGCGGTGATGCCGAGAGATGACAAGACAATCAGTGCCAGAGAAATGGACTTCATGGTCATTTGGCCTTTTTGGTTTTGAGGGCAGGCAGATCCATGTCCTCACCAGCGGCGAGGATGTGGACGCGCATGGCTTGGCGGGCCGCTTCGGGATCACGATGCTCGATCGCTGACAGAATGGCTTCGTGGTGCTCGATGGCTCCTTTTTTGCCGATCCGGCCAATGGTGCGCAGTCGACTGGTGATACCGATCTCCGCGAGGGAATCGAGAATAAGTCGGTAGATGAGATTGCCGCTGGAATCCGCGATGGCGTGATGAAAGGCGACATCCAGCTCGATGGCGGCGGGATTGTCAGCTGCGTTCTCCAACTGCGTGTGAATGCGGCGCAGGGTGCGAATTTGGTCTTTCGTGGCTCGTTGCGCAGCGAAGGCGGCGGCATCGGGTTCGATCGAAAGGCGGGCATCATTGAGCTGCTGGAGCCGGTCAGCCATGTCCGGGATGAGCAAGGAGAGGGAGTCATTCAACGGGCGATGCAAACGATCCACGATCTTGATGCCGGTGCCGTGCTGGATCTCCAACATGCCCTGCTGCTCCAGGCGCTTCGTCGCCTCCCGCACGACGGTGCGGCTTACCCCGAGTTTCTCTGCAAGGGATCGCTCGCCAGGGAGCCAGCGTTCCTCCTCAGCATTGCCGCCCCGAATGAGTTCGGCGAGCTGTTGACAGACGCGCTCGACAAGCGATGCGGGACGTTCAAGTGGAGTGATGTTCATTGGGGAGGCTTCGGGAGAGCTTGAGAGCTTGAGAGCTTGAGAGCTTGAGAGCTGGGGAGAAGGAGAGCTCTAAATGCAACACGCCATGACCCCACTACTCCATCACTCCATCAGTAGGTGGCGCGGCCGCCGGAGAGATCGAGGGCCGCACGGTTCTGGCGGGCGGTTTGATTCGTGCGACTGGATTGTGGTAGGAGGTCATACCACTGAAGGACACGGAATCGCGGTTTTGATTCTTTCGCATGGCGCCAATTTTGACTCCAGCGTAGACGACCGGGCAATCCAGAGAGACTACTTGCCTTTGTCGGACAATTTTCCAATCACGGAGACAGCTCCCCGGACTCCAAGCGCATCAGAGTCCCGAACACCCAACGATCGAACTGCGCCGCAAGGGACTCAAGCCGTGGCCGCTCTGCGGCTCAGAATCCAGGTATCCGAAGCTCCGTCCCGAAAACTGATTTCCAACCCTCTTTCCTGCGCAAAGCGGGTAACGGCGACTTTGACCCCTTTCCAATTCCAATCATCTCCAAAGATCAGTCCACCCTCGCGCGCGACCGGATAGAAATGGAGCAGATCTTGATAAACATCTGCTTCCTCGTGGCTGCCATCCAGGTAGATTAAGTCGGCCTGAATGCCCTTCCACTGAAACCAACGTGCCCCGGTAAGCGATGTATTTGGAAACGGGATAATATAATCCTGCAAGCCGTGATGAATCACATTGTAAAGAAACTGATAGTAAATCTGAGGATAACCGTTGCTGAGACCCAGCGAGCTAAACCATGCATACTTATCCGGACTATCCTTCTTCTTCCAATGCTCCAGACTACCCAGCCAAGTATCTACGCAGAAAATTCGGCACTTCAGTTTTTGGCGACGCGCGTGACTGGCCATGTGAATCGCAGATCCCCCCTTCCAGGTTCCCACCTCGATGACAATCTTCGGCTTGACCTCATCCAGAAGAGTCTCAAAGACGGGATTTTTCGATCCCCAGCCCTGCATATCTAGAGTCAATTCTGGCTTGTCGAAATTCTCGTAGGGGCTGACTTCAAAGAGCTCCCCCATGATATCCTTTTTGGGATCCAGGCGAACTGAGGGACGCTTCTGGCGATTGACGATGATGATCCGCGGGTAGGGAATTTTCCCTTTCTTTACGGAATTGACCAGGGAGAGAAAAGCCCCCCATGGCCCCGTATTGGAGTTCGGTTTCTCCTTCAATCCCTTTTTTTGTCCGTTCATCTTGGCCGCCAGCTCATCTCATCGACTGCGGATCGTCCTCAACCACCAACACCCTTTCGTCAAGAATTTTGGCAGGATCAGATGACCAGGTCGTCGCAGGCAAGTCCTCTGTAGGGCAAATGCGCAGTGTCAGAAGCGACGAATTACAGTATCTTCTGGCGTCCCATCGTTGGGCACCGGGAAGTCCAAGGTGTAATGGAGACCCCGGCTCTCCTCACGGCGCATCGCGCTTTCCACCATGAGGGAGGCGGTATCCAGGAGGTTTCGGAGTTCCAGGAGTTCGGCGCGGATCTTGAAGTTCCAATAGAACTCCTGCACCTCGCGCTGGAGGTTGCGTAGGCGAGTGGCGGCGCGTTGGAGACGCTTGGAGGTGCGCACGATACTGACGTAATCCCACATCAGGCGGCGGATCTCGTCCCAATTGTGGAAGATGACGACCAGCTCATCGAGATCCAGGGCATCGCCGGTCTCCCACTCCGGCAGGCGAATCTTATCGGAATCCCTGCGCCCTACCGGCAACGTCTTGACCGCATGTTCCACCGCGCGGCGAGCGACGACCGCCCCCTCCAGCAATGAGTTGCTGGCCAGCCGATTGGCCCCGTGCAACCCCGTGCAGGCAACCTCGCCCACCGCATACAACCCGAGGATGCTGGTGGCTCCGTTGATATCGGTGCGCACGCCGCCACACTGATAGTGCGCGGCAGGCACGACGGGAATCGGCTCCTTAGTCGCATCGATCCCCACTCGCTTGCAGGTCTCGTAGATATTCGGGAACCTCTTCCTTATGAAGTCTGGATCCTTGTGACTGATATCGAGATAGACGCATGGGCCGCCAGTCCTCTTGATCTCCGAATCGATCGCGCGGGCCACGATATCCCGGGGCGCGAGAGACTCCCGGGGATCATAGCGGTGCATGAAGGTGTTCCCGTTCTTGTCGATAAGCCGTCCGCCCTCGCCGCGGACCGCCTCAGAGATCAGAAACGACTTGAGCTGCGGATGATAGAGGCAGGTGGGATGGAATTGGGTGAATTCCATGTTGGCGATGTCCGCCCCCGCCCGCCACGCCATTGCGACGCCGTCACCGGTGGCCACCTTGGGATTGGTGGTATATTGGTAAACCCTACCGCTGCCACCCGTGCAAAGAATGATCCGGTCAGCGCGAAGAGTAATGACCCGGTTGCCCGGCTCATCGTATACATAGAGGCCAATGCAACGCTCCTGGGCGATATAGCCCAGTTTGCTGGTGGTAATGACATCAACCGCAAAATGATGTTCGAGGAGATCGATCTTTTTCGACTCACGAATCCGGTCGAGGAGTTTGGTCTCGATCTCCCGGCCCGTGGTGTCACGCGCATGGAGAATTCGCCGTTTGGAATGCCCGCCCTCGCGCCCCAGATCATATTCCTCACCCCCATCTTCCCGGACGCGACGATCGAACAGCACTCCGGCATCGATCAGCCCTTGAATGGCGCCGGGCGCCTCTTCGACGATCGTCCGGACGACGTCTTCGTGACAAAGGCCGGCGCCGGCATCGAGCGTGTCCGCGATGTGCTTGTCGAAGGTGTCTTCCGGACTCCACACGCAAGAAATCCCTCCTTGAGCCCACGACGTGTTGGCATCATCCGCGTTGCGCTTAGTGACAACCGCCACCGTGCCATGCTTGGCGGCGTTCAAGGCGAAGGTGAGCCCGGCGATCCCGGAACCCACCACTATAAAGTCGTAGCGCTTCATGCTGGCAGATTGCGGAGACAGAGATTGTCAATCAGTCGGGTCGATCCAAAGCCCACCGCCAGAGCGATCAGGACTTGGTCGGCGATTCTAGTGAGTGGGGAGAGGCGATCCGGATCAACGACGGCCACATAATCGATACGCGCCAGGGGGGCGGTGAGGAGGTGGGTTTCGATCCCCGCCTGGAGGACGGCCGGTTCGCGTTCCCCGGCTTGGATCGCCTCACTTGCCAACGCAAGCGCCTGGCTCAACACAAGCGCCTGCCGACGTGAGTCCACATCTAGATATTGATTGCGCGAGCTCATCGCCAAGCCATCGGGTTCGCGCACAATCGGACCACCGAGGATTTCAATGGGCCAGTAAAGATCGCGCACCATCCGCCGAATCACGGCAAGCTGCTGGAAATCTTTCTCCCCAAAGACTGCGGCATCCGGCTGAACGATGTGAAAGAGTTTGGCGACCACCGTGCAGACGCCGCCAAAAAAGTGGGGCCGACTCGCCCCGCAGAGTCCTCCGCTGAGACCGTCCTCCACGATGCGAACCGAGGCATCCGGCGCATAGATGACTTCCCGAGGCGGGGCGAAGACGAGGTCCACCCCGACCGTCCGGCACAAAGCCAAGTCTCGGTCCAAATCCCGCGGATAGGCGTCGAAATCCTCATGCGGAGCAAACTGGGTGGGGTTTACGAAAATGCTGACGACGACCGTCGCATTCTCCCCGGCCCAAGCCCGTCCGACGCGAACCAGTGACAGGTGCCCTTCGTGCAAAGCGCCCATGGTGGGGACGAAGACAACCGGACGAGGCCGGGTCCGCAATTGGGCGCGGAGATCCTCGATCGATGTGCAAACGTCCATGGGTCAGGCCCGCGCAGGGCGGAAAGAGAGCAATCGCCGGGAGCGGCGTGGGTGTCAAACCGCTTCAGAGAGTCGAATGATCCTCGATGGCCTGCAAGCACCGGGCGGCGGACGGCCCCAGCAGTTCGGTGGCGCGGGCACGGGAGGTTTTCCCGAGTTCCCCTGGTTGCGGACCGAGGCCGGCCTGGACCCAGAGCGCGTGGCGGAACACTTCCTCCTGGTCGCGAAGCTCGCGAGACGCCCACTCAGCAGGTGGGGTCGCCTCCGAACGTTCCAGGGATTGTTCGAAATCGATCAGGCAGGTGACGATCGGTGACCGGGAAACGATCACATTGTGCAGAAAAAGATCCCCATGAGCCATGCCCTGGCGATGCAAGAGGGAGATCTGGGCATCGACCTGTTCCAGCAAGAACCAAAGCCCGATGAGGAGCCCGGGATCCGCTCTTTGCGCGACCACGATGTTCTGTTCGATCGGTTCCACGCCAAACGGGGAGATCCGGCTGAGCGGCACGCCCGGGATGAAACAGCTCCGGAAACAGTTCCGGGTGGCGCCGATCGGGGGTGGGACATCGATGATTCCCGAGATCTTCTGGTGACGCTCAAACTCGATGGTGGCCGGAGGATGAAAGGCGGTCGGGTAATAGGTTTTCCGGAAATGGACCGGATAGGTTTTGGCCAGCGGATGGGCCTGCAAGGTATCCTGACCGGCCAGCACGAGATCCCCTTGGATGAGGGGCATTCCGTTGCTGAGCTTGCGGGCGAGCGTCCGGATGACCAGGTCGTGGGCCGGCGGCGCCGAGACCAGGTAGGCAAGCTCGGGGATGAGATCTGCGTGATGATGCGGAGTGAGCGCGACGAGCATCTGGCGATGAGGGAAAAAACTTGATTAAACTGTCAGGAGCCACTTTTTTTGCGAGGGCTCGGCACGCGACCTGCTCTCAAAGGGCCTTTTCAACCAGACACACAAAACCACTAAGTATGACAGGGAACATTTCAAGATTGGAAGCGATCCGGGGAATTTTGGCGGGCGACAAGACCCCAAAATCCTACGACTACTCCAGCACCCCCACCGGTGAGGTTTTCGGCGCGAACGTTTTCAGCCTGGCCGTGATGAAGGAGAAGCTGACTCCCGCGACCTACAGCAAGATCGCTGCCACCGTCGCAGGTGAAGCTCCGTTCGATCCGGGAATCGCAGACGAAGTAGCCGAGGCGATGCGTGCCTGGGCGATCAGCCGTGGTGCCACCCACTTCTGCCACGTGTTCTACCCGCTCACCGGTGCGACCGCGGAGAAGCACGACAGTTTCTTCGATCCCTCCTTCGACGGTTCGACGACGATCTCCAAATTCAAGGGCAAGACGCTCATCCAGGGAGAGCCCGATGCCTCTTCCTTCCCAAGCGGAGGTCTTCGCGCGACCCACTCAGCCCGTGGATACACCGCATGGGACCCGACCAGTCCGGCTTTCCTCATGGAAAACCCGAACGGGGCGACTCTCTGCATCCCGACGTCCTATCTCTCGTGGACGGGAGAAGCGCTCGACAAGAAGACTCCGATCCTCAAGTCGATGCAGGCCGTCGATGTTCAGGCGCGCCGCATCCTCCGGCTTTTCGGGCACACCAACGTAGCCCGGGTTGCCGCCACAGCCGGTCCTGAGCAGGAATATTTCCTGATCGACAAAGCCTTTTACTACGCCCGCCCCGATTTGCTCGCGACCAACCGGACCGTCTTCGGTGCCGCCTCCCCCAAAGGACAGGAATTCGAAGATCACTACTTCGGCGTCATTCCGGAGCGCGTCATGGCGTTCATGTATGAGTTGGACCGCGAGTTGTTCAAGCTCGGCATCCCGTCCAAAACCCGCCACAACGAAGTGGCGCCCGGCCAGTTCGAGATCGCTCCGGTTTTCGAAAGCGCGAACGTGGCCACTGACCACCAGCACCTCGTCATGACGACGCTCAAGGCCCTTGCCGACCGCCACGGGATGGTCTGCTTGCTGCATGAGAAGCCGTTTGCCGGGATCAATGGTTCGGGCAAGCACGTCAACTGGTCATTGGGCAACGCCACCCAGGGCAACCTCCTTGATCCGGGCGACACACCGCACTCGAATGCGCAGTTCCTCGTCTTCGCCGGGGCCGTGATCCGCGGGGTGCACAAGTATTCCAAGCTGCTCCGCGCCGTCGTGGCCACTGCTGGGAATGATCACCGCCTTGGCGCAAACGAAGCTCCTCCGGCGATTATCTCCATCTTCCTCGGGGACCAGCTCTCCGACGTCTTTGACCAAATCAAGGGCGGCGGTGCCACCTCTTCCCGGCCGAAGGGCGTCCTTAAGATTGGGGTCGATGCGCTCCCGGATCTTCCGAAGGACGCCGGCGACCGCAACCGGACCAGCCCCTTCGCCTTCACCGGCAACCGCTTTGAGTTCCGGGCAGTGGGGTCCAACATGTCGATCGGCGGGCCGTTGGTGGCCATGAACACGATCATGGCGGAGTCCCTCGATTACATCGCCACCCGTTTGGAAGGTGCCGCCGACCTCAACGCGGAGATCCAAAAGGTTCTCCAAGAGATCATGGTCGAGCACGGCAAGGTCATCTTCAACGGCAATGGTTACTCCGAGGAGTGGCACAAGGAAGCGGCGACTCGCGGTCTCCCCAACCTCAAGACCACCGTCGATGCTCTTCCCGCCCTCGGCGACAAGGAAGTCATCGCGTTGTTCCAGAAATACAACGTCCTCACCGAACGCGAGATCCACAGCCGCCTCGATATCTACACCGAGCAATACTGCGCCGTGATCAACCTGGAAGCACGCGTCGTGACCGAAATGGCCAAGACGATGATCTACCCGGCCGCCGCACGTTATCTCGGCCAGTTGGCTGAAGCCGCCGCGTCTCTCAAGGCCGCCGGTCTCCGCCCCGATTCGAAGATCATCAAATCGGTCCAAGAGAAGCTCGTGGCGCTCGACTCCGCCATCGACTCCCTGGAGACGGAGCACGCCAAGGCCAAAGCGGGCCACGATGCCAAGGTCTGGTGCAACAAAGTGGTGCCAGCCATGCTCAAGGTCCGTCAGGTGGCCGACGACCTCGAAGGAATCGTCGCCGACGATCTCTGGCCGCTGCCGACCTACCAAGAAATGCTCTTCATCAAGTGATGCGTTTCAGGTCGGTAGCCTGACCGATTCAACTCAAGCCCGGTTCCCTTGTGGGGACCGGGCTTTTTGTTTGCTGGCGGAGATGATGGCGGAATTCTCAATTTGCCGTAGCGGCCGTCGGCTGAGGATTGGTCCGCCGAATTTCGACTTCCACCGAGCCCTTCGAAACCTGCAGCACCTTCTGCGGTTCGCCACCGGGCGAGCGAATGAAACCATGAAAGAAGATCCGCTGTGGGGAATTCTTAACCGGGTGAAAAGGAAGGGAAAGATCGGAGATCTCCATTTGTCCGAAAACGAAGTAAGACAGAAAATGGTGAAACCGCACTTTCATTAGAGGATTGGAAATGAGCTTTGCGGAATCTTGCGCCACAATCCAGCCCGGATTATAAAATCAGCCTCGGGAGGTTTTGATGGGCAGAAGGCAATCCCAACACCAGCCATATACCCTCGATTCCGGAGACGTCACCAGCTTGACTCGCGAAGAGATCCGCTTGGTGATCCGGGCGGCGGAGGATCTGATTACTCGCGGCGGGCGGACGTTGCTGCGCAAGATCCTGCGCGGCTCGGAAGCTCGGGATGTCCTTCCGGTGCACTTGGCGAATCCGGCCTACGGATGTTGGCGCGCTCTCTCGGAAACCTTGGTCAGCCAGCGGGTCGATTGGTGCATCCAACAAGGGTATCTCGAACTGGAGTATTTCGGAAAACTCCCCCTGCTCGTTTACCCGCCCAAGGGCTTGGCGATCGCGATTCAGATGATCGCTTCCGAATGGCGGATCGAAGCCGCCTTTGCCAACGGGTTCACCAATCTGAAAGAGCGGATCGCGGAAGCGCCCTTGCCCACTCTGCTGGCGTTGCTCGATCAAATTGCCGAATCCCGCGACGAACGATTCCGGCCATTTCTCCAGGCTTGGAGCGAAAGCGGAACCAAACGGCTGAAGGCTCGGATCCGGGCGATCGATGCGGAGTGGAATGGGACGGGGCCGCGACGGCGTTCGTTGTTCGAAATCTGTTGGATCGATGAGTCATTGGGTTCCGGAGCCGTGGGTTCGTTTCTCGAATACACAAAAGCTCAAGCCATCCTCTGCGGAGAGATGCGCTGGGTCGGGGAAACCTACCCGGGCATGCCCGACGTGGAGATTTATCGGAACCTCCTCCGGGAGCAATCCGCGTGCCTCCTCACTTCGGATCGCCCCTTTCACAATGCGCTATGCGAGCAATCGATTGCCAGCTTCTTTGTTCATCCCGATGGCCGGATCGACTGCAATTCATTGCCGGGAGTGGAACCTCGTGGGATTCTGGCCAAGCTGGGACAACAATAACCTCACCCCCGTAGCAATTCCAACATCTCCTCAGGCGTGAGCCGGCCGGCGGAGTCCGTGCCATCGAGCAGGGAATCCGCCAGTTCCCGTTTGCGGTGATGGAGATCGACGATCTTGTCCTCGATCGTTCCGGTGGTGATGAGTCGGTAGATCGTCACCGGCCGCTGCTGGCCGATCCGGTGAGCACGATCGCTGGCCTGATCCTCCGCCGCCGGATTCCACCAAGGATCGAGGTGGATGACGTAGTCCGCCGCCGTCAGGTTGAGGCCGAAACCGCCCGCCTTCAGGGAAATGAGGAAGACGTCCCCCGCCCCAGCCTGGAAATCCCGGACCGCTTCCTGCCGTTTGGCGGCCGGGGTGGAACCATCGAGGTATTGATAGCTGATCTTCTCCGTTTCCAGGTGCTGACGGACAATGGCCAGATGATCGACGAACTGACTGAAGACGAGCACTTTGTGCCGTCCCGCAAGGATCTCCTCCAGCGTTTCCGCGAAGACCCGAAGTTTGGAACCCGGCAAAACCGTCTCAGGATCGATCAATTTGGGATGACAGCAGGCGCGGCGTAACCGCGTCAGCTCCGCGAGGATGCGGAACGCGGCCTGACCTGGCTGGGCACTCTCTTCCGCAGCCTTGGCCACGTTCTCCACAGCGCGCTGACGCAGGGCCTCGTAAAACGCGGCCTCCTCGGCGCTTAGTTCCACGTGGAGAGGGATTTCCGTCCGGGGCGGCAGATCGCGAAGGACGGCGGACTTCAAGCGGCGCAGGACGAACGGCCGGATCAATCGCCTCAGCCGGTCCCTGGCGTCCCGGTCGTTGTGACGCTCGATCGGATCCGCGAAGTGCGTCCGGAAATGATCCCACGACCCGAGGAATCCAGGATTGATGAAGCTGAACAGGGTGTGCAATTCCCCGAGCCGGTTCTCCACAGGCGTGCCAGTGGTGATGAGCCGGAAGGACGACTGCAAACTCATCGCGGCTTGAGATCGTTTGGTGGCGCGGTTCTTGATGGCCTGAGCTTCATCAAGGATCACGGTGTTCCAGGAGACCGCCGCAAACGCTTCCACTTCTGAGTAGAGCAAGCCATACGACGCGATGACGAGGTCGAAGGGCCTGGCCGAGGCCAAGACCGCCTGGCGATCCTCCGGCCCCCGACCAAACAAGATGGGATTGAGGGCGGGAGCGAACCGTTGGGTTTCCTCAAGCCAGTTTGCGGCTACCGACGTCGGAGCCACGACCAACGCCGGACCGTCTTTGGCCCGTTCCAAGAGCAGGGCGAGGGCCTGGACGGTTTTTCCCAAGCCCATGTCGTCCGCCAGGCAGGCTCCGAAGCCCCAATGGGAGAATCGAAGCAGCCAGCGAAAGCCTTCCAATTGGTAGGGACGCAGTTCCGCCTGAAGCGTGGAAGGCGGTTCGGTGAGTTCGAGCTTGGGCGCTTCCCGGAGCTTCTCCAACTGCTTCTTCCAAACGACCCCGGGCTTGGCTTTGGTGGCTCTGACAAAGTCATCGAGAGCCTCCACCGCCAGCGGATGAATCTTTAATTCGTCTCCTTTGCCCGGTTGGGAGAAGGCGCGAAGGTCATCGAGCTGCCGCCGGAACTCCCGGGTCAGGGCTAGGAATTGGCCGTCTTCCAAACGCACGAATCCAGGAGTAGCACCCGCCTCCGCGGTGAGATTCAAGAGCTGGCGCATCGTGAGCACCAAATCTCCGTCTACGCGAAGACTCCCCGAAGCCGTGAGCCATTCCGCACTGCCGCCGAGCGAGAGTTCGAATTGAGACGCGTCCGCGACAGCCCGGATCTTGTAGCTCTCCCCTTCCGGCCATTCGATCAGCGCCGCTCCTTCCGGTTGCGCCTGCAGTTCCAGAAGGAAGTCGAGGCAATCCGCTGGATCGTCGAGCACGAATGCCCACTGATCCGGGGAATCCCCCTCCCCGCCGGACCACTCCGGACAGGCGGCGGCCAGCACCGCCTCGGCACGCTCACGTTCCTCACGGAGGTTCCTCTTGGCCCGTAGCTGACGTCCCAATTGCGGGGCGAGCACGATGGCCCGGCCGCTGCCTGGAGGAAAGGTGAGTTCGGAGCCGGGCACGGGACGAACCATGGTCCGGACTTGGAGACCGCTCCCGTGCGGCCAAAGCCGGATCACCGGGGTGGCATCCGCAGTGACATTTTCCACTTCCATCGCTCCGGCGGCCACCGTGCCATCGTCCGCCTCGATCATGACTTCCCCAGACAAAGCCCCCAGGGCCTTGGACACCCGTTCCTTGCTCTGCGCGGGGAACTTGGCGGAGATCCCCCCGAGAGCCTTGCACAGGCGAACGTGGGTTTCCCGGACATCAACGACCAGGTAGCGTCCCGGAGAGTCGAGCACGAGCCGGGCACCGCAGGTTTCGTAATCGGTCACCGGCGCCAAGGCCACTTTGATCTCACCCGCACGGCTGGCGGTGCAGATCAGACGCGGCAGCGTCTTGATCAGTTCGATCGGTTCAAGAGTCTCGGTATCCGCGACGATCGAGGGATGCCCCGCCAAGGCGAGCAACGCCCCGGAATCTTCGATCGAGTAGTCTCCCCTCCCGTCCCAGCTGTAGGTCCGGTGGATCCACTTGACGACCAACCGATCCTGCTCGGTGAGATGGGTCATTTGCTCCGCTTCGGCCTGGAGCCGCTTGAGCGCCACGGCCCTTCCTTTGCTCACCTTGCCCTTGCCGGTGATGGTGCGCTCGATGGGACTAAGCCGCCACCGTTCCCCGTAAACTTCCAGAAGCCAGATCAACTGTTTGCCTGCGGGCTCGGTCGACTTGGACGTAGCAGGCCCTTTGGGAGCTTTTTCGAGGGCCAATGACTCAAGCGAGGTCAGGAGCCGTTCCCAGGGTTCGATCGGAATCAACCGGGTGGAGAACGGTTGGGGTGGTACGACGCCGAGACGCTGCCAGCAAGTCTCGGCCACCTCCTCCTTACCGCTCCCCCACTGCGCCAAAAGCGAGGCCGCCTCCGCCGCAATCCACCAGTTTTCCGCCTGGATCGCCCGTTCCAAGAGCCGGTTCAAGAGCGGCGCAAAAGCCTTTTCATCGGGCATGACAAACCGGCCGGTCAGCGCCACGAAGAGAGCGATCCCTCGCGGATGCACCGTCGCCCTCCAGGTCTCGTGCGTCACTTTCCAGCCTGGCCAGATGGTGTCCACGGGCGTGCCGCTCAGGATTTCCGCCAGCTTCTCCAGGACAATGAAGATTTCGAGCCGGCCGGGCGGTTGCAGCGTTTGCGCCACTTTCGCATACTGCCGGACCTCCCCCAGATCCCCCGGTTTGCCGCGCCGGAGCAAGGCGCAGAGAAACCAGATTCCACAATAATCTGGCGGGCACGCCTTCTTCTTTCGGGTCACTTTCCTCCAGGCCGCCATGGAAGCTTCGAAGTCGGCGATCGCCTGGTCATCCTCTCCGCGAAGAAAAGCCTCCGCCGCCCGCAACTGCAATTCGCTGAGGGCGCTCGCGGGTGTCGCGAGCCGGGCCAGTTTCCCCATCACTTCCCAAAAAAGATCGCGATTCCCTTGCAGCAACGCCATTTCCCCGGCGATCTGAAGTTCTACCGGGGAAGACCCTCGTTCGCATGCGATCTCGAGCAGCCCCGGCCGTGCGACCAACACATCTGCGGCGGCATAGAGCGAGGCTTCCAGCGCCGGCGCGAGGAATTCCGCTGGCAAAGCTCGGAGACGCGCTGGGCGGAAGGGGTGAAAAAGGAACTCCCACACGGGCAGACCTGGCAGAGCCGCCTCGATATTCCGCAGCGTGCGGTTCAGGACCACTTGATCTCCGACGTAAAAGGCCAGCCGGAGATCCCGGATCGCACGGAGCCTCGCCTCGTCCCGGCCATAGACGTAGGGGTTGTTGTATTTCCCATAGGAGGAAGAATAACGATCGTGCAGAGGGAGCCTCAGGTATCGGGCGAACTCAACGGGATCATCCGCCAAGGCCGCCACGAGGTGGTGCGACACGATCACATCCACTTCATAGCCTCTTCCCTCCACCAGCTTGATCACCTTCGCCTGGGCCAAATCTTGAAGTGCCTCCTTCACGACCGGTGGCATGAATCGTTTTCCGGAGTAAGTCGTAAAGCCCGCGCTGACGAGGCGCTCCATGACCTTTGTCTGGTTGAGCGGCTCCAAAAGCCAAGCCGACGCGTAGCCGACGGTTTGCGCATCCTCGCTCAACCCCGCGAAGGCTTGCAGGATCTCGCTGATGTTGTGACCCGTGGACGTCGGACTTTCCATGGCTCAGCCAAGCCAGGGAAATGGTCGTTGCCAATGGAAATTGCCGATTGTTGACTGCGGGCCCCGCCGCTTCCACAAAATTTCTGACACAGCCAGTCCGCGACACCTTCGATCGCCCGCCGCACCTCCATTTGACTAGTCAACGACACCTTCGATCGCCCGTCGCACCTCCATTTGACTAGTCAACGACACCTTCGATCGCCCGTCGCGCCTCCATTTGACTAGTCAACGACACCTTCGATCGCCCGTCGCACCTCCATTTGACTAGTCAACGACACCTTCGATCGCCGATCGGACTTCGAGAGCACAGTTCGCAGCGCCTTTGGTCCAAACCGCAGCTCCACTCCGCCTTAGGGCGGAGAGGCTTCGTCCCGTTGCAACAGCCCCAGCGCAAACACCGCCACTTCATCAAGCACGTCGTCGCCGAAGGGCTGCCGCAATCGCTCTCGCCAGCCGGTGGGATCGCTCATCTGACAGCTTTCTTTGAGGAGATTGGCGGCGCGTTTCTTTTCGTTCCCCTTCCACACTTCCCGCGCCATCTGGAGACGTGCCTTGGGATCGTCGACCAGGCGTCGGATTTCCGTGGTCCACTCGGAAACCCGCAGGTCGTCCGGTGCGTCTGTGGGCAGGCGCTTCGGTTCCCAGTCCCGCATCAACCCGATCCAAAGCGATTTGAGGTCCTTCTCCTCCCGCGCGAACCGGTACCAATCCCGGCAGGTGAGGTCATCATCCGTAGCATCCTTCGCCCGTTTCTTCCAATGGCCGAGGAATTCCTCCCGGCGACGTCTCCACTCTTTGGGGTCGTCCTCGGAAACCTTGGCCTCGGGGAAGACCGCCACCCAAACCCGGGTGGGATCGAAGGTGCCGCCAGCCAGTTTGATGCGTTCCCACATCCGCATCGCTTCGTAGAGGCACCACTCGGATTGGAGATACTTCTGGGTGACGAAGATCACCAGGAAATCGCGAGAAGCGACATGCTCGATGTAGGCCCGGCGGTCATGGGTCTGTTCGGTGCGCCAGCGGCCCTGTTCCAGCCGGTAGTCCTCCACTTTGACCCCGCTTTCCGTCAAGGATTGCGCCAGCGCCCTGGGCCAGCGTTCTTTGGAACCGGACTGCAGTTGCCGCCAGTCTTTAAGATAAGCACCGTCACCCGCATAGGAGATCCCCACGCGCACTTCCGTGGCTTGTTTCGGATCCGGAGCATGGAGATCCAGCTTCCCGGCATCCTCGCTGCGGAAGAATTGTAGCACGGCCTGAACAAAGGCGAAGTCCGCGCCGGACCCGCGCACGGTCAGTTCCCCTTTCATCGACTCCGGGCCAAATGCTTTCCAGTTGAAATGAACCAAGGTCTTGCCCGGCTGACCTTCCGTGGAAAAGGACTGGATCTGCCCGCCCCAACGCCAGAGGAGCGCGGAGCGGCGCCAGCGTTTCCCGATCTCCGCAAGGAGCCGCGCCATCCCTTCACTGGTGACATGGGCCACTTGAGGTTCTCCAACTGCCAACCCTTCTCGCGCCTGGGTGGCTCGCTCCGAGAGTTCGTTCTCCTCCGGAAGGGAACTGACCGCTACATAGACTGCTTTGCCGTCCGGCGTTTCCCACCTGGGCAACAGCTCAAAGCAGATCCGACAAGACTGCATGAAGTCGATAAAGAGCGATTGATCCCGCTCCGTATAACGCAAGCCGTTCCAGACCCACCGCCCCAGATCCGCAGAGGTGAACTCTCCGCCCTTGAGTCCGAGCTTCTCCAGGGAACTGCCCTGGCGACGGTCAAACACCGCATAGATTCCATCCAAGGCCCACCGCTGATCCAGGATGATCCGGTCTCCCATCACCGGTTGGTAATAGAGAAACCCGGACCGATGAAAAATCTCCAGGAGCAACTCAGGGTGCATCTCGTAGGCTCCGCCCCGGGCGTATCGACACACCACGGCAGTGAATTCCTCCATCGTGAGGTAACGATGCTTTTTGCCGCCTCCGGCCTGCTTCATCCGGCGGAGCGCTTCTTTTACCTGGATCACCGAACGCGGCCAGGTGCGGCGGCCCGGACTTCCCAAAGCATCCCCCAGGAGTTCCGGGAGGCGGCGGCGCAGTTCCTCGAATCCGGTTCCTTTCCGCGCGGAGACTGCCAGCTCCCCATCCAACTTCCCATCCTCCCCTCGATCCGCCTTGGTCCAGAGCCGGAGCCGGGGCGCCCCGGTCTCCCGTCCGGGGGCGTTTTCCAGGGAATCCACCTGCTCCAGCCAGTATTCGATCGGCCGGGGCTTATCGGGATTCCCTTGCTTCCGGGCCTCCGCATCGGTGGCATCGTCCGCGCCGTCCGCGTGCGCCGTCCGACAAACGAGGAACACAGCGCGACTTTCGAGAAAGAGGCGGTGGGTGTTGTGATACAAATCCTGACCGCCGAAATCCCAGACATTCACCCGGGCCTTACCGCCGGGAAAGGGCATCGCTCCGGTCCAGAGGCGGATGCCGTGGGTGGAATCTTCCCGCCGATTGAACCGGCCCTGGCGGAGAAGTCGCCGGGCCAGCGACGTCTTCCCGCACCGGCCGTTCCCCAGGAGGAGGAGCTTCACCTCGTTGTCGATCGCCCCGCCCGCGCGGTCCAGTTCGGAGAGATGGGCGTCTACCTGAGCGGCGGCATTGGCATCGGGCCCGGTGCCGTGGAGTTCCGCCGGGAGATCCAGGCCAGAGCGATAGATCCGCAAGGTTCGCGGCTTGCGGCGCTGGACCGGGAGACTCGTCAACGCCTTCATCCCGCCGAGATCGACGAAATCGATCGTCTCCGGAAAATCCGGCACCGCCGGGAGGCGTTCCGCGCCACGCAGTTCCAGGCGACGCAACGCCGGAGGCCAAGAGTCCACCCGTTGCAAATCCTTCCACCCATTGAGCCGGAGATCTTCCAGCGTTTCCGGGAGATCGTTGGTTTCCAGAAGCGTCAAGGAAACGCCATCGGAAGCGTCCAGGGTACGGAGCGATTGCCCACATTGGCGGAGCACAGTGCGCAACCAGTCTCCGGAGACTCCTGGACTGCCTTTGACGGATAGCTCCGCCAACCGGTTCAGCCCCGCCGCAAGGCGCGCATCCAGGGTTAAGGCGACGCAGTTCTCCAGAATCAGGGTTTCGAGCCCGGCGGGAAATTTCCCGACACTCCGCAAGGCCGCGCATTCCCGGACATCGAGCGTGTCCAACCCTTCCGGCAGGGAATCCAGATGTTCCAGGTCGCTGACGTTCCAGAGATAGAGGCGGCGCAGGTTCGGGAAACGGGCCGCCAAATCCAGCGGAATCTTGGCGGAGAACGGCTTCTTTCCGGCGCGAGCGTTGATGGCGTCCATCCCTCCAACACAGGCGATGACTACTTCCTGGTCCCAGGTCGCGGCTGTGCGTGCTTCTTCGGGAATGTTCGCGTAGTTCTCTTGGAACAGTTCAACGAAAGCCTCATTGACGGTTTTCTCCGATCCGCGCACCACGATTTGGATCACGCCGGGATGGACGCCATCTGGCCAATCAGGGTTTCCCGAATGGAGATGGAGGCGGGTCAGCGCCGACGCGGTGGAAAGCGCGGTCATGAATCGAATGGTGGTGCCCCGGCGCGCCTGTTCTCCCGTGGCGGGATCTCCAGGCGGGCCGGGGGCTTTTCCGTGGTTTCGTCCCCGCCGCGCACGGCTGGGGAACGGGAAGACGCGTCGTCCGAAGGCACGACTCCATCGTGGCGTTCGTGCCGGGAACCAGACAGACCCGGAAGCCCTGGTTGGGATTGCGATTGCCGGGCCTGTTCCTGTTGCGCTGAGCGGAACGGCAGTTCCTGGCCGTGTTGTTCCAGGACCCGCCCCGGATCACGCGATGCGGGTTCCTGCGTCTCCCCAAATTCAGATCGCTTCCATCGGCTGCATGCGATCACGGCGCGGCGCCAGTTCACGTCATCAGCTGCCAAGACGTGAGCGAAGAGGGACTGGCCGCGATCGTGCAGTTCCGCTTCCCCAATTTCCCCGGCGAGGGAGGCGCGTTCCAAGGTCCCCAGCTTGCGGCGGAGCCGTTGTCTTGCTTGTTTCCCGGTGCGAATCCGGTCTGGATAGACCACGAACCCGAGGAAGGGAATTCCTCTGGCGCAGGCGTTCCATTCCCCTCCATGCTTCATCCGCAGACCGAGTTCCGCGAGCCCATCCACCGCTCGGCGGCGCAGGCCGTCGAGCGTGACGCGATCCCCCCACATGACCACGTCATCCATGTAGCGCACGTAACGTGGTACGTCCCCGGTGGCCTTCATCCATCGATCAAATTCGTCGAGATAAAAATTCCCGAGATATTGGCTCGTCAGGGCACCAATGGGAAGTCCTTTTCCCGGGGAAGTTTCATAGGAAGCCAAGAGCGCATCGAAAAGATCGAGGAGTCGTCGTTCCCGGAAGCGCCGCGCCAGGAGACGACGCAAAACGGAGTGGTCCACGCTGTCATAAAACTTCTCCACGTCGATCTTCCCATACCAATCCGTGCGCCGGGTCCAGGTCCGTGCCTGGCGCAAGGCAGCGTGCATTCCTTTCCCCGTCCGACAAGCATAGCTGTGGGTCAAGGCACCGCGTTCAAACACCGGCCCGGCCACTCCAATGATGGCGTGATGAGCCACTCGATCCCGGAACGGCGGCGCATGGATTTCCCGGGTTTTGGTATCCCGCACCGGAAAAGTCCGGTAGCCGGAGAACGTGTACGTCCCGGAGCGCAGTTCCCGGCCCATCGCCGCAAGTTCGGGTTCCGCCTCATCCAGAAACTCCCGTACCTCCGGTCGCCCGCGTTTGCCACGCGCTGCCGCCCGCACCGCTCGCCCCAGATTCCCGCGCTCCGCGATCGCTTCAAACAATCCGCCGACCGACTTCATCCCGCTCCCTCCTTCCCCGGAGGAAACGCCTGACGCAAGACTCCGAGGAACCGGTCCCCATATTTCCCCAGCTTGCCTTCCGCGATGCCGGGAATGGCGCGGAGCATCACCGCCGTGTTCGCCCGTGTCTTCACCATCTGCGCAAGGTGATCGTTGCTGAAAACAGAATAGACCGGAACATTCTCCTCCGCCGCAGCCCGTTTGCGCATCTCCCGCAGGTCACTGAAGACCGCGAAGTCTTCCGGAGAGAGTTCCTTGCGATAATCCACCTTGGACTCCGCTCCAGCCGGAGCGGTGCCCACCGGAGTCTCAATACCGCCCGCCCGACCTGCGGATTCTACCACGAAGACCAGCATCGCGCCGCCGCCTCCGGTCTGCACCACGTGATGGGTCAGTGCTGAAATCTTTTCTCGCGCGAGGTAGGCGTTCAGATCCTCCACCTCGGGAGGTGCGGGCAATGGGTACTGGAACAATCGGATTTTCATCGCTTTCGTTGCCGTTCAGGTTTCACCCCGGCGATCCGGCAGCCCTGCCCTCGGCCTCGTCCCTCGGCACTTCGCGCAGGGCGGCCAGATCGCCTCGTCTTTCTTTGCTTTACGGACCGGGAACCAGACAGACCCGGAAGCCCCGGACGGGATTGCGACTGCCGGGCCAGTCCCCGATGCGCCGAGCGGAACGGCAGTCCCCGGCCGCGTCGTTCCAGGACCCGCCCCGGATCACGCGAAGCGGGTCTTCGCCTGCAGGGGCGCTGGCAGGCGCCTGCTGCGGCTCGTCGCGGTAGGCATCGGGATTCCAGAGATCGCTCATCCATTCAAAGACGTTGCCATGGCAATGGTAGAGGCCCCAGGGATTCGGCTTCTTCCCGCCCACTGGGTGGGTCCGTTTGCCGGAGTTTTCCTCGAACCAACCCATTTCCTCCAGGGCGGCCTGCCCATCGCCATTGGCGTATTCCGTCCGGCTCCCCGCACGGCAGGCAAACTCCCAGCGCTCCTCATCCGGAAGCGCGGCCCGGAATCCGGCCGGGATCTGATCCGGAAACGCCTCATTGAGCCACTCGCAAAAGGCCACGGCCTCAAACCAAGTGACGTTCTCTGCAGGGAGATTCGCCTCACCGGAGAAGTGATTCTGGTGCGGCTCCGGCAATTTGGCGGCAGCAAACTGGGCAAACTGTTCTTGGGTCACCGGATACGTGCCGAGGAAAAACGGCTGACCGATGGTGACGGGATGCTGCGGCTCCTCCGAAGGATCGTAACCCCGGGAACCCATGAGGAAGGAACCGGGTTCAATCCGGTGAAGCGGGAGACGGATCCCGGCACCGAGATCGAGATGGAGGGAGGGAAGAGGAATCATGACAGGAACGGCCTTGCCAATTCACCCCAGGAGAGGCGATGCGTCAATGGTCTGGGCTCCGCGCGCAGCACTTGCCCAAGACAATTGGAGCCTTCCGACAGATTCTTGTTGTCTTCCCCAGAGATCTCTTCAACTTGCCTGCGCACCAATTGAGCAAGCCTGTCTTCATTTCTTACGCGTGGGAAGACACGGACGCCCGCCACGCGGTGGCCGTGCGCGACTTCGCGGATCAGCTTAGACTGGAGGGCATCGACGTTCAGCTCGATCAGTATCATCCCCACGGGCAGGATGACGGTTGGGAGCACTGGTGCGAACAACTGGCCAGGGATAGCCAGCGCGTCCTCGCGATTGCCAGTCCGGCTTACCTGCGTCGGTGGTGGTTGAGGATGTGGTGAACACGTTTGCTTTGCTCGCCGCGAACCGGCTGGGTGTCCAGTCGGCGGCAATCGGAGCCCGTGCCACCTTGTGGATCAGGGATCCCAGTAACCTTTGGCAACTGCGATCGACTAAGTATCGTTGGGAGCGCGGTGCGCAGCAGCCGTCTGCCCGCAGTTCCACCGTCTACAGCCTCCGTGGTCGCGGTGTCGGAGCCCCGGGCATGGCCTACCTGAAACGTGGCAGGGAATGCGTGATCGTCCGAGATCTCCCCATTTTCGGCGATGATCCGAGCGGGTACGAACGTCGCGTGGCGCATTTGGGATTGACCGGGGAAGCCATTCGGAGTTGGAGTAGACATTCCAGATCGATGATGTCCGCTAAGTTTCCGTTTAAGGTCAACCAGGATGGGCTGGAACCGTTCGGTGTTGTCTGCGTCGATTGCATGGAACCGTTTGATACGGCGTCTGACGAAGAGTTGGCAACGATCATGGAGGATCTCATGAAGGAGGTCGGCAACGAACTCACCCTCATCTGGAAAAACCGAATTTAAGGTGTTGCAATTAATTAGGAAGTGTTAATTATGAGCATGGCTAACGCATGGGAGCACAAGACAGTCTCGGAGCTTCTCCGGCAAGCTCGCCAAGAACGGATCAGCAACGGCAGGGTGATCCACCCTCCACAGACGGCAGCGGACCTTCAGTTGGGATACATCTTCGAACGAACCGAAGTGAACTCTGCGCCAAGCGAGGGCCAACCAGAAGTTGACCACCTAACGGCACCAGCGCGCATTACTCTCCCTTAGCTCCCCGTCATCGCGGCTTCTCAGCCGTCATACCAGCCGCTCAATCGCCTCGTGCACGGGCGCTTAGAAATTTGCGGCGAGCCACCTTAGGAAGGTGGCTTTGCGCTCCTCGGCGGACAGGAAGGAGCGTTGCTTCACGATCTGTGCCCACATCCCTCGCCGGTGAGCTGCTTGACCAGCGGCGCAAAGCATCGCCCAACCAGCCGGATCCATCCATGCTGATGGAACTCGCAACTCGGACCCGAAACCGCCCCCCGCTCGCTCTTGTGCCAAGCCAGGGATGCGGTCCCCATGCAAAGCAGATTGGCCCTCGCACGCGCAGGCCACGGGCCGCTCGTTGCGCCCCTCGAGCTCCAACCAACGAAGCCGTTGGCTCTGCCAGAGTCCGACGGGGTGTGCCGGTCCCATTTTTCCAAAACTTGGATGAGAGCCGGGAACATGACTTCCGCCTGACGGAAGTTTGTCCTAAATCCGGGAACGCCCCACCGCAGAAAAGAGGATTGGCTGGCCCTTGGCATTCACCCGAGAGGTGATCGGCTTTTAGAGCCCCTTACCGCTCCGTCTCCGTGTATTCAGTGTATTCCGTGGTTCTCCATTCTCGTTTTTGGTTTTCCTGCGAACGGCATGGCGATGCAGCTGCCACGAGTTCCAGAGGTTGTGCCAGATCACGTAAAAGGTCGGTCCGAGCGCGACGATCGGATTCGCGTAGGTCATCGCCAGATAGATCGTAAAGGTCGTATTCTTTTGACCGAGAGACTGGCTCGCCTCGCGGCCGAACTCGGTGCCGCCGATGAATCGGCCCAACGAGAAATTCACGATGCAGATGACCAGGGAGATCAGCGCAATTTCGAGAACGAGGGTGCGCGAGACGCCTGTTTGAGTGCGGAGAAACTGGGAGGCATTGGCCGTGATCAGAAAAATCGCGATCACCCAAGTCCCGAAGCTGACGCCACCGAGACGACGGGGCCATTGATCGGCTGCTGGATAAATGCGGCGCACAAGCCACGCCAGGGCGAACGGAGCAAAGACCAGCGCGCCGATGCTTTGCGTCACCTGGACAAAGGCATCGGGAGTGGGCCGCCCGAGCACGATAGGCAGGATTACTGGCAGAGAGGCGGCGACGCTAAGATTCGAGAGGAGGAAGGCCCCCACCACGTAGGAGACACGACCCTCAAGAAACCCGACAATGACCGGCGCGGCGATCGCAGTAGGAGTAATGCCACAGAAAAACGCCGCAAGCGCCAGATCCCGGCCACCGATCATCCACCCGGCACCCCAGAAAGCGAAACCGAGGGCAAAGTTGGTGGCCAGCAAAACGCCATGGGAACGCTGCAGGGCGTCGCGAGAGATCCGCGTCTGCAAGAAGACGACAAAGAGCATCCAAACCACCAGCCACCGGATCAGCCAAGCGGCCGCATGAGCTTGAGGCACCACCGCGCCGAGCACCATCGCACCCAGGATCAAAAACGTGCGGTAAATGCCTGGCTGCTTCACGTCTGGAGCTCGGGGCATACTGGAACCGTTCCCAGCACAAATGCACGCCGTTACGGTGCGTCTTCCGCTGGGGATCTGGACGCTCCGCGCGTCTCGGCGGTAGTGTCCTTCCGCTTCAAACGCTCTGTCTCGACCTGAGATTGGAGACGTTCGATGTAGCGATCGAGCGGGCGCGTCGTAACGATTGATTCTTCCCCCGGGACGTCATCCGAGTCGCCCAAATCGAGCCGCACGAGTTGCTGGACTTGGCGGAAACCTGGGGCCACCGAAAAGATCCGATCTCCGGTCGCCTCGAAGCGATAGCTCCGACCGAGAAAGGTGGCGTCAAACCAGTCGGCGAACTGGAGCTTCCCAGCGCAAGCCGGATTATACGTATGGATTCCGGCGATGGGGAACTGCGCATCCAATTCAGAAGCCGCGATGATAGCCACGGCGCCGCCCAAACCATGTCCGGTCACCCAAATGGCTTTGCCCTCCGCCTTGAGGATACGCAGAGCGGCGCGGAGTAGTTCCTGGACTTCGGCAAAGGCGGCGAACGCGATGGCGTTGACCTCACCGTTCGGGCGTTCCACAACCGCCATTTCTCTGGCACGCCCTTCGGCATCGTCCACCGCAAAGGCAATGAGGACCACTTCACCGGTGGCGGCAAGAAACCCCCGAGCTTTAGCCACGCCAAACAGCTCCCCGGATTCAAAGCCCCAGGCGGAAAGCGTTTCCCCTGCGACTTCGGCAGACTCATGGGCCAGGCGACTGGCCAACGCCAAAGTCCATGCCGACTCAGAGGAGAGTTTGCGGGCGCGGAGTGCGCCCAGGGAAACGGGGATCTGGGGAGGAACCGACATGTCCGAAGTCCAACGACCGGTGCGTCACTCTAGCAGGCAACCAGCGATACGCCAGACCGAAACGCCCCTTTTCGGTCAACGCAGAACATTCCGCTAGGTCAGCAAATCTCGTACCACTCTGGCGGGATCCACTCCCGTTAGACGGAAATCGAGACCTTGGGAACGGACACTGAGCCGATCGTGGTCCAATCCCAGTTGGTGGAGAAGCGTGGCATGAATGTCATGGACGTGAACGGGATGTTCGACGGCTCCAAAACCAAACTCGTCCGTTTGGCCATAGACCGTTCCTTTCCGGAAGCCTCCTCCGGCGAACCACATCGTGAATGCATCAATGTGATGGTTCCTCCCGGTGGATTCCCGGACCTCGCCCATCGGGGTTCGCCCAAATTCGCCGCCCCAAACGACAATCGTATCGTCCAGCAGACCACGCTGCTTCAGGTCGATCACCAGCGCGGCCGAGGCCCGGTCGATCTCCCGGCACTTCTCAGGGAGATGCTTCTCCAAGTTTTCGGTGGGACCGCCATGGTGATCCCAATTGGTATCGTAAAGTTGGACAAAGCGGACCCCGCGTTCGATCAAGCGCCTGGCCAAAAGACAGTTGCGTGCATAGCTGGTCTCCCTGGTATCTTTGATCCCGTAAAGATCGAGCGTCGCCTGCCCTTCCTCACTGATATCCATGAGTTCCGGCGCACTGGTCTGCATCCGGTAGGCCATCTCGTAAGCCTGGATCCGGGTGGAAATTTCCTCGTCGCCGGTCTCCACGAGGCGCTTCAGATTCAACTCGCGCACCGCATCCACCACCTTGCGCTGCCGGACATCGCTGATCGCTGGCGGCGTGGATAGATTCACAATTGGATCGCCTTGGTTGCGAAGCGGGACTCCTTGATAGGTCGTCGGCAAAATCCCACTGCCCCAGAGCACCGCCCCTCCCCGGGGACCGCGTGGTCCGCTCTGGAGGACAACAAAACCGGGCAAATCGTCACACTCACTGCCCAGTCCGTAGGTGATCCACGATCCCATGCTGGGACGCCCGAACAACCCGCTCCCGGTGTTCATGAATAGCTTGGCCGGTGCGTGGTTGAAGAGATCTGTCTTGCAGGTCTTCAGGATGCAGATCTCATCGACGATCCCGGCATGATGAGGCAGATAATCGCTCAGCCAAGCCCCGCTTTCGCCGTATTGCTTGAACCCGATCCGCGGACCCAGCAGTTCGCTGCGATGGCTGCTATCCATGAAGGCGAAGCGCTTTCCCTTGGTATAACTCTCCGGAATAGGCTGCCCGTTTAGTTCCGAGAGCTTCGGTTTGTAGTCAAAGGTCTCCAACTGGGACGGCCCGCCCGCCATGAACAGATAGATCACATGCTTCGCCTTGGCCGGGAAATGCGTTTTCTCCGCCGGAGAAGCCATCAAATCAGAGAGAGCCATCGTCCCCAGTCCGACCGAACAGCGACTGAAGAAGTGACGCCGGGTGAGATCACGCAGCGCATGGCCGGGAAGAGAAAGGTTCATTCGCGAGTAACGGTTTCGTCCAGATTCAGCAACACCCGGGCGGCATCCAGAGTCTCTAGTTTGCCCAAAACAGATCGCTCGTCCGGTCCGGGGGCGCGTGCGGTGCACCGGCGGAAAGCGACCTCAAGACCGTCTTGCGCGACAATCTTTTCCAAGGCCGTGGCGCATTCGAAAAACGCGGCGTCGTTCATCAAGGTCAGCGCCTGAAGCGGCGTGTTGCTGCGGAGCCGGCGGGTGCAACTGCTGAAGCCATCCGGCGCATCAAAGACACTCAGGGAGGGCGGCGGAGAGGCCCGATAGACAAACGTGTAAAGGCCGCGGCGGTAGCGATCTTCGCCCTTGCTCACCTGCCAGGTCCGTTTCACCTGCCCCTGCCCCATTACGCCTTCGGGAATCGGCGGATAGACCGGAGGTCCTCCGGTCTTCTCGGAAAGCAATCCGCTGGCCGCAAGCGCTACGTCCCGGACGACCTCGGCATCGAGCCGGAGACGCTGCTGACGGGCCAAGAGGTAGTTACCGGGGTCCTTTTCTTTGAGCTCGGGCCGTTGAAAAGAACTCTGGCGGTAGGTGTGCGAGCTTACGATCAAGCGGTGCATCTCCTTGAGACTCCAGCCGTCTTCCACCAACCGCAGCGCCAACCAATCCAACAGTTCCGGATGAGAGGGCGGCGTGCCTTGCGATCCGAAGTCGTTGTCCGTCTCGACGATCCCGCGTCCAAAGTACTGCTGCCACATGCGGTTCACCACCACCCGGGCCGTCAGTGGATTGGCGGGACTGACGATCCATCGAGCCAAATCGAGACGCGTCGCTCGCCGCCCCGTCGGCATTTCGAATCCATGCAAAACCGCCGGGGTCCCCGGAGTCACCTCTTCCGCCGGCCGGGTGAAGTCCCCCTTGATGAACACATGCGTCTTGCGAGGTGCGGGCAACTCCTTCATCACCAAGGTGGTCACTCCGCCATTCAGCAAGGTGTCGAGCTCCACATAACGATCGTTGAGCAAGCGGAACGGTCCCACCCCGCCGATCCCTCCGGCGAAAAGCGTGCGCTTCTGCAAAAACGAACGTTTCGCGACCGGCACATCGAGAATCTTAGTGGTCGCCGGGGAAAGGCTCTTCTTGATCGCGGGTGTCAGACCCGCTTCCCACGCCGCTAGCTCTTCGGCATGCTCCGCCAGATAGGAACTGATCTTCTTCTCGACCTCCTTGAATTCCACCGTCAAGCCGCTCACATCGAAACTCGGATCGAAGACCTTCATGACCGGTTCATCCTGGCTATTTAAGAAGGCGAAGAGCCGGTAATACTCCCGTTGTTCGATCGGATCGAACTTGTGATCGTGGCATTGCGCGCAACCGACGGTCAGGCCGAGCCAGACTGTTCCAGTCGTCGCCACCCGATCAAAGACGCTGTCGATCCGGAACTGCTCCCTGTCGATTCCGCCCTCCTGATTGATCTGGGTGTTCCGGTGAAAGCCAGTCGCAATCTTCTGAGCTTCAGTGGCCTCCGGCAACAAGTCCCCGGCAAGCTGCTCGATGGTGAACCGGTCGAACGGCATATCCGCGTTGAGCGCGCCGATCACCCAGTCCCGAAACTTCCAAATCTGCCGGGGCGCGTCGATCGAATAGCCGTTGCTGTCGGCATATCGAGCCTGGTCCAGCCACAAGCGTCCCCAGCGCTCTCCGTAATGCGGACTGCTCAATAAGCGGTCGACCAGTTCCCGATAAGCCATTTCTGCATCCCGCCCGGTCGCCTCCAGGAAGGCATCCACTTCCGCCGGTTGCGGCGGCAAACCGGTCAAATCGAGAGAGACCCGGCGGATCAGAGTGACGGCATCTGCGGGCGGCGCGGCCGAAAGACCTTCTTCGGCGAGCCGCGCTTGAATGAAGCGATCGATCGGATGCTCCGCGCCCGGGATGGCCGGAGGGGCCACGGCGACAGGTGGCTGAAAGGACCAGTGCCGTTCATAGACTGAGCCCTCCTCGATCCATCGGCGCAAGGTGGCCTTCTGCGATTCGCTGAGATGCTTGCCGGACTTCTTGGGCGGCATCACTTCATCCTCGTCTGCGGAGATCATCCGGGCGATCAACTCGCTCGCGTCTGGCTTCCCGGGAACCACTGCGGCAACGCCGTCACGCTCGGCAAGGGCGCCTTCGGGAGTGTCCAGACGAAGGTCCGCCTTGCGTCCCTTCGGGTCGAAGCCGTGACACGCAAAGCAGTTCTCCGCGAGGATCGGCCGGATATCCCGGTTGAAGGCGATCTTTGGCTCGGCCGCTCCCGGCGTGGCGAGCAGCAGGAAGAGGCCCAGGCCCGTGGAAATCTGAATCGGAAACGGAACGATCACTGGTGCCTCCACGTGGCCGCACGCCAGTCCTTTCAATCTCCCCGGAAACCGAGCCTCAATGGATCGAAGCAATCAACTTCTCGAGCCGATGGGCAAACTCGATCCAGACCTGGCGGGCTTCGCCGGAGTCGTCGACATCCTGACCGGCATGGATGGCGGCCTTGATGTGCGGTTCGATGGAAAGCCAGCCGTCATAGCCAGTGGCAACCAAGTCTTCGAAGATCCGGCGCTGGGTGGGGTCCTCATCCACATGACACGTTACGTAGGTCACTCCGTCCGGACCGGGCTTGGCGCACTTGACATGGACGTGGGCGATGTGCTCCCGGCAGGCCTTGTAATAGGCCCAAGTGGATTCGCAGGAATTGTCGTGCAGGCTGTTGTTCCCGGTATCGAAGATCAGTTTGAACGCGGGATTGTTGATTGCCTCGACGAGTTCGAGGAAACCCTCGGGATCGGCTCCGTAACCGTTGCAGTTCTCGTGACCGAGGATGATGCCCTCGTCTGCGGCGATCCGGGCCAGTTCGCTGATGCGGCGAACCGTCTCCGCCTTCCACTCGGCGCGAGGCAGAGGGTTTTCCTTGTGGTTCGGATACGACATGATCCGGAGAAACTTCGTCCCGGTCTCGCGCATCCGCGGAGCCACGCGCCGCAATTCGGCGAGGTCGACGGCAAAGTCATTCGTGATCGGGCGGGCCCAGTTCGCAACTTGACCGCCAAAGCCGACGATGCGGATTTTCTCCTCCGCCAGCTGGTCGCGGGTGTGAGCCCACTCCGCGTCCGTGAGGTCGCAAACGTTCTTGCCGCCGATCAGACGAAGTTCGATGGCGGACCAGCCGGTGTCTTTGAGCGTGGCGATCTGTCCTTCGAGGGATTTTTCGGCCTCATCGGCGAATCCAGTGAATTGGAATGGCATGGGGTGCAGGTATGTTTCGGGTGAACGGGGGCGCATTCTACACTCCGGACGGAGAGACGCCAGTGAAGAAGCACGATCCTCACCTCCCCGGAAAGTAGCCCACGGCCAGCCAGAACAGCCCCATGCCGACCACCCCAAAACTCAGAGGCAGCACCACCCGCTCCTGGTACCAGGGTTTTGACCGGAACGGACCGATCACGATCCAAAGAATCAGGGCCGAGAGAAAGCCGACCAGCAGCACGCCCCCTTGATAGCTCAAGAGAAGCCTCCAATCCGATTCGAACGCCGGATCTCGTGAGGCCAAGCCGAGAAGCCCCCCAGTCAGAAGCACGACCACAAAACGGGACCAACTGATCCCGAAGCGGCTGACGTTGTCGAACGCCATGGCAAATAGCGCCAGGATGAGAAGGATCTCCCCGGTCGGATGCGCCATCGACCATCCCGTCGTCCGCAACAGAAGATGGCCGGCCAAGCTCCCGACGGAGAAGACGATGATCTGCAGCCCGGTCTGCCAGGCGGCCGATGCGACCAAAAGCATCATCACCACGAGCAGCACCCGGTGCCCGCCTGCGGCAAGCATCTGGGCCGCCCCAGCCCGCAGCCCATCCGTGAGAGACAGCACCGGCTTTTCCGCCGCCTTTTCTGCGGCGAAAGGATCCCCGTCCGTCAAGGGCTGCCCGACAAAGCCGAGATCGACGGGACGACTCACTTCTCCGGCAAAAATGGTCTGGGCACGGCGCTGGGTGATGCCGTCTTTGACCACGATCATCACCAAGGCGACGTCCGTTTCTGGCGAGAGCTTGACCTGGAATCCCTTCGCCCCGGCCGGAATCTTGCCGGTGGCCTCCGTCTGCAACTGCACCAAATCGTCTTTCGAATCCAGGGGATCCTTCCGCTCGACAACCTGAAGAGGCCCAAAGGCCGGCTGAAAAGTCACTTCGTCGAACCGGAACTCCAAGGCATCCCTGAGGTAGGTGAGTGCCGCCTCCTCCGGGGAAATGAGCTGATCCATGGAGGGATCCGGAGAGCCCGTGACGTCGAGACTTAGATCGAAGTGATAGATTCCGTCGCGGTTGAAGGAGGCCTTGGAAGCCACCGCAGAGATCTGGTGAGCCTGGAGCTGAGGCAGACAGATTGTTAAGATAACTTCGAAAAGAAAACAGAAGAACCCGAGCCGATTCACCTTTGTTTTTAGTTTTTTGCCAAAATCAAGCCTCCCTGCGTTTGTCATTTTCCAAATTCCGGACTGTGGTTTAGTGATAGAATTCACTCCAACCACGCTTTGTCCACATGCGCACTACATCCTTTGCGGTTTCATCCGCAGCCCTGTTCCTGATCTGGGCGTCCGGCACACTTCCCGGATACTCCGCCGTCTACAAAGAGAGCATTGACGTCCCACTGCAGACCACGCCAGCACGCCGTGGGCTGCTCTTCCGTCCCGAGCCCGGATTCAACTCCCCGATCCCGAGCGAACGCTATGCTTCCAGCCGGGAGGGCAGAGCGCACCTGAAGAAGACCGCACAGAAGTATCCGGCCGCCACCAGCCGAATCATCACCTATCGTGTCCCGGAGGTGATGCAGCGTTCCAATTCCCGGAACACGGAGTTGATCATCGATATCGGCCGCCAACGCGCCTTCCTACTCGTCAATGGCTTGGTCGGGCTGGAGACACCGGTTTCAACGGCCCGCTCCGGAAAATACACGCCCACCGGGACCTTCGTGATGACGGAACGGATCCGCACCGGAAAAATCTCGAACCTCTACGACGTCGAAATGCCTTTCTGGATGCGCCTGAACGACAGTGAGTTCGGCGTCCACGCAGGCTTTTTGCCCGGCTATCCAGCGTCCGCCGGTTGCATCCGGCTTCCCGCTGACGCCGCCCAATCCATTTTCAACGAAACGCGGCCCGGAACCCGGGTCCGCATCACCGGAAACTGGAGACCATCGTTGGTGGCTCAACCCATGCCTGCGCCCTCCACGTCCCCAGCCAGGACGGAGCCGACTCGCTCGCGAGCGACTCAGCCCGCGCCATCGTTGCTTCCGGTAGACAGCGTAGGTCAGACATACAGTCGGGTTCAAATTTAGAACCAGCCGATGGTCAGTATCTGCGGAATTCCTTGTTGACGCTTCTGTCAGGATAGGCGAAGGGCAAATCGCCCATGAAGCCCATCCTGACACTCGCCCTATCGGGATTCATTCTGATCCCGCTCTCCATCGTTCCGCATGCGACGGGCTCGGTTGCAATCGAGCTCGTCGAAGTCCCGGCCAGCGAAGCCGCAGCCGCCTCTTCGTTGGAGGAGCGGGTCCGGCCGTTGACGCTCAGTGAACAGTTCGCGACCACCCGAATTGGTTCGCTCCGGGAGAGCGAGGCGGAGCCTTCCCCTTTGTCGAATGGCGAGAAGATCACGATCTACGAGTGCCGGGAACTCCTCGCAAAAGCCATCGGCGGGCCAGATCGTGCCGCATTGGTGATCGAGCTGGCCCGACGCAGGGCTTACCTCATGATCGACGGGATGATGGTCCTTGAGACACCGGTGGCCGTGCCCGGCAATGGCAAAGAGGTCCCCTTGGGGTGGTTTCCAGTCAGCAGCCGTTCCCGCGATACCCCGGTTTCTGATCTCTATGAGGTCAAACCGGCGTTCTGGCTCAAGCTGGGCGATTCCGGATTCGGCCTCCACGCTGACGAGCTCTCCGGCTACCCAGCCTCAGGCGGATGCGTCCGGATGCCCCGAGCAGCCATCGGCACAGTCTTTCAATACGCAGCGCCTGGGACCATGGTCTACATCTGCTCCACCTGGCTCGCTCCCGTCCCCACGGGCACCTTGTCTGCGGCGATGCCCATTACCGGCGGAGAACCGACACCAAGCTCAGCCTCGGAAGTAGCGGCCCGTGAAGGAACTCGGACCGCCCCGTCAGAGTTATCCTCCTCGCCGGAGATCCCCGCACTGGAGGCCCCCGTGGCCGCGACGGAATCTCTCCAAGCGGCAATCGCCCCGGAGCCCGCTGCCGCGCTTGTGGAGAAGGCTGTGCCTCCCCTTCCGGTAACCGCCCCGCCCGTGACCGCCTCCCCGAAAGGGATGACGCCTCGAACTCCAGCCCATCAGGTGATCCGCGTCCGCCACATCTTGGGCGGATTTGGGGAACGCACCGAAGCCTCAAACAAGCCTTTGATCCCGGTGACTGGGCGCATCGTTGCCTCCGGATCAACCGGACCTGCGACGAAAGCGCCTGCCCCCCGGGCGGCAGGGAATGTCGAAGTCCTCCGGGTTCGCAATCTCCTGGGCGGACAAAGCTCGCCCACCACCGCAGCCGGCAAAGAAGGGCGCTAAGCCCGCGCCGGAAGAAGCCTGAAGACTTCTTCGATTGAGCCTCTCTCTTGGCTGCCCTTTCAGACACCAAATAGCCCCCTAACGAGTACTATCGGGGTCAGCTAAATCTGTAAATTTCAGACTGAATGGATAAATGCGACTTTCCCTGCATTTTGAGGTGGCTCCATAATTTCGAGATGTGAAATCGTCTGCAAATTGAGATTGCAGACGCTCCTCAGCCCTTTTACAGCAGCTATCCATGCAGAGTTTATCCACTCTCCGCCGGGCCATCGAGGACGCGCCCACCAACGTGCGATTGTGGCTTCTGTTCGGCCAGACGCTAGTCAGCCGAGGCGAATTGACCGAAGCCCGCAAGGCGTTCGAAAGCGCACTCCAGCTCGCTCCAGCCCACCCAGAAGCCTGCTTGGGCGTCGCCCAAGTCCTTTTTCGGGAAGGGAACCTGTCCGAGGCGGCGGTGCGCACCCAGTGCATCCTGAAAAGCGACAACAACTTCGCCCCCGGTCACCTCTTGATGTCTCGGATCTACTTGGCCGAGAATGACCCGACCAAGGCCACCGAGCATTACGCCGCAGCCCGGGCCATCAGCAAAACCTTGTCGGACGGCCAGATCGAGGGAGAACTCATCCGCCAAGGCCAACGACCTACACCAGTCGACCGGCCCGACCCCGAAGATCGACCGCGGCTGGCCGCAGGATACCCTTTGGAACCGGACGAGTTCGAGTGGCCCGACCAGATCGACTGCGAATTGGCCAACCGCGAAGGCCCCTCCGTGGAACAGGATGAGTTCGATTTCGTCGACGATGACGACCTTGGCTTCAACATCGACGATTTTGAACGCCCCAAGGGCTCCTTTGCCGACGTAGCCGGCTTGGACGACGTGAAGCAGGAGCTGCTCATGCGTCTGGTCTACCCTTACGAATACACCGATCTTTTCCGCGCCTACGGCAAAAAGCCGGGAGGCGGGGTGCTTCTCTATGGTCCGCCCGGATGCGGAAAGTCGATGGTTTGCCGCGCTCTTGCGGGAGAAACCAAAGCGGCGTTCTATTCTCTTCGGCTTCACCAGATCCTGGAGATGTACATCGGCTGCAGCGAAAAGAACCTGAACAGCCTCTTCCAGTTGGCCAGGGAAAACGCGCCCTCTATCATCTTCATTGATGAGTTGGACGCCTTGGCGGGTCATCGCGGGGAAGGAAAGCAGCATCCCGCTCGCAGCGTGGTGAACCAACTCCTCATCGAGATGGACGGTCACGATGGAAGTAACGAAGGGGTGCTCATCATCGCCGCCACCAGCGCGATCGCCAATGTGGACACCGCCTTCTTGCGGCCCGGACGCTTTGACCGCCGCATCCTCGTCCCGCCTCCGTGCCCCGCCTCCCGTGCGGAGATTTTGCGGATGCAGGCGCGCAACCGACCGGTCAGCTCTCTTGATTATGACGCCTTGGCGGGGATGATGGAGAATTATTCCGGAGCGGATATTGCCCAGGTTTTTGAAGTGGCCGCCGATGACGCCCTTCGTTTGGCCATGCGCAAAAAGGAGATCGTTCCGATTACGATGGAAACGGTGCAACTCGCCATTGCGCGGGTTGAACCTTCTGCAGGGTCTTCGCGTCCAAGCAACCACTGATCAGGGACACCGCCATCGGTGCCTCCCTCGAAGTGATCGCCTTTCATGCCTTGCTTGCTCCGTGGTGAACACATCTTCCTTCCCTCTGTGCGTCGGCGCCCTTTGCGGGCTGTCCCTGCTGCTTTGCCAATGCTCTTCCGTGCAAATCAAGCAGGGCTGGAACGGCTACGATCCCCTGGAAACTCCATCGCCTCAGTTGCTGGCGAGCCTCAGCAAAGAAGCTTCCCAGATCGAAGCCAAGCTGGAGCGGCGCCCCGATAACAGCCACAACCTGGCCCGGTTGGCGGACATTCGCTTTTTGCAGGACAGGGAAAGCGAGGCAGTCGACCTCTACCAGCGCGCGCTAGACGGTTCCTCCGGTCTTCTCACGGTGAACCACTACGCTCGATTCGGGACCGCCCTCCTTCACGTGGAACGCAATAGTGAAGCTTGCGCAGTGCTCGAGAAAGTCCTCCGGGAGGATCCGAAGAACGGACGCGCATTGCTCTCTTATGCGGAGTACCAGTCGAACATCGTCGGCAATCGCGCTTACGCTCAGGATCTGTTGCGACGCGCCAAGGAGACTCGGGCCGTTTCCATTCCCGCTGATTTTGAGCAAGCCTTGGAGCAGAACCTAAACTAGGATCTCCACCGGGTTCCATGGCCAAACGCTCCCGTCACAACCCACCCCACCCCCGCACGGAGGCTCCGGTTGAGGGAAAAAAGCGCAAGCGAGCCGTCGTTCTGGATCCTCCTGCGCCCGCACCGCCCGTCGCGCTACCTCCGCTCGGGCTGATGGAGGCCCTGAATCTGGAGATTTCCGCCGCGCGAAAGGCCAAAGGCAAGCCGCCTGCACTGATCACCAAGAGCTGCCTGATTCTGGGCAACCTCTTGCTCATCGCCGTAGCCCTGGTTCCCGCTTTGATCACGAGCCACTTGGTCTCCACCTACGCCGTCAACACGCCATATGGAGATGACTGGAATCTCGTGGATCACCTGGAAAACTTGCATCACGACCACTTCGCATGGAGCGACCTGTGCCGCCCGGTAGACGGGGAGCGAAGTCCCCTGCCGCAACTTCTCCACCTGGGCGCGCTGCGCCTCACCGGCGGGGACGTCCGGGCGGATGCCTGGATGAATCTCGCCTGGATGTCATTGACTTCACTGGGCATCCTCCTGCTTCTGCTTCGCACCATTGGCGGAGGATTCGGGATGGCGCTGCTCTACTTGATCGCGAATCTCGCGCTATTTTCGCCTGCTCAGAATTTGTTCGCGATGCGGCAAGCGGGCATTCTTCTTCCCGTCACCTGCTTGGTTTGGGCGCATCTCTTCGCGTCGTTCCACATCTCGACGGTGTTAAAGTTCGCCGCCTGCACCGTTCTCGCCGCAGCCGCCGCAGCCAGCGGCATCTACGGCCTCTCCTTGTTGGCCACGGTCCCGGTGCTGGCCTGCTTCGCGATCGGGATTCCTTGCCGGGTGCGCCCCTGGATATTTGCCTCTATCTGGACCCTTTTTGGCCTCGCAGTCTTGCGTCTTTACTTTCTCGACTGGAATCCACTTGCCCCCCTGTTCACCCCTGTCCCCGCCGGCATGGAGGTGACCCCACGCCTTGAACGAGGGTTCGTGACGGCCTTCCGGTTGCTCTCTTCTCCTCTCATCGAGGGATGGGGATGGGCCACCCCGACAGCCCGAGTCGCACTCGGGACCATCCTGGCCGCAATGCTTCTCGGAATGGCTGCCTGGACGCTTCTTTCCACGATCGGTCGGCACCGCCCCCTCTCGGGCGTGCGCTGCTCCCCCTGGCTCCTCCTCGGCATCAGCGGATTGACCGGCATAGCTTTGATCGCGATCACCCAAATCGCAACGAATCCGCTGGCCCCACCACCAGCCGATTCCCGCCTCAATCTAGGTCACGCCGCCATTCCCGTCCTCCTCGGCACCCTCGTCCCGTTTTACGTGATGGGCAGAGAAACGATTCATCGCATCCGCCCCTACCCCCTCCGGATCCTTCCCGCCATCTTGTTGGCCTCGGTCCTCGGTTCCGTCATCGGCCTGCAGAGCGAATCCTGGTTTCGCGGCCAGGAAACGGTGCGCCTGGAGCATCGCGAACGGCTTCGCGCCAGAGTCGTTCTCCACTTATCCGGAATATTCCCACCGGAAAACCCGGTTGCTTTCGGCACCTCCGATCGAGAAATCCTGTCCCGGCGTGCCCAATTTCTGCACAGCGCCTCATACCTCAACCCGCTCCTGCTCCATCAACCGGCCTGGCCAGATCGCAGAGTAGCCCAAGAACCGCTTTCCTTGCTGGAAGCCAGGGTCGACCGTTTGAATACCGGTCCTTCCCTGCGCTTCCGCATCATTGCCCGACTCCCCACTCCCACTGGAACTGCGCAACCCGCTTCAGGAATTCTCCTAGCCTGCAAGGATCCCCTCGACGAGACCCAGTATCGTTTGGTGGCATCAGCCACGCCTGACCCTACCGACCCGGCCGCCTGGCTCCTCGATCTCGCCGCGAATCCGCTAGAAGGATCTCCGCTGGAGTTTCTAGCGATCGACGGTCAAAGCATGATCGCCCACCGGCTCGATCAACACTTGGTGCGGGATGCCACCGGAAACCTTGCGTTAGAGCGCCCTAGGGTAAGCACTCCCGATGCGAAAACCAATGAGCCACCACCGGCCATTCGCAATCCTGAGTAAAATTTACGAGATTGAGTCGCACTTCTGGCTGGCGTTTTTGCAAAAATTCTCCACATTGCAGGAATGGTGCTGCCACACCCGTTCCACAAACGACTCCTCAGCCGCATCGGCTTCTATGGCGGCGTAGCCTGCTACCTCTGGTTGCTGCAATTCGTCGAACAACGGACTCAGCAGGAAGCCAATCAGGGACGGATGGCCGCGACAGCAATCATCAGATAGCCTCAAGAGGCCTTCAACCTACCGGAACTGAGCCATCCGGTGCCGGAACTTGGCCGCTAAATAACCCATTGGCACGGGCATTCCGTATTTCGGGAAAGCCTTGAGACACTCCAGGTTATTTCGAGCGATATTTAGCCAATTCCGGTTGGATATCCCACCCAATCTCATCCGGACCATCACCTGCGGCAAGTAGGCCGACCGGATCCGCTTGACCTCTAGGAGACGGAGAAGAAGATCCCAATCCGCCCCGATAGCAAACCGCGTATCAAAACCTCCATACCTTCGGTAAACCTCGGAGCGAGCATAAAAGGTCGGATGCGGCGGCATCCAACCCACCCCAAACAAGCCCGGACGGAACTCGTTGGACCTCCAAAAGCGGACCACCCGCTGCGGATCCGCAGCCGCCACATACTCAAGATCGCCGTAACAGGCATCGATCCGAGAGTCAGCCAAGGCCCGAGCAACCGAACTCAACACTCGGGAATGAGCGAAGACATCGTCGGCATGCAGGAATCCGACAACCTCACCCCGCGCCAACTCCACCCCCTTGTTCAGAGCGAAATAGAGCCCCTCATCAGGCTCAGAAATCCAACGCAAGCGCGGATGCTGAAGCGACCGAACTTGATCGAGCGTCCCGTCTGTGGACGCACCGTCGATCACGAGATGCTCAAAATTGGGAAGATCCTGAGCTCCCACCGACCTGACACAATCCGTGATCAGGCTGGCCACATTACGGCAAACCGTGACCACGGAAATCAGCATCGCATCCAGCCGGTCCAGGAAGAGTTGAACCCTTAGGCAACATTCATGTCGGTCGTGCCCTTATGGCCCAACTGACGGACGGTCCGGTTCAACTGATCGAACTCGATCGGCTTCTTGATCACCGTGACCGGCCCACTCGAAAGAATCTTCGTCAGAATCTCACTGTCTGGATACCCCGTGATAATGACGATCGGAAGATCAGGATGAGAAGCTTTGAGCTTAAGGTAAAGCTCGTCACCTGGAATATCAGGCAACTTCAAGTCAAGGAAGACAAGATCGAAGTCCTGCTTTTCCGCATAGGCAAGGGCTTCTGCCCCAGTCCCGACAACAATCCGACCGAAGCCAGCCTTTTTCAGGAACTGCTTAAAAAGAGTCTGCAGGGCAGGATCATCGTCCACGACAAGCACTGTAGGCTGACCCGCCTCATCTTTGCGCAAGATATCCCGATCCAGGAGACTCCGCTTGATCCGCCACCTACCTCCGATTTGGATCGCAGGGAGTTGCCCCCTCTGGACGAGATAATAGACGGTAGGAAGAGGAATACGGAGGTACTCTGCGGTCTCTTTGACCGTCATGAGTTCGGGTGGTTCTTCTGGCATAATAGGCGCGACTAGGTGGGTAGGTGCATTCACACCCCCGCAGGTTCAATCGGAAAGAGACAGACAAATCAAAAGAGGCATCCAACCCCTCAGCTCCGAGCTGCAGCCACTCCGATAATTTTAATAAACAACAACCAGTTTCAGTTTTTGCAACCCTCTTTTCTCAGGTTTTAGAAAAATCACAAAAGTGATTCCCGCCAAAAGATGGATTTGTCTCCACCTAAAGCCAGTAAGGGTTCCACAAAAAACTCAGCTAGTTGCCCTCCAGCTGCACTCACTCAAACGGGGTCGAAAAAGGAGGATTGGAGGCTCCTCGCTCTATCAAGTAAACAAAAGTTCCAAGGAATTCAAGAGTAAAGCAAGATTTTCGGGAAAGTTGTTAGAGGCAGCCCATCCAGATTCAAAACTCAGAGACTCTGGAACGCCGCCCCACTCTTGTTTCTTGAGCCAAGAGCCCGTTTCTCCCCCGTCAGTCTCCTTCTCGCTTGATTTTTTGCGGCCGGACTGGTGTAATACACGTCAAGTCAGGGGAGGGTCGCGATCGATCCGCCCCTTTTTATTGGCATGAACAGGCTCTCTCCCAGTCAGCAACGACTCGCCAAGATCTTCCTTGCGTTCGCGGCAGCATCCATCCTGGCTTCTGCCAGAGCCGCCATCCCGCTGGCCGAAATCCGTCTCGCTGACGGATTCGATTTCCCCGTCGGCAAGCCGAACGGTGCCAACTATTACCGGTTCCGCGGCTTCATTCGTGACGACCACATGGGGGAAGACTGGAACGGACTCGCCGGCGGGAACAACGATCTCGGCAAAGCGGTTTACGCCGTCGCTCACGGAGTCGTGGTTTATTCCAAGGACTATCGCGCCAATTGGGGCAACGTCATCATCGTCCGGCACGCCTACCGGGACAAGGGAACGATCCGCTACATCGACTCCCTTTACGGTCACCTCAATGAGCGGCTCGTCGCGGTGGGCGAACAGGTCACCCGCGGAGAAAAGATCGGCACGATTGGCACGAACCACGGCATGTACGTGGCCCACCTCCACTTCGAAATCCGCAAAAACATCAATGTCGCCCTCCGGCATCGGGACTACGCGATGGACTTTTCCAACTACCATCGCCCCACACAATTCATCTCAGAACGCCGCGTCCTGATGCCCGAATTCGCAAGGCAGAAAGTTCCGGTCGATTGCTTCGGCATGGGGGTGAAGAACGTCCACGAAGGAGTCCGTCTCGCTTCCCTACCCCAATTGCCCTTCGGTCAAGAGCGCCCCAGGCCTGCGATGAACCCCGTTCTACGCGATCTCCTGGCCCGAAACGGCCTTTACCAAACAGATGTTTTAACCCCGAAGGATCAGGAGCAGGCAGGGGAACGCAGCAAGATTCTCAATCAATGGCGGACGTGGCGGAGAGAGCAGATGGAAAAGGACGTCAGCACCGACCCCGTCGAGCCGAAACAGTGAATCGCGAAAAACTCTTTGCACAGCCTGATCAAATCAGATATCTTGATTGTTAAGTTCACTTAACAATCGGACTTTGTGCCGAGCTTCCCAATGAATCCCTCTATCCTCTGCTTGCTTTCCTTGCTTCTGCTCGTGCCGAAGCTCGTTGCCAATGAGGCGGACACCATGCTGACCTTGCCTGCGGATGGCTTCGACTACCCCGTCGGAAAACCGGATGGCGAAGGTTACTACTTGGCACGGGGATTCCGCTCCAATGGGCACTTGGGCGAAGACTGGAACGGTCGGGGAGGTGGCAACACGGATCTAGGAGATCCTGTCTACGCAACCGCCAACGGCGTGGTGGTGTTCTCCAAGGACCAACGGGAGGGTTGGGGCAACGTCATCATCATCCGCCACGCTTTCCGCGATTCCTCCGGCAGGATCGATTACGTCGACTCCCTTTATGGCCACCTCGATGAGCGTCGAGTTACGGTCAACGAGGCCGTGCAGCGCGGTCAGCAGATCGGAACGATCGGCACCAACCGGGGCATGTATTGGGCGCACCTGCATTTTGAAATGCGCAAGAACATCCAGATCGGAATGAATCGCGCTGAGTTCGCCCGCAATAGCTCGAACTACTACGATCCTTCCGCATTCGTGGCACGACGGAGGCAACTGCAGGCAGAATTCCGCAGCGTCCGCGTCCCCATGGGAACCTTTGATGACGCCGCCGCAGATGAATTCGCCGACTTCATGACCCGCCTGAGCAGCGCGACACCTCCACCCGCCCCGCCGACCCGGACACCACCTAGAGAGGCTCGCACGGCGTCGGAGGAAGAGCAGTCCCAGGGCGAGCGCGACAAAATTCGCTCATTTTGGGACAAGGTCCGTTCGGGGGCGGTGACTCCGGGTGAAAACCCGGCCTGATCACTTCCCCTTTTTCAGCTGCTTCCGCTCTTGGCAGCGCAAGAGGTAGTATTCGATGCTATCAACCAGAGCGAGCCAGCTGGCGCGGATGATGTTGAAGGAAACTCCGACGGTGCTCCAGGTATCGACTCCATCGGTGCTGTCGATCAACACCCGGGTCTTAGCCGCAGTCCCCAGTTGGCTGTCGATGATGCGGACCCGGTAATCGGTAAGTCGGATGTTGCGGATCTCTGGGTAATCTTGCTCGAGCGCCTTGCGCAGGGCGGCATCCAGCGCATTCACTGGGCCATCCCCTTCGTCGACCGTGTAATGACGATTGCCGCCCACCTCCAGCTTGACGGTGGCCTCGCAAGTCTCGAGCGCTTCGCCATTTCCTGAATCGCGGATGCGGCGGAAGTTGCATCGGTATTCCCGCAAAAGAAAAAGCGGATCGTAGGTTTTGAGAGCCTTGCGGATGAGCAGTTCAAAGGAGGCCTCGGCGGCTTCGAACTCGTAGCCTTCCTCCTCCAGCTCTTTGAGTTGTTTGACCAGAGACTTCGCCTCCCGGCTTCCCTTCTCCAAGGCGTGTCCCATTTCCGCAGCCTTTAGCAAAACGTTGCTCTGGCCGGAGAGCTCGGAGATGAGGATGCGTTGGCGGTTGCCAACCAGTTCCGGCTCGATGTGCTCGTAGGTCTTCGCGAGTTTCTCGACCGCATTGACGTGCATGCCGCCTTTGTGCGCGAAGGCGGTCGACCCGACGAACGGAGCCCGAGGATGATGAGGTAGATTGGCCAGATCATCGACGAAGTGACTCAACTCTGTCATCCGGGTCAGATCCGGCACCACCTTGACGCCGAGCTTGAGCTGCAGGTTGGGGATGAGCGTGGTCAGGTTGCAGTTCCCGACCCGTTCGCCATATCCGTTGATGGTGCCCTGAACTTGGACCGCTCCCGCCTGAAACGATGCGATCGCATTAGCCACCCCGAATCCGGCATCGTCATGGGTATGAATTCCGACCGGCATGGCCAGCCGACTCATCACCACCTTGGTGATCTCGGAGACCTCATGAGGCAGCGTGCCCCCATTGGTGTCGCAAAGCACCACGATGGCGGCTCCGCCTTCTTTGGCAGCTTCCAGCGTGCCCAGAGCATGCTCCGGATTGTCCTTGTAGCCGTCGAAGAAGTGCTCCGCATCGTAAACCACTTCCCTCCCGTTCGCCTTCAGGTAGGCCGTGGTGTCGAGAATCATGGTGCGGTTTTCCTTGGCGGAAGTGCGCAACACCTCGGTGACGTGAAGCTTCCAGCTTTTCCCGAAAATGGTGACCACTGGGGTTTGCGCGTCGAGAAGCAACTGGACTTGGGCGTCATCCTCGACCCGGAGATCGGCCCGGCGCGTGCTTCCGAATGCCGCGATTTTGGCGTGCTTCCAAGTCAGCTTGGCCGCTTCCGCGAAGAAGGAGACATCCTTGGGATTTGAGCCGGGCCAGCCGCCTTCGATGTAGTCGATGCCGAACTCGTCCAACTTCTGGGCAATCCGGATCTTGTCGAGAGAGGACAAGGAGATGCCGGTTCCCTGGGTGCCGTCCCGGAGAGTGGTGTCGTAAAGAAAAACGCGCTTTTCCGCCATAATGAATGAGGGAAGCGCCGGAAGCTAGCGATGACGGAGAGCAGGGGTGAACCGAAAGCCGAACGGTCTCCTGCTCGGAAATCACGAGCAAGCCGGAGCTTCGGTTCGTGATTTCGAGCTACCCAATAATGATCGAGGGGATCAAAGGCATGCGAGCGATGACTTTTATCCTTTCCTTGAACGAATGCCAGCAAAAAGTTCTGGGAGGCACGTCAATGAGAAGAGTGACTGACGATGCTTCCAAAATGTCGACAATTCGAACTTGCCATTTACCCCAACCCTCGTGCAGTTAGGGAGCGGGCCGGAGGTCGGTTCCACCGGGTAAATACGAATGGTCTCCATCACAATCAGGAACCTCTCCAAACGGTTTGGAGACGTCGTTGCACTGAACCAACTCAATCTTGAGATCCGCAAGGGGGAGTTGTTCTTTCTCCTCGGCGCAAGCGGGTGCGGCAAGACCACCCTTCTGCGCACGGTGGCAGGATTCTACGCCCCGGATGAGGGCAACCTCTACTTCGATTCGGACGATGTGACCCGTCGGCCACCTCATCGGCGCAACACCGCCATGGTCTTCCAGAGCTACGCCCTCTGGCCGCACATGAACGTTTTCCAGAACGTGAGCTTCGGTCTCCAGCAGAAGCGTCTCCCGGCTGGCGTCATTGAGGGCCGCGTCAACAAGGCGTTGAGGATCGTCCAGATGGATCCCTACGCGACCCGCAAGATCAACCAACTCTCCGGCGGTCAACAGCAGCGGGTCGCTCTGGCCCGTGCTCTGGTGGTGGAGCCCGCCTGCCTCCTCCTCGACGAACCACTCTCCAATCTGGATGCTCAGTTGCGCCTGGAAATGCGTTCGGAGATCAGACGGATCTGCAAGGAGGCAGGTCTGACCACTCTTTACGTCACACACGATCAGAAGGAGGCCCTCAGCATCGCCGACCGGATGGCGGTCCTGGAGAACGGCGGTTTGGCCCAGATCGGCACCCCGCAGGAAGTTTACCGTGATCCGGTCTCGCGCTCGGTGGCCCACTTCATCGGGGAATCAAATTTCCTTTCCGGCCGGATCATCGAACCCGCCAAACGCCTCGGCTACTGGTCGGTGGAGACCAACGCCGGGAGTTTCGAGGGCCGGATCACGGATACGAACTGGAAGCCGAAATACAACGACCGGGTCTCCCTGTCGATTCGGCCGGAGAGTTTCACGATGGTCGCCCAAAAGCCATTCTCCAACTTCATCCAAGGCAAGATCATCCGGAGCGCCTACCTCGGCGAACTGGTGCAGTATTGGCTCGACGTCGACGGACTCAGCGCTCCGGTGCAGATTTCCTGTCTCAATCCCCGGCAGGTGGAGCCAGCCGGGGACAAGACATATTTCGCGGAAACCCGCTCAGAAGATGTCGTCCTCCTCAACAACTGAGGGCGATCCCGCCCCCCCGGCGGACTCCCCTGCTCCCGAGACCGCCGCCGCCGTCCCTGCGCCCCCCGCAGATCCAGGAAAGCGGATGTCGGAGGCCAAACGCGAGTTTCTCCGGCTCCTCGCGGTCTTCGGCACTCTCGTGCTGGTGGTGGCGCTCCCCTTCCTCCTGCGCCCGCCAGAGAATCAGCTTTTCGCCGATGCCACGGAATCGCTCGTCATCATCAGCCCTCACAACGACAGCATCCGGACCGAATTCGCCCGCGCCTTCGCGATGTTCATGAAGGAACGGACCGGCAAGCCAGTGCGGATCGATTGGCGGGACGCCGGAGGCACGTCGGAAATTTCGAAGTACATCGACAGCTCCTTCCAAGCAGCTTTTGAGCGATCCTGGCGTTCCGTTCCGAACCGGCGCTGGAAGGACAAGTCCATGCCCTCTCCGGGCTTGGCGGCGATCAGCCGGGACGTTCCCGACGACTCCCCGGAGGATGATACCCAAGCCCAGGCGGCCCGGCGGGAGTTCCTCGATTCGAACACCGGCATCGGCGCCGATCTTTTCTTCGGGGGAGGTTCCTACCCGTTCGTTCAACACGCCAAACGCGGGCATCTCGTCGATTCCGGGATCTTTGAGGCGGAGCCGGAATGGTTTACCGAGGAGGTCATCCCGGCGCATGCCAGCGGGGAACAGCTCTACGATCCAGAGCACCGCTGGGTGGGGAACTGCCTTTCCTCGTTCGGAATTTGTTACAACGTCGATTGGATCCAACGCCTCGGCGTGAGTGCTCCGGCTCAGTGGATCGACTTGGGCGATCCCAAGTATCGAGGCACGCTGGCCATCGCAGATCCCGCCAAAAGTGGCTCTGCGGTAAAAACGTTCGAAATGCTCATGCAGCAGCAGTTGGGCGAGGCCGTCTCCCGGATCGACCCTGCGGCCGTCGCTGATCCCGCCTTGGCGAATCGAGATGCACTCGATGCGGGCTGGACGGCGGGACTGAACCTGATTCAGAAGATTTCCGCCAATGCCCGCTACTTCACCGACAGCGCAGCCAAGACACCCTTCGACGTGGCCCAAGGCAACGCTGCGGCGGGGATGTCGATCGATTTTTACGGGCGGACGTTGAGCGAGTATCTGCGCCAGCCGGACGGTTCCTCCCGCCTCCAATTCGTTCTCCCGGAGGGCGGCAGCTCGGTGGGCGCAGATCCAATCGCTCTGTTTCGCGGCGCGCCCCATCCGGAACTGGCGCAGGAGTTCATCCGCTTCGTGCTCTCCCCGGAAGGGCAGCGGCTCTGGTATTACCGCCCCGGAGTGGAAGGAGGACCGGTCCGCCACGCTTTGCGACGCCTCCCCATCCGGAAAGACGCGTTCACCCCGGAGGAAATGAAGTTCTCGAGCGATCCCGGGATCAATCCATACGACAAGGCCAAGAGCTTCACTTACCACGAGGAATGGACCGGGCCCCACCTCGGTTTGCTCCAGTTCGTGATTCAAGCGATGTGCCTGGAGCCACATGACGAACTAAGTGCGGCCTGGGAGGCTCTCTCTGCAGCGAAATTCCCGCCCCGTGCGACCAAGCTGTTTTTCGACGTCCAGTTTGTCGGCTACACCAACGTAACCGGCGGACTCAGTGAGCAGATCCGCAGCGGCGATCCGCTCATGATTCAGAAGCGGCGGCGCGACATGCGGGAGAATTTCCGGAGAAACTACATCCGGGCGGCCGAACTGGCCCGTCTGGGCGAATGACCATGCAAAGCGGTAGAATCAACGGCACTGGACTGGTCTTCTGGTTGGCGATCGCCTTCTTCGGGGCGTTCTTCATCTACCCAGTGCTCCGGACGGTGGGCGAAGCCTTCTTCGTCGATGGCGGGTTCACCATGCGCTACGTGATGGACGTCCTCCAGGACGCCACCTACCTGGAGGGCTTGGGCAACGCCCTGATGTTGGGCCTCTCCAGCACGATCGTGGCGGTGATCATCGCGCTCCCCCTGGCGATCCTCGCCGACCGGTATCAGTTTCCCGGAAAGGTCATTTTGACCACCTTGCTGCTGGTTCCCCTGGTCCTCCCTCCCTTCGTCGGAGCGATCGGCATCAAGCAGATTCTTGGGCAGAGTGGCGCCTTGAACTCGTTCCTCTCTCTCGTGGGATTGGTCGACATGGATCACCCAGTCGATTGGCTCGGGCAATGGCGTTTCGGTGGGATGGTGTTGATGACCGCCCTGCATCTTTATCCGATCATCTACCTCAACGTGAGTGCCTCATTGGCGAACCTTGATCCAGCCCTGGAAGAGGCGGCGGAAAACCTGGGTTGTCCGCCCAGCAAAGGGTTCTTCTTCATTACTCTACCGATGGCGCTCCCGGGACTGTTCGCCGGCTGCACCGTGGCCTTCATCTGGGGTTTCACGGAGCTGGGTGTCCCCTTGATTTTCGATTTCACCCGGATCACGTCGGTGCAGATCTTCGATGGGATCAAGGACCTCGGGAAGAGTCCGTTTCCCTATGCGCTGGTCGCGGTGGTGCTCAGCATCACCGCGACCCTTTTCTTCGTCAGCAAGCGACTCATCGGAAACACCGATCTGTCGAGCTCGGGGCGGGCCTCGGTGGGACGCCGGGAACCGCGTCCGCTTCAGGGACTCGCGATGCGTTCCTGCGTCGCCCTGTTTGCCGTGGTCATCTCCCTCGCGTTGGTCCCTCACCTCGGCGTGACGCTCGTGGCGTTTTCCGGGGACTGGTACCTCAGCGTGTTGCCGCGTTCGCTGACCTTGCAACACTTTGAGGAGGCGCTTGGGCATACCTTGACGCTGCCTTCGATCGCGAACAGCCTCAAATACGCAGGACTGGCCACGGTGCTCAACGTCATCCTCGGGGTGGCCATCGCCTACATCATTGTGCGGACGAAGATCAAAGGGCGCGAATGGCTCGATGTTCTTTCCATGCTGCCGCTGGCGGTTCCCGGACTCGTCCTCGCGTTCGGTTACTTGGCGATCACCCGGGAGGGAGAGTTGTTCCGATTCCTGGTCGATTCCCCGCCGTTCATCCCCACGGACAGCCCGATGATCCTCCTCGTGATCGCCTATTCGGTGCGTCGCCTGCCCTACATCGTGCGCTCGGCCGTGGCCGGCTTTCAGCAAACCAGCGCTAGTTTGGAAGAGGCCGCCGCCAATCTTGGGGCTGGGCCGATCACCACCATGGTGCGCATCACCGCGCCGCTCATCGCCGCGAACCTCATTGCCGGAGCGATTCTCGCCTTTGCCTTCTCCATGCTGGAGGTTTCCGATTCGCTGATCCTGGCGCAGAAGCAGCGGTTCTTCCCGATCACCACCGCGATCTACACGCTTTTCGGGTCCTTGGGCAACGGCCCCTTTATCTCGGCCGCCCTGGGCGTCTGGGCGATGGTCTTCCTCGCCGTCGCGATTGTGGGTGCGGGTTACGTCATGGGCAAGAAGATGGGAGCCATGTTCCGTCTTTGAGCAGGAAGAACTCGGATCACGCCATCAACCTGGCCCACCTTCTTGCGGTCGCTAAGCACCAGCATAACCCGGCCCGCGACTATGCTCGGAAGGCGCTCGCCGCCTGTGCCGCCGCGCCCGAGCGAGACTACTGGGTCATCGTCACCGAGGCGGAAGCCTCCAACTACCTGGGTCAGTTCAAGAAGGCTGCCAGCGCATCCCGTCGAGTGCACCCAAGGCCTCGGAGGCCGTCATGGCCAGATGGAGGTGGGGTAGTCCCACCGCATCCTCGTAGGCATTGATGTGGATGATCGCGCAACTCGGCATCGCGTTCCGGCAGGCCCGCAGGAGACGATCGAGGATCCCGACTTGTCCGGAACAGCCGATCACCAAGATCGCGCCCGGTCCCCGCTCGATAAAGTCCTCCACCCAGAGCAAGCGATCTCCGTAGGCCTCGCCGAACAGGAGAATGTCCGGCCGGATCGCTTCATCCCGGTAAGGGGGAATCTGAGCGAACGGGACCGAGCGATCCTCCCAAACCGTCCGGCGATTCTCCAGACTCCAGCGGCGCAAAATTTCTTCCCGGTCGCGCCCGGCCAGCAAGTCCTCGGCATCCCTTGAGAACTCGGGATCGTCCGTGAAGTCTTCGGCCTGGGGCCGCGCCATCCGCCAGAGGCTGCCGTGCAATTCCGTGACCCGATCGCTCCCTGCGGCTTGGTGCAGACCATCGATGTTTTGCGTCGCGATGAGAAACCTGGGGAAGCGAGCCTCCTGTTCCCACCGGGCCAGGACACGGTGCGCCGGGCAAGGTTCGGCCTCTGCCGCCCGTTTGCGGAACTCGTTGAGGTAACCCCAGAGCGCATCAGGATCGCGCGCAAGTCCCTCCTCCGTGAGCAGATCAGGAAGAGTGGGATTCGCCTCGTAAACGCCGTCAGGTCCCCGGTAGGACGGCAATCCGCTTTCCACTGAAATCCCCGCCCCGGTGATGACGAGCAAACCGGGCGAAGTCGCAAGAATCTCTCCCGCCGCGTGCAGCGGGTCTTGGCCGGGGTGAATCGTGGAAGCGCTCATGATACCCGGAGCGTGCCACGAAAGGAGGGCCTGCGCCAGCGCTCGTCCCGTTACGACACAATCGTCCGGAACTCCTCAGCGGTGAAGGCCTGCATAGATTCCGTCCGGACATTTCCTTTGGAATTCAACTCGGCTAGCCAATGGAGGGCCTTGGCTTCCGAGTCCGCCCGGACGATGAGAATCCCGTCGTAAGCTCCGATCGTCCAATACTGGGCCACGATCTCCACCCCGGCGGCCTTGGCTGCGGCATCGAAGGATTCCGCACGATTGGCGGAGTCCGTGATCTGGGCGGCGCCCTTTTCGGTGAAGCGGAGGAGGCTGACGTAGGTGTTCATCTCCGGTGAGGCTAAACGATCCGCTGCTCACGAACAGCGCACTGGATTGGGAGTTGTCCGCAGATCTTGCTCGGAGAAGCTGATCTGCGGTGTCGCTCGGGGGAAGTAGGCCGAACGGGCCTGGCACGCCTCACGCTTGTCAAGCCAAGGACTTCGGAGGATGATGCCCCCATGGTGGTACCCTGGAATCCAAATCCGAAACAGGCTTGGGTCGCGGCCCATCCGGTGCTTCCGCTGGATAACGGAGACCGGCTCGATGCTGAGGAGTTCCTACGCCGTTACGACACGATGCCCGGAGTCAAGAAAGCGGAACTGGTCCACGGAATCGTTTACATGCCCTCGCCCGTCTTCATCGAACAACACGGAGAACCGGACAGCCTCGCTCAGGGCTGGCTCTTGAATTACGCCATCGCGACGCCAGGCACACGCTCCGCGACGAACTCCACGACCCGGCTCGGTCCGGACGATGTCCCGCAGCCGGACGGCCTCCTGCGCATTCTTCCGGAGTGCGGCGGGCAGAGCCGGGTCGAGGACAAGATTCTCGGGGGCGCACCGGAGCTGGCGTTTGAAGTGGCGGCCAGCTCGGTCTCGTTGGATAGCCACGCCAAGAAGCAGGTCTATGAAGCAGCGGAGATGCGCGAATATATCTTGTGGCGGACCTTGGACGGCGCGGTGGATTGGTGGACGCGGCGCGATGAAGGCTTCGTGGCCATCGCGCCTGGCGAGGACGGGATCCTGCGCAGCGAGGTCTTCCCCGGACTCTGGTTGGATCCGGTGGCGTTGCTGGAGGGTGACGGTCTCCGGGTGATGGCGGTGCTCAACGCCGGCTTGGCCAGCGCGGATCACAAGGCGTTCGTGGAACGCTTGCGGACTGTGGCAGCGGCTTCCAGCCGCTGATTGAAACTACGATCGCTTTCAAACCAGCGGCTGGAAGCCCCTGCTACCACCTGCAAACCGCACCCCGACGGGTTGGCATTCCGGCGACGGAACGTGGTCCCGCAGGTCTGCGGGTTGGCATTCCGATGGCGGAACGTGATCCTGCACCTCTGCGGTTTGGCATTCCGATGGCGGTACGCTTTCCCGCACCTCTGCGGGTTGGCATTCCGATCTCGGAACCTGGTCCCGCACATCCGCGGGTTGGCATTCCGATGGCGGAACGTGGTCCCGCGCATCCGTGGGTATCCATTCCGACGTCGGAACATGGTCCCGCACATCTGCGGGTTGGCATTCCGATGACAGAACGCGATCCCGCACAACTGCGGGTTGCGAAACCTCCACCGTTTCCTAACTGCGGAAATCGATGACCAGATCGGCGAACGCAACCGCACCCAAACCAAGCCGCGCACCCTGGATGAGATCCGCAGTGACTTCAACGAGACCCTCCGCCTGGTTCTCGCCAACCTCTCCTGGGGTGCCAATCGCTTCGGGTCGGAGAGCAACTACGCCGTGGCCTTCCGCGGCCTGCGCAACGAACTCGCCGGGATGCAAACCTTGGAGAAATCGCGCAACACCCGCCGGGCGAAGAAAGAGAAAGCGGCGGAGCTGGATGCGTGAAAATTTTCCACAATCTCTCTAAGGGTTTTCGCGCAGCCGTGTCTTGTTCATGAGGCCCGGTCATGGATACCGGGTTTCGTGACCCGCCGTCGCCGCCCCTTTGAACCCCAACCCCAGCCCGCGCCCGTCGCTGCATACCGTCCGCGCCCCGTCCGGGACTCCCCAGGCCAAGGCGGGGCTGCGCGCGGTGTTCGAAGCGGAGGAGGCGAAGCTGCTTCGCTATGCGTTCGGATTGGTCGGTCGACGCGAGATCGCGGAGGAGATCGTGCAGGACGCGTTCCTCCAACTGCATGAACATTGGGACGACGTCCGGGAACCGGTTCCGTGGTTGTATCGCAGCGTCCGCAACCGCTCCGCCAATCACCGGCGGGATCACCGGCTTGAAGTCATCGGCGAAGCTCCCGCAGAACCGGCCTCGACCCGGGAAGCGCCCGACGAAGCGTTACGCAAACTGGAAGCGGAAGGCCATCTCCGCCTCCTCGTCGCCGAACTCGACGTGTCCGACCAAGAACTCCTCCGCCTCAAATACATCGAAGACCTCAAATACCGCGAAATCAGCGACCGCACCGGCCTGAGCGTCGGCAACGTCGGTTACCGGCTCCACCACATCCTCAAGCTCCTCGCCGGGAAGCTTCATCAACTCGGGATCGATAGCGTCAACTGAGATGAACAGCGACGAACCCAACAACTTGCAACCCTGGAGCGACCCAGAACTCGAAGCCCGCGTCGTGGCTCTTGTCTTGGGCGAGGCGTCCGACTTCGAACGGGAAGATTTGGAACGGCTCCTCACTGAAGAGCCGGAGTTGCGCTTATTTAAGGGGCGGATCGAGGAAGTGCATGGTTTGCTCGGCGCGCAGGAAGGGATGCGCGAGTGGAAGCTTTCGGACGAGCGGCGGGAGAAGGTGCTGGCCGCAGCAAAATCGAAATCGTCCTCGCAATCGAACACCCCATGGTGGGCCCAATCGTGGTTCCTCATCGCAGCTTCGGTGGTGATCTTGGCAGCGATTGGATCGAGCCTCTTCATCCACGCCGGTCACGCCGTTCAGAAAAGAATGGTACGCGTCCGGTCCGAAGAATCGCCAGCCGCTGCCCTGCTCGCGGAAGCGCCAGTGAGCACCGGACTCGCTGGCGAGGGTAAGCCCCAGAGCTTCGGCCTAGGTGCCGCTCCCCGGCACTTATACCCCAAGGACAAAGCCAGCGACGGCGTAGAACTCACCAAATCCGGCGCCGGCACCCTGACTCTTTCGGGGGGGAACAGTTTCTCTCGAGGAACCGCGATCAACGCAGGCACGCTGGCCTTTTCCAGCACCGGGGAAACAGTGGCGGCTCCGTCGGCATCTCCGCCTCCTCCACCCGCTCCAGCCCGGGCGGCGGATCGTCCGGGTGGCTTCGGCTCGGGCGGCACGATCTTGGCTCAAATCCAGCCACCAAAAAAAATGCTCGATGCCGAGGAGCCGGCCGGTTCCGTGAGCTTCGGAAACGGTCAGTCTGCGGCGGTTGCGGCCAAGGATCGCGCGCAGGAGGAACGCAGTGAGCCTAGGGATGCCTTCTCCGTAACAGCGGCTTCCCCACCGCCGCAGCCATTGGCTACCGCCGCGAAAAAGGCGGAAGCACTAAGCGCCATTGAGAAATTGAAGCAGGGCAGGGTTCAAAACCGGGGAGAGATCCGGGCCACGGGCACGGCCATGGAGGGAGGCCGGGTCCGCCTGGTTGCCCCGGCTCAGTCACCGGTCGACAAGAGTCTCGGGGAAGCTTCTCCTGCTCCAAGTCCGGTGGCAGCCGCCGCGGCCCCGGCTCTGTTGGCCAAACGAAAGGACAACGACGGCTTGGAACCCGCCCCGATGGCCGCGGACGCTTTTGCGTCGGCCGCCCCTGAACCCGCACCGCCGTTGAGCCAAGCAGGCGGAGAACGTCAGCTCCAAGAATCGACTCGCCGAGTTCTTGGGAACCTTGACGCGGAGGGAGAGGACAGATCTGCCCGATTGGGCCAACCGGAAGGCCTTGCTAAAAACTCCCCGGCATCGCCCATGCCCGCCTTGCCGTCGGCGGCGGCACCTGCGGTCAAGGCCAAGGAAGCGGCAGTTGATATCGACCGGTACTTACAACTGAGAAGGCTCATAGCGACCTACCCCCGAAATGAGGGCGACGAACGTCAGCCCGAAGAATCGCCCCCCCAAGTTCTCGATGGGATCGCGGCAGGAAATAAAGTGTTCGTTGATGAGTGGAAAAGTTCCGTCAGTGTCCTTCCCGCCAAGCAACGCGAACCAGCACCCACTCTCGAAACCTCCGCCGCCACCGAGCCCTTCTCCACCTTCTCTCTCCACGTCAGCGACGTGTCTTTCAAACTCGCCCAAAGCGCTCTAACCAAGACCGAGTGGCCGGTCAAGGAGTCCGTTCGCATCGAGGAATTCGTCAACGCCTTCGATTACGGCGATCCTTCTCCCGGGGAGTCCGAGCCGGTGGTTTGCCAGATCGAGCAGTCCGCCCATCCCTTCGCCCAACAACGCAATCTCGTCCGCTTCGGCATCCGCACGGCGGCGGTGGGCCGGGGGGCTTCGACTCCGCTTCGTCTGACGGTTCTCCTCGATAGCTCGGGTTCGATGGAGCGTCCGGATCGCCGAGCCACGGTGAAACTCGCTTTTGAGCGTCTGGCCGGGGAATTGCGCGACGGAGACGAAATCACCTTGATCACCTTCGCCCGCCAACCGCGCCTGGTTGCGGAACGCGCCAACCGGGAAACGGCCGCGAACTTGGCCAAGAACATCGCCAGCATGCCCAGCGAAGGCGGCACGAACTTGGAAGCGGCCCTCGTCCTCGCTGCCGAAAAGGCCCGAGCCACCCGTTCCCCCGAGGCCCAAAACCGGATCGTCCTTCTCACCGATGGCGCGGCCAATCTTGGGGACGCCGATGCCACCCGGCTCGCGGAAATGATCCACACCTTGCGTCAGGACGGGATCGCCTTCGATGCCGCGGGAATCGGCGCGGATGGCTTGAACGACACCATCCTGGAAGCGCTCACCCGGAAAGGCGATGGCCGGTACTACCTCCTCGATCGTCCCGAAGACGCCGATGAAGGCTTCGCCCGGAAGCTAGCTGGTGCCTTCCGCCCCGGGGCCAAAGACGTCAAAGTCCAGATCCAGTTCAACCCGGATCGGGTCGGCCGCTACCGGCTCCTCGGCTTCGAAGAGCATCGTCTCAACAAGGAGGATTTCCGGGACGACACCGTGGACGCCGCGGAGATGGCTTCGGAGGAAGCGGGCGTCGCATTGTATCAAGTCGAGGTCCGGCCGGATGGCAGTGGCGATGTCGGGTATGTCTCCGTGCGCTTTCTGGATGTGGCCAGCGGTGAACGGCTGGAACGGCGTTGGCTAATTCCCTACGAACCGGGCACGCCCGGCTTCGATCAAGCAAACCCGTCGTTGCGATTGGCCGGGCTGTCGGCTTGGACGGCAGCCAAACTCAAGGACGATGGTGCCGGAGCCGGAATCGATTGGAAGGATCTTGCGCGGATTTACGCGGCGTTGCCTGGGGATTGGAAGTCTTCCGGCCGGGTCCGGGAGCTGGGTGAGATGCTGCGAACGGCGGAAGACCTCGCGCGATAACGTAGCAGCGGCTTCTAGCCGCTGGGTTCCCACAAATCTACCTATGAAACACCTCCTCACCCTTCTTCTCGCCACCTCGGCCTTTGGCCAAGGAGCGGGCGTCACCACCGAACTCGACGACCAGGGCAAAGCCCGCATCGTCCTCGAAGCCCGCGGCTTTTTGCCGGAAGTCCCCTTCCTCTTCTCCGCGACGGCCACGAGCGAGATCACTGTCTCGCCCCGCAAAGTGGAGCAAACCCTCCAACTCCAAACAAAACGACTCCAAGGCAAAGGCACGCTCCTGGCTCTCGGTCTCGCCGGTGAGGGGACTGTCACCTCCGTCGCCGGCTACGGCTTGAAATCTTGGTCCGTCCGCCAAGAGGGCACCGACCGATTCCTCGATCTCAGCGTCGACGAAACGATTACCGAGGGTGCCTTCGCGGTGACGATCGCCTCGGATCATCTCGAGTTGCCGCGAGCCATGGACCTTGCCCATCTCCGAGCCGGGAAAGCGGCCGCGCTTTCCTCCGTGGTCATGGTCAAATTTGATCCCCGGGTCGAAGGAAGGATCGCACCCGATCTGACCGGATTCGAGCCGGTGGAAACCAAAGGCATGCTCCGCTTCACCTCAACCGGCGGCGGACGCCTGCCTTTCCAGGTGAGTTGGCGCGGTGCCGCTCCCCGGGAAGCTTATCTGGAAAGCGCGGCCTTGACCGGAACTCTGGCCGCCGACGGGAAATCCGCTACCTTCAAACTCGACGCGATCGCGGTCGCCACGGAAGCGGACGTCACCCTACCCTTGCTCGCCCGCAACGCCGCAGTCACCGCGATCCCAGCCCTCGACGGAATGCGTTGGCGGCTCGGCGCAACCGGAGCGGCGGCTGTCCATTCGTTGGAATTCACCAAGCCGGGCCGCTTCCCCTTCCAAGCCACCTTCATCACCGCCATCCGGCAAAACGGAGAGTGGAGCGCGCTCGACTTCGAACTCCCCGGAGCGGGAGCGGTCGTCCCAGTGAAGATCGCCGGCCTCGCGGAAACTTTGGAATTCGGCAAAGACGGCGGGATCGTCCCGAAGCGTTCCGGCCCAAACTTCGAAGGCTTCCTCCCCGCCTCCGGCCTTTGCCAAATGACTTGGCGCGCCTCGAAGGAATCCGGGGACGGTCGCCTTTTCTTCACCACGAATGCGATCGTCGAATGCCAGGTCGGCGTCGGACTGCTCCGTCAGAATCACCGGATCGATTTCAAGGTCCTCCAAGGGAAACTCGATCGCCTCGATCTTGATGTCGCCGGTCCCGGAGAGATCGTGGCCGTCGAGGGCGAGGGCGTGGTCGCTTGGTCCTTGGAAAAAGTCGATGCCGGACAACGGCTGGCGGTGCGGCTCGATCAACCGGTCGAAGGCGAACTCAGCGTCACCATCAAGACCCAAACCGCTCTGGAAGCCCTTCCCTTCACCGTGGCCGGGATGCGCTTATCCCCCGTGGGCGCGGTTCGGCATTCCGGTTTTCTCCGCATCGCCACGGAAGGCGCGGTGCGGATCGAACCGGTTGATTTGACCGGATTGACCCAATTGGCTCCTGGTCAGTTTCCTGACGCCGGAGCGGTGGAATCGGCGAGGCAGATCTTCGCCTACCGCTTTCCGTCCGGCGTTCACGCGTTCGGATTGAAGGTGGACCGGGTCCAACCGGAGATCGTCGTCTCCCAGGTCACCGTCTACCGGTTTGGGGAAACCGCCCGGGTCATCGATGCCGAGATCGAACTCGATATCCGGGAAGCCCCGGTCCGGGAATTCGAGGTGCGCGTCCCAGCGGATTATTCCGTCGGCGCGGTGGAAGGCAGTGAACTGGCGGATCACGTCCCCGGGACCATCGTGGAAAACGGGCAACGCAGCCTCCGACTCGTCTTCGCCAAAGGCATCGAGGGCCGCCACCTCGTCCACATCGAACTGGAATTGAACGGCTCTGCAGCGGCGACGACCTGGGCCATCCCCAAACTAGAATTCCCCGAAGCGAAGAACGTCACCGGCGATCTCGGAGTGGCCGGGGAAGCCGGGTTCCGATTGACCGCGGGCACGGTGGCCGGACTGGCGGAACGGCCGGTGGCGCAATTTCCCAAACAGGTGGACCGGCTCCAACAAGCCTTCCGGATCCGCTCGCGAGATTGGTCCGCGACGATGGCGGTGGAGAGCCTCCCGCAAAGTATCCAAGCCGACGTCTTCCACCTTCATTCCCTGAGCGAACGACGCGCCCACGTCAGCGTCCTCATGAATTACCTGGTGAGCGGGTCGCCGGTTTCCGTTCTCGAAGTCGCCTTGCCCAAAGCCGCAGAAAACGTGGCTGCGGAAGGCCGGGATGTGCGGGGCTGGCAACGCGATGGGGACACGCTCAAGGTGACCCTGCATCAACCGGTTCTCGGGACCTACACCCTATTGATCACCTACCAGGAAAAAATCGGCGCGGAAGGCGCGGTGATCCGCCCCGGTGAAGCCCGGCCGCTCAAGGTCGCCTCGGAACGCGGCTTCATCCAAGTGGCCAGCCCGGTCCAGGTGCTTACGGAAGTCACCGAGATCTCGCCCGGTTTGTTGTCGATCGATCCCCTGGAGCTGCCCGCCGAACTCCGCCTGCTCAACTCCGCCCCGCCCTTGGCCACGTATCAGTACACGGCGCGGCCTTATCAACTGGGCGTTCGCGTCGAGTGGTTCAACCGTGCCGCCACCGCAGGCCAGGTGGTGGAATTCGCGGAAGCGGAGGACCGGATTTCCCCGGAAGGAGAGGTCGTCACCACCTTCACCGCCTTCGTGAAATCCCGGGGACAAGGCGGCTTCCGCTTCCAACTCCCGGAAGGCAGCCGCCTCTGGAGCGTGACTGTGGATGGCCAGCAGGTAAACGCTCGGCAGAACGACGCCTGGATGATCGTTCCGCTGCCCACTCACGCGAACCCGAACGTGCCACTGGAAGTCCAGGTGAAGCTGGGCCGGGAGGGTCCAAAGGAACGGACCACGGTGCGACTGCCGGTGATCGACGCGCCCGTCCTGAAAACCGCCTGGCGGATCGTCGCGGAAGGCGATGGCAAACTCGAAGCGCTCAGCGTCACGGCCAAATTGCCCCAAGTCGTTCCGCCCGGAAACGGCGCTCGCTGGATCGTGGAAAAGGCGTTTTGGCCGGTCCTCGGACTGGTGGTGCTTTGCCTGGCCGCATGGGCGTCGAACGACCAGAAAGGCTGGCGCGGCGGGATGTCCCAACTTCTCTCGCTCACCGCCGCGATCCTCGCCGGAACGCAAACGATCCGCGCCTGGAGCGACGGACCAGACCTGCCCTCCGCGCTCAACCTCAGCTTGCCGTCCCTCTCTCCCGGCGAAGTGATTCAGCTGCAAGTGCGGCACGTTGAACCTGGGGAGTGGGTCGTGTCGATCCCGGGAATCCTTCTCCTCATCGCCGCCGCCGTGCTGGCCTGGACGGAACTGGTCCCGAGGAAGTGGAAACGGGAACGCCGCGTGGCCGCCGTGGCCACCGCCGCAATCGCCATTCTACTAGATACCCACGGGGCCGCTTGGCTGCTCGGCTTGCTGACCGTCGGCATCCTCGCCCGATCCGCGCCTGCTTGGTGGAGCACGGTGGCCAGCTGGCGCAAACGCCGGACGAATGATGAATCCGGAGACGGCGCGCTGGCCTCGGTTCCACTTTGGATAATCGGCGCACTCCTGCTCGCCGCGCCCGGCTTCGAACCAGCGCGCGCCGGAGAAGCTCCGCAACCCTGGTTGCCGGAAGGCTGGTCCGCGCCGCAAACGATCTCGGAAAGCTGGACGATCGGTGACGAGGATCTGGTAGCCGAGGGCAAACTTGTGGTCAGCGGTGCCCTTCAGGAACGCTTCGTCTTCCTCGCCGGCACGGCCGTGCTCACGAAATTCGAAAGCGCATCCCTCACCGTTTCGCGGGCGGAAATCCCCGGTGCTGGCCCGGTTTACGTGGCCACGCTGAGCAGCGAACCGTGCTGCAGCGCGTTTGCGGAAGCAACGTTCTCCTATCGCCTGGCCATTGATGACCTCGCCTCGGGCTTCCCCATCGCGACTGGCCCGGCGGCGATTCACGACGTCAAAGCGACTTACGCCAAACCCGGTTGGTCCTTCGACTCGACCGCGCTCATGGAAGCCGTCCCCGTGACTGCCGCAGGCAAGACCGTCGCGAATTTGCGCCTGTCGTCCGAACCCGCCGCGACGATGACCTTGAAACCGCAAGGCCGCGATCCCCGCTCCGAAACCACCGCGTTTCACGTCGAGTCGCGCCAACTCGTCATCGCCCGGCCCGGAGTCATCGATGGCCGCCACGAGTTCGAGTTGCGTCCCTCGCGCGGCTTGGTCAAGGAACTGACCCTGATGGTTCCCGAGTTGGTCACCATCGGCGATGTGGAAGGTGCGGTCGCGAATTGGCGTTTCGACGCCGAACAACGCAAACTCGTCATCGTCCTCGAAGAAGCGCAGAGCGAAACCTTCACCGTGACGGTCGCCACGCAGCGCACCTTGGCCGATCTCCCAGCCGAGGTGAAACTGGAACCGCTCCGCTGCACCGGTGCCGAGGGCGAGGTCGGCCTCATCGCCGTCGCGGTGGGCAGCGAAATCCAACCCGAAAACAGTTCCGCTGACGGCTTTGTGGCGGTGAACCCGGACGATTTTCCGCTTCCGGATATCGATGCTACCCAGCAAGCCGTGCTTCACCGCGTCTTTCGCTATGGTGCCGCGCCCGGGAGCATCACCCTGCGCATGGTGGCGGTCGCCCCGGAATTGCGGGTGACCAGTGACGAAGTGCTTTCGTTCGGCGAGGAACGCGTCGTACTTGGATCGAAGATGGCCATCGAGATCTCCCGGGCCGGACTCTTCCAACTCGGGTTTGCCATTCCCGCCGGGTATGAAGTCGAAACGCTTTCGGGCTCCTGCGTTCGGGATTGGAGTGAGGCCGGCAACGCCGTCCGGATCAACTTGAACGGGAAGACGCTCGGCTCGTGCGAACTTTCCGTGACCCTTTCCGCGGCGGCATCGACCGGCACCGCCCCGTTCTCCGTGCCGCGCCTGACGCTCGACGGCGTGAACCGGCAAACTGGTCAACTCGTGATCCGTCCGGCGGCGGGCATCCGCTTGAGTGCGGCCCAACGGCGCAACATCTCGGAACTCGATTCCCGGACCACGGGTGGCCAAAATCAAGGGACGCTCGCCTTCCGCATCCTCCATCAGGATTGGGCGCTCGACCTTACGGTGGAGAAGCTCGATCCCTGGATCACCGGGCAAATTCTCCAAGACGTCACCTTGCGGGAAGGCCAAACGCGCACCGTGATGTATGGCCGGTTCAAGGTGGAACAGGCTTCCATCCGCAGTCTGCGCGTCAAGCTCCCGGTTGCTGAGGGCGGAGTGGACACGGTGCGGGCGATCGGGGAAGCGGTCAGCGACATCGTCAAAGAAGGCGATGCCTGGGAGATCCGTTTCCGGCGGAGGATCTTTGGCGATGTCGATGTCCGGATCGAGTTCGAGAAGCGTCAGGCGGATTCCGGTGACGAAGAAGCCATCGTTGCGGCCGCTTTCCCGGACGTGAACCAGCTGACTCACCACGTCGTGGTGCGGACCAGCGGAAGACTGGAAATGGAACCGCTCCGGCTCGCGGAAGGTTGGCAGGCGGCGGATTGGACGAACGTTCCCCAATCGCTCCGGGATCAGGGAAACCGGAACACTCCGGCGGAATCGCTGCGGGTCTTGCCGAATGCCGCGCCCCTGTCCATCCAAGTGCGACGCCATGAACTGGCCGATGCCCTCCGTCTCCGGGTTTCCTCGGGAACCTTGCGCACGGTTTTTTCCGCCAGTGGCACCCAAGTGACCCTCGTGGACTTGGCCATGACCGTGGTACAACGGGGAAGTTTGGATCTCAGCCTTCCGAATGGCGCGGAACTCTTCCACATCCACGTCAACGGGGAGAGCGCCAATGCGGTCCAGACCACCAACGGCCTGCGCTTCCACGTGCTCCCCAACGCCGCCGGGGGCGAGGCCTCCGTCCAGGTGGCTTACGCGGTGCGGGCGACAGGCGGGCATTCGGCGAACTTTGCCTTGGCCGGGCCACGTCTCGATGTGCCCATGGAGAACATTCGTTGGCGGGTCTTCGTCCCGGACGGGCTCGTCTTGAAGGATCACAAGGGTGGTTTCCGCCCGGCCGGTGAGAGTGCGCTCAGTGAGTTCGATCGCGCCGCCTTTCTCTCCGCGACCACCGCCCGACGCAGCGGCGAAGCCAAAGAGGCGGAGGCACTTCTCGTCCAGGCCAACAATTACCTGCAATCAGGTCGCCAAAGCCTGGCCGGACAAATCTTCTACAACGCCGCGAACCGCTCCGGTCTAGATGACGCGTCCAACGAGGATGCCCGCGTCCAGCTCGACAACCTCAAGACGCAGCAAGCCATCGCCGGGCTCAACACTCGCCGCCAACGTCTCATGGTCGACAATGGACTCACCGAGGATTCGGCTGTGGCCGCCGATGCCCAGCTGGTCCAGAAGGCCACGTCCAACGCGATCATCAACTCCGGCCGCCTCGAACTCGCGCCGCAGGAAATGAGCGAGTTGCTCCAATCCGGCTCTGGCGAAGATCAAGCGGCGCTGCGCCGCATCGCGGGAAAAATCGTGGAACAACAACAAGGCGCCGCCGTCGCGCCTCGATCGATCGCCGTCCTCCTGCCGGAAGGCGGCCGGGTCCACGAGTTCGTGCGCCCGGTCCAAGTCGGAGAAAACGCCACACTTGATCTCGAACTGATCCTCGCCCCCGAGCACATTACGAGCGTGGGACGCTGGCTTTTCGGATGGACGGCGCTGGTGGGGATGGCGGCTTGGACGACGGGGCTGGGGCGGCGGAAGGCGTGAACCGACTCGTCCTCAGTCGAGCAAATCGAGAAACTCCTCCACGCTCAACCCGGAGGATCGAATCAAACTCCGTAGTGTGCCCTTGGCAAGCTCCCGGTGATCCGGGACGGACAAAGTCGCAATGTGCCCCGGCTTCACCAAAATCATGTGACTTCCCCGTTGACGGGCGAGGTTCCAATCTGCCCTGCCTAAGGCCTTTACTGCTTCTTGGCCACTGATTGCTGGCAGCGCAGCCATTGGTTCACACGGTCACTTCGACTTCTTGCATTTCCAAGGTCAGGGGCAAGCCCCGCTCTGCCCGGACTTCGAGGCACAGGGCGATCGCCTCGCGGATGTTCGACAATGCATCTTCACGACTATCGCCCTGACTCACGCATCCCGGTATAACTGGACACTCGGCCACCCATGCACCGTCTTCATCCCGATTCAGCGCCACGAGGAATTTCATGATGGGACGATCGTAGGTGGAAATTCGCCTCAGCGCAACCAGGACGGCCGGGAACGCACCCACCAGTCCTTGAGTTGATCGAAGAGTCCCTTGGGAGGTTTGTTGGTCAATTCGAGGGTGCCCGGGTGGAAATAAATTGGCTTTCCACCGATTTGTTCGAGTTCCTTCAGCATCGCCTCAGGCGTGGTATTGACGAACGTTTTGGGAAAACCGGAATCGGAACCGAGATCGTAGGGCCGGTAAGAATGCACCGTCGCTTTGCTCATACGAGCCCGATGCCGCGGTTCTCACCCGCATTTGGGTGCGCGCGTCGTAGGCCTCTGGCCCGTGCCACCGCAGGGGTGCGTTTCCGATCTTTTTCACCCGTAGAAACAGCCGTGGAGCGCAGCGGGGCACCCGCTGTTCTTTGATCGCCCATTCGCTGCCGGGACCGGTTGGAATCGGTTGGCCGGTAACCGGATCAATCCAGTCCGGTCGCTTGTCGATGTAGCGCTTTCCCTTCCATTCCACGTTCGAGGGCAGCATCAGCGCGATTCCGACCAGCGAGAGCCGGTTCCCATCCGGCAACGCGACCACTCCAGCGGAATCAGCCGGAAAAATTTCGAAGGAGGTTTCCCGTTCGGGGATCTTTGGGCCCGAAAAAGTGATCGCGATCTCGTTCGGGCGACGGTCGATCTTGAGCGGCGGCACTGGATTGGAAGCCAGCGTTTCAAAGGGGATGTGCCGGGATGAATCGAAGGAATCCCGATACTCCTTCTCCGCCCAGGGCCGCACTCGATCCGGAGGGCTGAACCAGCGCGGTGCCCTTGCCTGGGAAATCGCGCTTCCGGCGAGAAACGCGACCAGCAAGCAGAAACTGCCGATCAACCACGGAGAAAGGTGACCAGGAGAACGAGTGGAATCGGACACGAAGGCCCAATTCTGGGGAGATCACCAGGATCAAGCAAGGCAAACCTGCCGTGACAAGTTCCAGCGCTTCGGGTTACTCTGAGGCATGAGCGACATGTCGCCCAAGCGGATCGAACTGAAGTTGCAGTCCGTCCATCAGCTCTTCAACTCCATGGATCCCGCGCCCTTCCACGAGCGGGATCTGGATGACGATGCGGAGATTGATATTTATCTCTACCGTTGGTGGCCCATCTTCGAATTGGGCAGGGTTTACCGCAAACTCAGCCAGATTCCCATCGAGGTCAGTCTACCGTAGATTCGCGCTTTGGTTGCCATTCAGTCCTCCTGCGGTAGGTTGGCTACCCCCTCTACTCTCATGGCCGAACCCGTAATTTCCAATCAAAGACCCACGGTCGCAATCGTGGGACGGCCCAATGTCGGCAAGTCCGCCATCTTCAACCGCCTCGTCGGACGCCGCATCTCCATCGTCCACGACGAACCCGGCGTCACCCGGGATCGTATCTCCGCCGTTTGCACGCGCGGACGGCGAACCTTTGAAGTGATCGATACCGGGGGCATCGGTGCTCGCCTCGACGACGGATTCTCCGCCCAGGTCCGGCTCGAAGCGGACATCGCGATCGAGTCCGCCTCGTTGATTCTCTTCGTGGTCGATGCCCAGAACGGCCTCACCCCGGTCGATCAAGAACTCGCTTCGGTGCTCCGCAAGAGCGGCACCCCAGCCCTCCTCCTCGTCAATAAGGTCGATACCACCAAGCACGAGAACCTCGCCAACGATTTCGACCGCCTCGGCTTCGGCGATTCCCTTGCGATCAGCGCGGAGCACGACCGGAATTTCGATGAATTGGTCGACCGGATCAGCAAACACCTCGTGGAGACCCACGGGCCGGAGGAACCCGAATTGGAAGCGGAGCCGGTGCGGATTCAGATCGCCATCGTGGGCCGCCCCAACGTCGGAAAATCCTCCCTGCTCAACGCCGTCCTTGAAGACGACCGCACCATCGTCAGCAACGTGGCCGGCACGACCCGTGACGCGATCGACATTCCTTACGAACGCGGTGGCCGTCATTACACGTTGATCGATACTGCCGGCATCCGCCGCCGCACCTCGCGCGATTCACCGATCGAGGTTTTCAGCGTGATGCGGAGCGAACGAAGCATCCGCCGAGCCGATCTGTGTCTCCTGGTCGTCGATGCCTCCCAGGGCGTCACTGCGATGGACCGGACCATCGGCCAGCAAATCGTGGAGGCGCACAAGCCGTGCATCATCGTGGTCAACAAATTCGACCTCTACCAGCCGGAGGCGAAAGCTGCGGAACGCCTGGAGAACCTGCGCGCCCACATTGAACGGGAATTGTTCTTCCTCCACTACGCGCCGTTCGTGGCGGTGTCCGCGATGAAGGGACAGCACCTCAATAAGATTTTTGGCGGCATCGAGAAGATCCTCGATGCGGCGCGGGAACCGATCGGCACAGGCGTCCTCAATCGTTTCATCCAGGACGCGGTGGAACGCAATCCGCCGCCGATCCGCAAGCGCCGCCGCCTCAACCTGCTTTATGTCACGACGAAGAAAGAAGATCGGCCCCGCCCCATCATGGCGCCCCGCTTCATCCTTTTCGTGAACTACGCGGAGTTGGTGACCCGGACCTTTGAGCGTTACCTCGAGAACGAATTGCGCAAGCAGTTCGACCTCACCGGCATGCCGCTCTCCTTCACCGTCCGCTCCCGGCAGTCGAAGGGTGCCAAAGAGTAGCAGCGGCTTCCAGCCGCTGAAGTCCCTTTACGCAGAATGGCCCTCCACCTACGATGGAGGCCCCATGCCCTCCGCCCGCACGCTTCTACTCCTCTTCCTGACGGTCGCCTCCGGTTTCGCCCAGGAGCCCCAACTGCCCGGACCACAGCCCGACGGCTCGATCCTCCTGCCCAACCAATGGTCCCTGCGTCCGGCGGGCAAGCAGATTCCGGTGGGCGATTTTCCGGTGAACATCGCGCTGCATCCGGCAGGCCAATTCGCGGCGGTGTTGCATTGTGGATATGGACAACACGAGATCGTCGTCATCGATGTGCCGGCCGCGCAAGTCATCAGCCGGGTGACCTTGCCGGAGAGCTTCTATGGTCTGGCCTTTTCGAGCGATGGGCTGATGCTTGACTGTAGCGGAGCGTCCGGGGAAGTGATCCATCGATTCGCCTTCGCCAACGGCTACCTGACGCGGGCTCCGGAAGTCCGCTTGCGCGATGCCAAGCTCAAGGGCATTCCGGCGGGCCTCGCTATCAGCGCGGATGGCCAAACGATCTATGCGGCCAATCTCTGGGGACATAGCGTTTCCCGGATCCGGGGCAGCGAAATCCACGATCTGGCGTTCGGCTCCAATCAGCCCGAAGCCAACTCGCCTCCGGTCCCGCAATCCGAGGACGAAGCCGCCATCACGAAACGTGCGGATGCCTTGCTCGCCCGCTCCCAGAATGGCGAACCGTTTCCCTATGCCGTCCTCCTTGATGAACCGCACCAGCGCTTGTATGTCAGCCTCTGGGGCTTGGCGCAGGTTGCGCTCGTCGATTTGGCCGATTGGAAAGAGCTGGCACGCTGGCCGGTCGAGGCACATCCCAATGAAATGGTTTTGAGCCGGGACGGTCGTCATCTCTATGTCGCCAATGCCAATCACAATACCGTTTCCGTGATCGATACAGCCACCGGCAAGACGGTGGAAGCCTTGGTCGCGGAACTATTCCCGAATTCGCCACCAGGATCGACGCCCAATAGCTTGGCCTTGTCTCCGGACGGGGAGCTTCTCTTCGTCGCCAATGCGAATATCAACGCCGTCGCGGTGTTCGAACTGGAAGAACCAGGGAAAAGCGAATCGCTCGGATTCATTCCGGTGGGCTGGTATCCGACATCCGTTCGGGTTACACCGGATGGCAAACACCTTCTCGTCGCCAATGGCAAAGGCGTCGTCCCCAAGCCGAACCGCCACGGTCCGCAACCCGGTCGCGCCGATCTTCCCCCGACAGTTCGCGAATATATCGGCGGTTTGATGCAGGGCACGGTGTCCGTGATCGATCTCCCGCAAGACAAAGACTTCGCCAAAATCATGAAGGTCTGGAGCGCGGCGGCCTATGCCGGAACGCCCGAATCGGCGCGCCCCGGAGCCACCATGACGCGCGGCGCGGACAATCCGATCCCGGCCAAAGCGGGCGATCCGAGCCCGATCAAGTATTGCCTTTATGTCATCAAAGAGAACCGCACCTACGATCAAGTCCTCGGCGATCTGCCACAGGGCAACGGCGATCCTTCTCTTTGTCTCTTCCCCGAGAACATCACCCCCAATCATCACAAGCTCGCCCGCGAGTTCGTCACCCTGGATAATTTCTACGTCGAAAGCGAAGTGAGCGCCGACGGCCATGAGTGGACCATGGGCGCCTATGCCACGGACTTCGTGGAAAAGCATTGGCCGCTGAGCTACGGCCACAACAAGTCCGGCAAATACATTTATCCCAGCGAAGGGAAATTCGAAATCGCCATGCCCGCCGGCGGTTATCTTTGGGATTGCGCCAAAGAGGCTGGCGTGAGCTATCGCAGCTACGGCGAGTTCGTCGATCTTGGAAAGGGCGATGCCCCCGCCACCACCCAGATCGCGGCCTTGCAGGGCCATTTCGATCCCCTCTTTCGGAGCTTCGACATGGAGTATTCCGACCTCAAGCGCGCGGAGAGGTTCATCTTGGAACTGAAACGGTTCGAAGCCGAGGGCGATATGCCGCGGCTTCAAATCCTCCGATTGCCGAACGACCACACCTCCGGAACCTCCGTGGGCAAGCTCACACCAACCGCCTTCCTCGCGGAAAACGATCGCGCCTTTGGCATGGTCATCGAAGCCCTTTCCAAATCCAAGTTCTGGCCGCAGACCGCCGTCTTCGTCGTAGAGGACGATGCCCAGAACGGCCCGGATCACGTCGATGCGCACCGCACGATTGCTTATGCGATCAGCCCTTATATCAAGCGTGGCACCGTCGATTCCACGATGTATTCCACGTGCAGTATGCTACGCACCATGGAGTTGATCTTGGGGTTGCGGCCGATGTCGCAATTCGATGCTGCCGCGCAACCGATGTACGCCAGTTTCCAGGCCCAACCCGACCTGCGTCCCTACATCGCCGAAGCGGCCCGGGTCAATCTGGACGAACGCAACTCCAAGACCGCCTGGGGCGCGGATCTCACCAAGGACATGAACCTTGCGAAAGAAGACGCCGCGGATGACTTGCTCCTCAACGAAATGATCTGGCGCTCCGTGCGCGGCCCGGAAAGCCGGATGCCGGCGCCGACGCGTGCGGCGTTTGTCTTCGCGGCGGAAGATGGGGACGAGTGAACCCGGACAGGAAAGTGAAGGAGGTCTCACAAAGGCTCGGAGGCACAGAGGACTGGGGGTTATGATTGGCAAGACCAATTCGCTACGCTCCTTTGTGCCCTTGCGCCTTGGTGAGAGAACCACTTTACTTCCCCCTGCGAAGACCTCGCGAGGTCGTGCGAACGCGTGAGATGGACTTGCGAAGGCCTCGCGAGGTCGTGCGAACGCGTGAGATGGTCTTGCGGAGCCCTCGCGAGGTCGTGCGAACGCGTGAGATGGACTTGCGAAGGCCTCGCGAAGTCGTGCGAACGCGTGAGATGGACTTGCGAAGGCCTCGCGAGGTCATGCGAACGCGTGAGATGGACTTGCGAAGGCCTCGCGAGGTCGTGCGAACGCGTGAGATGGACTTGCGAAGGCCTCGCGAGGTCGTGCGAACGCGTGAGATGGTCTTGCGAAGGCCTCGCGAAGTCGTGCGAACGCGTGAGATGGACTTGCGGAGGCCTCGCGAAGTCGTGCGAACGCGTGAGATGGTCTTGCGGAGACCTCGCGAAGTCGTGGGAAAAAAAGCCCCGGCGGGGCCTTCGGACGTGGCTTCCACCTCCCGTCCTACCAGAGCCGCCGGGGCCGTTTTTTCGACTTCGCCCGGGACCTTGCGGCTTCGGGACGGGACATACGATCTGTCCGGTCTGTTCCTTTCGTGGCGGCTTACCATCCGTGCGCCTTGGATAAGACTGGGCTGGGCGGAACCCCAGATTGTTGTTGCGGTTCTCCGGCTCGTTCTGGTTGCGGTTCGCCGAGCGACAGTTCCTGGCGTTGTTGTTCCAGCTGCCGCCCCGGTTGACCCGGTTCGTGGCCTGCGACCGTCGCCCCACGCATTATTCCTATCAGCCGCTCCCGGAAATGTCGACTGGAAACTTCCGGCCACAGCAGGCGCGCAAAGACGGCTTGGAGGCGGGATTGATGGAGCCGCTCCGGGACGAAGCCGTGTTCGAACTCCCATTCAATCCGGGCGAGCTTGTTGCGGACACGACGCTTGGTCCCGGCGGAAGGCGTCAGGCGATCGGGATAGACCCGGAAGCCCAGGAAATCCATGCCCAGCCGGACCCTTTGGATCAGTGGCGGGCGCTTCAGTTTGAGGTCGAGTCTCTCGTGGACGAACGCCTCAATCCTCCGGCCGGCCTCCCTTAACACCGCTTTATCCTCGTGCCAGACGACGAAGTCATCCATGTACCTCACGAGATCCCCGAACTCCATCCGCCGGGTGATCTCATGGTCCAAATGTGCGAGATAGAAGTTTGCGAAATGTTGGGAGACGAGGCTGCCGATGGGCAGTCCGCGCCCCGCTTGGGTTTCGTACCCGGCTAGAATCCGAGCATAAAGGTCGAGCAATTCCCGTTCCGCAAAGCGACGCTCCAGCAGTTTCATCAACCGCTCATGCGAGACGCTATCGAAATACGCGCGGATATCCATCTTCATCCAGAATCCGTCGGGGTGGTGCCGCGCCATGGTTTGCGCCGCCCGGAGCGCGGCCAGGGTCCCCTTTCCCGTCCGGCAGGCGTAGCTGTGGCAAATTTGAACGCGCTCGAACTCCGGCTCGCACACGTTCATGATCGCGTGGTGGGCGACACGGTCCCGGAAAGCGGGCGCGGATATGGTCCGGCGCTTGGGATCGTGGATCACGAAGCGGCGGAAGCCTGATCCGGAAAACGTCCCGGAATGGATCTCTCGGGATAAGGCGGAAAGTTCGGGCTCCAGGTTCCCCACAAACTGGCGAGCATCCCAGCGCTCTCGCTTCCCGCGCAGCGCCCGTGCGGTGGCCGCGAGGAGGTTGTCCCAATCCGGGATGGCCTCAAAAAGGTTTCGGGTCCGCTTCATCATTCTCCCAAAGCTTCGCGAGAAAAGCGGCTCCGTATTGTTTGAGCCGCTTTTCCCCAATTCCGGGGATCTTGGCGAGATCCTCTTGGGTCTTGGGTTCCGCCTTCGCGATCAGGGAAAGCTGCTCGTTGGTGAAAATCGCATGCAGCTTGATCCCCTCCGCTGCGGCCAGTTCCTTGCGCAAGTCCCGCAACCGGACGTAGATGGTGAACTCATCTGGCGTCAGCGTCTGCTGATAATCGATCCGGTTTCGGTTTGGGTCAGCGGTGGCTGCACCGGAAGCGGATGCGACCGCAGAACCACCGAACTGGACCGCGACGGCCCAACCGGAATTCACCCCATCGTTCACGAAGTGCTTTTCGATGCCGCTGACTTTGATGGAAGAGAGGAACCGGTTGAGTTCTGCTTCGGCGGATTCGGGGTGGGCGAGCGGGATGGAAAAGAATTTGTAGGCCATGGTAGTTCATCGCATGGAGTGCGACTGCTCGCTGCCGCTTTGTTCCCGCGCGGAGCGCGTCGCCGATGATGGGCGCTCCGGGCCGGGGGAAAGCGGCGACGAGTCGCCGCACTCCGAAACGCCCGCTCCGGGTGCCACGCCGAAGCCAGGATCGCCCTACGGGCCGGTCGTCCCTCCCTCGATCCAGGCTACGGCGAGGCGCCCTCCGCTTTTTTGCTGGCCAGGGTAAGGACTGGGCGGAACCCCAGAAAGCAGTCGCGGTACTCCGGCACGAGCCGGATGCGGTTCGCCGAGCGACAGATCCCGGCGTAGCTGCTCCAGCCGCCGCCCCGGTAGACCCGGAGCGTGGCCTGCTCTGAGCCCGTAGGATCCACGGCATCGCCTGGTGGGTAGTCGTCATACCCATCCAGACACCATTCATAGACATTGCCGTGCATGTCGTGGAAGCCCCAGCCGTTCGCCGGGTAAACACCGGCGACGGTCGTCCGTTCCAAATTTGGACCGCGCAGCGGAAATCCATACGGCGTCGAACCGTCGCAATTCGCGAGGTAACCGTTGAGCATTCCTCCCAAACCGAAGCGAAAATTGAAGGGCGTCTTTGTCCCGGCGCGACAAGCATACTCCCACTGGGCTTCGGTGGGCAGGGTGTAAATCCACCCTGGCGGCAAGGTTCCGGCCGCCAACTCCCGTTTCGTCAATTCCTCACAGAAGCGTTTGGCTTCATCATAGTTCACGTCGGTCACCGGGTAATGCCGGTTGTCCGGATCGGAACTGGGATTTTCCGGTACCAGTGAAAGCCACTCCGCCTGAGTCACCTCGTAACGCCCCATCCAAAAACCGTTGGTCAAGGTCACTTGGTGCGCCGTCTCGCCGTCGCTGCGGGTCTCTTCTCCCTCCGGGCTGCCCATCCGGAACGTGCCGGGGACACACCAGAGCAGTTCCATCCCGATGGAATTCGTAAACCCCCGTGACGTTTGATTGCCCAGATCACCCGGGAACGGCGTAGCGGGGCGAGGTTGGTCGAACCTTGCCGAAAGCTCTGCCTCCCGGCCAGGAATGATCTGGTGCTCGAAGAAATCCGCGATCTGGGGGTGCGCGACGTAGGCGAGCACGGGGACCAGCATGATCGCCGGAACGACGGCTATGCTCCGGAAACGCCTCCAGAAATCCCGGCCCAGGGAAAGGCGGATGTATTCCCGAATGTCATCGATGCCGACATCCCCATGATTCCGCAACAGGTTCCTGGCTTCCTGCAGCGGCAGGCCGGACGGGATGAGCCGGTCGGCCGAGCGCGGCTTCTCCTTTCTCCCGCTCTCCCGCTCCCCTTTCTCCCAGATATCGCGGGCATCCCGAATCCGGTCGCGGACGCGCAAGAAATCCCGGTTCTCCTGAAGCCACTTGGTGCGGAGCGTGGTCCATTCGCGGATGAGGGCCTCGTGGGCCAGTTCCACCGTCCCCCGGCCAGCGGTGAGGAGCCGGGCGGCGCTGAAGCGCTCAATCACTTCCCGCTCCATTCCTTCCGTGGGGAGGTCGATGACGGCGCGGGTATCGCGCGTGGCGTCCTCTTGCGGGGAAACCAGGCTGACGAAGACGCGCCGGGCGGCGTCCTCGGCAGCTTTGCCATCCTTTCCCTTCGTCTCGATCAATTCGGCGAGGGTTGTTTCCGCCCGCTTGGCGATGGCACCGGAGACGCGGCCCACTTCGTCGTAACCGTCCAGGGTGAAGGTTGCCTGCTTCTTCTTGCTATGATATTGCCAGAGTTCCGCGAGGAGGAACTCCAGGAGCGGGAGATTTCCCGGTTCATTGCCCAGTTCATTGAGGATGGTGTCTACCAAACCGGGTTGGAGGGCGAAGCCGGCCTTGAGGGCGGGTTGCTCAATGGCATTGCGCAGGCAGTCCCGGGACATCTGCCCCACGCTGAAGCGGGCACGGTTGAGGTGCTTCTCCAGTTTGCCGTTCTTCAGGCGGGTGTCCCAGGCGAGGAGCGGCTCATAATAATCGGCCCGGACGGTGAAAACGAGTGTGCAGGCGGAGTTCTCCGTGGCTTCCAGGAGGGAGTCGATAAAGAGGACGCGGTCCGCTTCCGCGGCGCGTCGTTTCTCCGGGGTCACATCCCGGGGCAGCATGGAGTAGAGTTCCTCCCATTGGTCAATAAAAAGGAGAAGGCGCTCACAGCCGCCACTTTGTTCCAGGATCGAGGCGACGGTCTGGGACAAACGCGCTTTCCCGGATCGCAATCGTTCGATGTCCTGGGTGATGGACTCTGCCTGAGCGAGCGAAGATGCGGTTTCCGGAGGTGGGGAGAGGATCTTCACCAAATTCTCCAAGGGCTTGTCCCCGGGGCGTAGAGTAAGGATTTCCCAGGGACGACCAATTGCCGGATCGCGCAAGCGCGGGATCAAACCGGCGAACACGAGGGAAGATTTGCCGCTCCCGGAACTGCCGATAACTGGGATGACTTTGCATTGATCCTTGCGGACCAACTCCAGAAGAGCCGTGATTTCCTCATCCCGGCCGAAGTAGAAGTTCCGGTCTTCCTCCCGGAAAGGCAGGAGACCGCGGTAGGGACAGATGTCGAAACGCGGATTGTAAACGGCACCGGAAGGCGGCAGCCCGCGCAACGCCGCCCCCAATCGACCGATCCCGTCCGCGTCCTCGACGCCTTTTCGCAGATCGATCCAGGTCTGCAGGGAAAGGAAACCGGTGGGTGGATCGACGTCGCCGGGGAGGAGGACCGGGACCACGGGCAAATCCGGTTCCTTCGCCTTGCGGTCGAGCGCGAGGTCTTTCTCGATCTGCTGCCATTTCCCCAAGCCGCGCGGGCCCATGAGGATGGCCACGGATTTGCAGGCGAGCAGGGCGGTTTCCAGGCGAGTAATGAAGTTTTGCCCGGCGGTGAGGTCGCGTTCGTCCATGAAGACGGCGAACCCTTGAGCCTTGAGCGCGTCGAAGATGAGGCGCGCGGCTGGACGGTCGGAGCTGTTGTAGCTGAGGAAGACGTCGTGCATCGCCGAAGGGGAGCCCTGTCATGTTGCGCACGTCAGGGCATTCCGGCAAGCGAGATTCTTGGGAAGTCAGGTCAACCAGCCACCGCTTCGCCCTCGAAGTCGACATTCCGGTAAACCTCGGCCAAGGGAATGGCGCATTCCACCGAATCGATCTTCAGCAGATCGCCGGGTTGGTGCAGCGAGTGGTAGAGCCACTCAGCTCCCTGGCGGCGGAAGACGTCCACGGCCATGCTTGCTTGGGCGATGAGGATGTATTCCCGCACACTGGACAACGTCTGGTAGCGGTGGAACTTGCCGGTCCGGTCGTAAAGTTCGGTGCTGTCGGAGAGGACTTCGATGATGAACGACGGGTTCGTGTAGGCGTCTTTAAGTCCGTCGTACGGCTCGACCGGGCCGCACAAGCCCGAGACGTCGGGGTAGGCGAAGGTGTTGGCGGATTCGATCCAAACTTTCATATCGGAACCAACCGCGAGGCAGGGGCGGTCCTTGAGCCCATTGCCAATCTCCCGGACGCTGTTCGCGGCGATCAGGGCGTGCCTCAGCGTCCCGCCGGCCATCGCGAAGATCTCCCCATCCACGTATTCGCTGCGCGTCTCCGCCGCGCGCTCCAGAGCGAGATATTCTTGCGGAGAGAACCAGGGCTTGCGCAACGCGGACATTTAGGCCTTGATCATGTGGCATCCCCGGCAGGGTTGCAAGTTGGACCTGCCGGTTCAGCGGAAGATCATGGCGCGTCGAAACGTGAATCGCAGAGCACGCAGCCCCCCTTTGATGACCCGGTTTCTCTTCTTCGCCTTCTTCTCCCTCGCCGCCCTTTCCGCAGCGGCTGAACCGATCGTTTTCAACCGGGACGTGCGCCCGATCCTCTCTGACACCTGCTTCCACTGCCACGGTCCGGACGAGAACAACCGAAAGGCTGGCCTCCGGCTCGATCTGACGGAAACCGCGTTCCAGCCCAGCAAATCCGGCCTGACGCCGATCGTTCCCGGCAAGCCGGACGAAAGCGAGGTGCTCGCGCGCGTATTGCTCGACAACGGGGACGACGATGTCATGCCGCCTCACGACAGCGGCAAAACACTGACCACCGAGCAGAAGCAAACGCTGCGCCAGTGGATCGCCGAAGGCGCGAAGTATCAGGACCATTGGGCCTTCCTCCGTCCCGAACGCCCGCCCGTGCCCGGTCAGGCCGGAGTTCACCCGATCGACGCGTTTCTCACCGAGCGGCTCAAGAGGGAGGGCCTCGCCATGCAAGCGGAAGCGGACCGGGCAACTTTGCTCCGCCGCGTCTCGCTCGACCTGACCGGACTGCCGCCAACGCTGGCCGACCAAGACGCCTTTGAGAAGGACACCGCACCTGGTGCCTACGAACGGGCCGTGGACCGACTCCTGGCCTCGCCGCACTACGGCGAGCGCATGGCCATGGAGTGGCTTGATTTCGCGCGGTATGCGGACAGCAATGGCTTTCAAAGCGACGGCAGCCGTCAGATGTGGCTCTGGCGGGACTGGCTCATCGGGGCCTACAACCGGAACCTGCCATTTGACCAGTTCACCGTGGAACAGCTCGCCGGGGACCTTTTGCCCAATGCCAGCCGGGACCAGATCATTGCCACCGGTTTCAACCGCAACCACCGGCTCAACGGGGAGGGCGGACGGATCGAGGCGGAATGGTTTGTCGAAACGGTGATCGACCGCGTGGAAACCACGGGGATGACCTGGATGGCGCTGACGCTGAATTGCTGTCGCTGTCACGACCACAAGTACGACCCGATCAGCCAGAAGGAATTTTACCAATTCTTCGCCTTCTTCAATTCCAACGAGGAAAACGGCGTGCTCGGTTCCGAAGGCAAGAACGGAGTCAACACGCCTCCCCTGCTCCGCGTGCCAACCGATGCCCAGGCCGCCGAGTTGGCGAAGCTCGATGCCGGGATCGCGGCGGCAGAGGTCGCCCGAAAATCTGCGGAAGGCGCGATGCCCGCAGCCTTCGCCAAATGGGATGCTGAGATGCGCACCGAGCTCGGCTCGACCGATTCTTCCTGGCGCGCCCTGACCAAGGAAACCGTGAAAAGCCTCAAGGGGGCCACATTGACCCGTCAAGCGGACGGTTCCTGGCTCGCCGGAGGAAAGAATCCCGCGAACGATCTCTATGAGATCAGCGTCGCGCTGGAGGAGGGTCTGTTTGGCGGCGTTTTGCTCGAAGTCTTTCCGGATCCATCGTTGCCGAACCAAAGTCTCGGTCGCGGTTCGAACGGCAACTTCGTCCTCACGGGACTTGAGCTCCGGCTGAGCAATCCAGGCCAGGACGAAGCGGGAGGAACCCCGATCATCCTCGCCAAGGCAGAAGCTGACTTCGCGCAATACGGCTGGTCGATCGATTCCCTGCTGCCCGGTTCGAAAGGCGGCAATGGATGGGCGATCGAAGGCAATGCGCCGGACAAGAGCCTCCCCCGTCGAGCGATGTTCCTGTCGGCCGCACCGCTCCAGGTGGTCAATGGCACCAAGCTGACGGCCAAGCTCCGGCATGAATCCGGGTTCGGCGATCACAACATCGGTCGCTTCCGGCTCTCGATCACTTCGCAAGACCCATCTCTGGTCAAGCTCGACGGCGGGACTGCCCTCCCGGAGGCCATTGCAAAACTTCTCGCGATCGATTCGGCCACGCGCTCCTCGGCGGATCGCCTTGCCCTGGAGAAGTATTTCCGCGACTCGGTCAGCAATCCGGTTGGCCAGGCGCAAGCCGCCCTCGATGCCGCGCGCAAAAAACGGATGGAACATGAGCAATCGATTCCCTCGACCATGGTAATGAAGGAACGGACCCAGCCCCGCGAAGCCTTCATCCTGGCCCGCGGGGAGTATGATCGTCCGGCCGCCAAGGTCGAGCGCGCCCTGCCCGCGATCCTGCCATCTCTCCCGATGAATGCCCCGGTCAACCGGCTCGGCTTGGCGCGTTGGCTGGTCTCAGGCGATCATCCGCTCACGGCCCGGGTCTGGATCAATCGTTCTTGGGAACGCTTCTTCGGCACGGGGATCGTGAAGACCTCGGAGAACTTCGGCTCGCAAGCAGAATGGCCCTACCATCCCGAACTGCTCGACTGGCTCGCCGTCGAGTTCGCCTCCCCCACGGTTCTTCCCACGGTGAACGGTCAGCTGGCCAGTGCCTGGGATATGAAGGCCATCCAGAAATTCATCGTGACCAGCCAAGCCTATCGGCAAAGCTCCGTGACCACGCCGGCCTTGACTCAGCGCGATCCCGAGAATCGCCTCCTCGCCCGCGGGCCACGGTTCCGCCTACGTGGGGAGTTGATCCGTGATCAGGCGCTCGCCGTGAGCGGTTTGCTTGCCTTCGGAGTGGGTGGCCCCAGCGTCCGTCCCTACATGCCCGAAGGGATCTGGGATGAGACCAATCGCTACGGCGACTTGCGCAACTACAAGCCCGGCACCGGCGATGCTCTTTACCGGCGGACCATGTACACCATCTGGAAACGCACCGCCGCGCCGCCGACCATGTTGATCTTCGACGCGCCCAACCGCGAAGTCTGCACGCCGAAGCGTTCCCGCACCAACACGCCACTCCAGGCTCTCGCCCTGCTGAACGAGGTCACCTTTGTCGAAGCCGCTCGCGCCCTGGCGGAGCGGATGATCGCCGAGGGCGGCAACGGCATCCCAGACCGGATCGAAACTGGCTACCGTATCGCCTGTGCGCGACGCCCGGACGCGGAAACGCGAGCCATTCTCCAGCAGGGACTGCAACAACGGCTCACCCAGTTCTCAGCGGAGCCAGAGTCGGCCCGGCAACTCATCCACCATGGCAGCTCGGTGCCGAACCCGGCGATTCCTCCCGCAGAACTGGCAGCCTACACTGTCACCGCGAACATCCTTCTCAACCTCGACCGCGTCATCACTCGCGACTAATGAACCCGGCCATCGAATCCCTCAACGGGCCCGCCCTCCAAGACTTCCTCAACCGGCGCGTCTTTCTGCGCAACGGAGCCGCGGCACTCAGCGCCACCGCGTTGGCCTCGCTCGCGCAAGCGGAAGAATCCCGCCCCGGCCTGCCTGGCTTCCCGAATTTCCCCGCCAAGGCCCAGCGGATCATCTATCTGTTCCAATCCGGCGCTCCCTCGCAGATGGATCTCTTCGATCCCAAGCCGCAGATGGAATCCCAACGCGGCAAGGATCTGCCCGAGTCCATCCGGAAAGGCCAGCGCCTCACCACGATGACGTCGGGGCAGAAGAGCTTCCCCGTGGCGCCCAGTATCTTCAAGTTCGCCCAACACGGCCAGAGCGGCACTTGGATGAGCGAACTGTTACCCCACCTCTCCGGCGTGGCCGACGAGTTGTGCGTGGTCCGGTCGATGCACACGGAGGCGATCAATCACGATCCGGCGATCACGTTTTGCCAAACCGGACATCAATTGGCCGGACGCCCCAGCATCGGTTCCTGGCTCAGTTACGGCTTGGGCACCCAGAACAAGAATCTACCGGCGTATGTGGTGCTCACCTCCTTCGGTTCGGGCCGCCCGGACGATCAACCGCTTTACGACCGGCTTTGGTCCGCAGGCTTTATCCCGACGCAACATCAAGGCGTGAAGTTCCGCAATTCCGGCGATCCCGTCTTGTATCTCTCGGATCCGGCCGGCATGGATCGCAAGATGCGTCGCGGCATGCTCGACGAACTAGCGGCCCTCAATCACAAGGATCACGAAACGTATGCAGATCCCGAGATCGACGCCCGGATCGCGCAATACGAAATGGCCTTCCGGATGCAGAGCAGCGTGCCGGATCTCATCGATGTTTCCAAGGAACCCGCTCACATCCTGGAGATGTACGGGCCGGACGTGAAGAGACCCGGGTCCTATGCAGCCAACTGCCTATTGGCCCGTCGCTTGGCGGAGAGGGATGTACGTTGCATCCAGCTCTTTCACATGGGTTGGGATCATCATGGTGGCTTGCCCAATGCGATCAAGGGCCAATGCCGCGACACCGACCAAGCGACCGCCGCGCTGATCACTGATCTCAAGCAAAGAGGCTTGCTCGAAGATACCCTCATCGTGTGGGGCGGAGAATTCGGAAGAACGATCTATTCCCAGGGTGCCCTCACAGAAACGAACTACGGCCGCGACCACCATCCGCGCTGCTTCTCGGTCTTCCTTGCCGGAGCCGGAGTGAAAAAAGGCACCCCCCTGGGAGAAACGGACGACTATTGCTACAACATCGTCAGTGATCCGGTCCACGTTCACGACTTGAATGCCACGATCCTTCACCTCCTCGGGATCGACCACAAGCGCCTCACCTACCGCTTCCAGGGCCGCGACTACCGATTGACGGATATTCACGGGGAGTTGGTGAAAAAGATCCTCGCATAAGATCGATGTGGCGCGTTCTTTTGTTCTTGGCCGTGACCGCTCGTGGAGTCGCGGCCGATCCCATCATCGACATCTATGTTAGCACCGGGGACAATCATTACCTCGGTTCATCCCTGCCGATCGATTCACCCGCGAGCATCGAGGCCACCTTTGATCTCTTCAAGAACGTCAATCACCCCCGGCGGGTCTACTGGCGTGGTCTTGAGGCTTCCTGTTGGATCGCGACGGTCCAAGCGCGTCCCGAGAATCCCCGATATTACTCCTTCTGGGAGTGGTTGACCTGGCTCTATGCCAACGTCAAGCCGGATGAACTGGCCGTGAAAGCCGCCCACGCTCGGGGCATGGAGATTTGGGGAATGGGATCGTTGTGGGATTGGGGTGCCCCGGCGGACACACCCGGTTTCGGGGATTACCCGTTCACGTTCGAATCAAAGCTCCGGCTCGAGCACCCCGAGTGGATCCCGGTGGACAAACATGGGGTGCGCCGGCAAGGCGGCCCGATCGAACTCGCCTACCCCGATGCGCGCAAGGCACTCGTCGACCTGATCGTCGGCGAAACAATCAAGGTGGGCTACGACGGAATTTCCTTCCTCACCTATGTGGAGAACTACTCCCTGCGATTTGCCGATGAGTTTGGCTACAGCGATCCGATCGTCAATGATTTCAAGGCGCAATACAAAGTGGATCTCCGCACCGAACCGTTCCGGCGTGGCGCATCCCGGGAGGATTGGCTACGCTTGCGCGGCAGTTATGTGACCGCGTTCTTGCGGGAACTGAAAGCGGAATTAGACAAGCATCAAGTGAAGCTCGGCATGGTGGTGAATTCCAACGATCCCCATCAACCCCAGTCGTGGAACGTTCCGGAGCTTGTCGTCACCGCCGGCAGCCAATTCATGGACGTGAATACCTGGGTTCGCGAGGGACTCGTGGATGAGTTATTGATCTACGGAAACAACAGTCCGAAATCCCAATATAAGACGCTGGACGACCTCCTTTTCATGGCACGAGCGACCACGACCGAAGTCAGCGTCATCACCTCAGGTCCCTTCCGTGAAGCTTGGAAGCCGTATCAGGACAAGGGAATGCCGACGATCCTGGCCGTGAGCGATGATGCGCAACATCTCGAACGCGGATTCGTGCCCGAACAGACCGCCGAAGCGCTGAAAAGCCAGGACCTGTCTCTCCGTTGGCGCGCCTTGCAGCAATGCGTGGCCGGAACGCTCAAACTGGACGATGCCTCCCTGGCATCGTGCGCCCAGGCGTCCAATCTCATCGAGCGTCGCCTCGCCCTTCAAGCGATCGGCAAGTCCCCCACCGCCGATTTGAAAGTCCTCCTCGCGGGTCTGCGCGATCCAGAGAACGGCGTGCGTTGTGTGGCGGCCCTCGCCTTGGCCGATCGCAAAGATCCCATCTCCTGCGAGGCGTTATTGAGCGCCGCTGCGGAACACGGCAACCACATGCTCCGCGAATGCATCATCATCGCGTTGCGCCGACTCACCCCCTTGCCGGTAGATCTCCTAAACGAGGGAGCCTTGCATTCCTCCAGCCCGGAGACCCGCGAAGTCGCGATGCGGGCCCTAATCCCTCACGCCACCGCCAAGATGATCCCCACCTTCCGCGAAGGGCTCAAGGACAAGACGCGTTTCCCTCGCTTTGCGGCAGCCGAAGCCCTCGGAAATGTCACGAGAAGTCCCGACGCGATCGAACTGCTCAAGAACGCGTTGGACCATGAGGACGTCACCGTCGCCAACCGCGCCGCGACGTCGCTCGGAGAACTCGCGACGGTCCACGATGCGGCCACGGATTCCCTGAAACCCGGGATGCTGGCCGCGCTGCTCCATCGGTTCAGCACCGCGCCGGACGACGGTTGGAGCTTTCGTGTGATCGGCAATGCCGTCCTGGAATTTGGCGATTACGGTCGCTCGGGGCTGATGCAGATTCGGGATCAGGGTGGAAATTCGCGAGTCGCGGAACTCGCTTGGCGCGTCGTCGATCTTACCCAACGTCCAAACACCTTCAGCACCGTGACCCCAGAGCAAAACGATGCGGCCATGGTGCGTCGACCCTCCGCCGGATTGCGGGTAGACCCGGCAACCGGGGACGATGCCAACGACGGCCGCATCAAGCCGGTCAAGACGATCGCCCGCGCCGTCCGGCTCGCGCAACCGGGTGACACAGTTCACCTTACTCCGGGCACCTACTACGAAAGCGCGGACCTCACCAACAAACACCACATTACCTTGGATGGCCACGGCGCGGTCCTAGACGGCAGCGAACCGGTCACTTCCAAGGAATGGGAGCTGGTCGAGCCGGGTCTGTATCGACGCACGAAGCTCTACAAAGTGACGGACGAGGCCATTGTCGGACGTTGGTTTCTGCTCTGGGACGGCAAGATGAACCGGATGAATCGCTGTTCCAAGGGACCGAGTGCGCCACTCAAGGAAGTGTCCGCGCTGCAGCCCGGCGAGTGGACCTATGTCAAAGCGGAGGACGCGTTCTATCTGCGCCTGGCACCCGGCCAGGATCTGGACGCAGCGAACATCCGCTACCCGGCCCGCAGCAGTGCCGTCGTGCAAAGCCTGAGCGGTTCCTGGCTCACCGTGCGCAACCTCACCGGCACCCATGTCTACAACGACGGCTACAATGTCCATGGTGCGCAACGCAATCTGGTCTTCGAAAACATCGCGGCGATCGAATGCGGCGACGATGGATTCAGCGCGCATGAGGATGCGGATTGCCGGATCGATGGATTCACGAGCATCGGCAATGCCACCGGCTTGTGTGATACGGGAACCAGCCAGACGCACTATCGCAACGTGACTATCAAGGATTGCGTGGGCTTCGATCTCTACTTCATTGGCCTGACGCACTCGTTGGAAAATGCTGTGATCGAGAGCCGCGCGGCGCGCGCTTTCTGGCTTGCGGGCGATCGCCTCACGGACGGGCAGGTTTGCAATCTCAAGATGAAGAACGTTCGTATCCAACGGGTCGGCGGCGGCCCACAGGAATTGCGGATCGGCAAGGCGGGCCGGTTGCGGGCGGAAGGGTGCCGGTTCACCGGGCTCAATGTCACCATGACGCCGGGAGCGGCGATTGATCTGCAAGGGTGTAGCCTCGGTGGAGAACCGAAACCGGACGTCCTGCTCTATACGAACACGATCTGGCAGGGGGAGAACAATGAGCTGGATCTCAACTCATTGCGCGTAGGTCAGACCAGTTTTACGGCGCAGACGTTTGCGGAGTTTCAGAAGCTCACTGGGGATTCCGGTTCGACGTGGAGATCGGACGGATCCGGCGGATCAGTCCGATCTGATTAACCGGAAGAGCAGCGTCAGTACCAGGCTGAGCAGAAGGCAGGTTACCACCGGGAAGTGGAAACAGAACCCATCCCGCTGGATGTGAATATCCCCAGGCAAACGCCCCAGCCAGCCGAAGCCGACACCCAGTTTCATGAGTAGGCCCAGCGCGGCGATGGCCAAACCGGCGGCGATGAGAAGCTTCCCGAGATCCATCACACGACTCTCTTGTCCCATTCGATGCGCTTGAAAACAGTCTCCCGGCTAAACGCCGTCCAGCCCCATCTCACCCAACGGAGGGCTGCGGCGGCAAGCCAGAGGGCCCAGAAAAGCATGAGGAGTCGGTAATACCAAACGCTCACGGTGATCACCTCCGCCGCAGGCAAATCGCTGTCGGCGCGCTGGGCGAACCAGCGCAAATCCGTGGGGGTGGAGCCGTTGCCCTGAACCATCATCTCGGGGGTCCCCAAGAGGCCGCGATGCAAGATGACCAACAATGTCACGACCACCGGAATCACCCCCACAATAATGCCCCACTGGAGAACATTAAAAGCAAACGGTCGCAGGGCGATCCCCCGATCCGAGCCACGCCAGGCCAGGAGAAAGAACCATCCCACCAGGAGCAAGGCGGCTACGGCGTTCACCTGGGTCAACCCGAGCGCAAGCAGGGCCCATTCGCTACCGCCTAACGGGGTCGACTTGAGACGCCCCAGGACGAATGCGCCGATCACCGCCAGGACCGCGACCACCCACAAGCGGACCGCCGGACCGCGCAACGGGCCGTCCGCCCACAACACCCAGCGATCCTCCGGCACCGCCAGGGTCGTGGAAATGTTGGAGCTTTCCACCGGCAGCTTCACCGGATCCACCGCCGCACGCATCGCCATGGGCTGAAGCATCTTCCACTCGAGATCAATGGTCTGTTCCCCGGGCCGGACCGGAATGACGACGCGGGCCCCATCGCGCCGGACCGGTTGCGGGGCGTCCTGGATGCGAAGCGCCGTGACGTCGGCCGCCGGATCGAGTTCGACCACGAAGTCCTGCCCCAGGCTGGCCTGCAGATTCAGGCGAACGGACGATGTCCGCTGGCGCGAGCCGAACGAAGTGGAATGCTGCACGCCTCGCACCGTCATGGTCGCTCCGGGGATCGCTTCCGGACGGGTCAGGGTGAGGTCAACGTTCTCACCCGGCCAGGGCCGCCAGACCGGTTCGAGGCCTTGCGCCCCCGCTTCGTAAACCGGAGAGAGTCCCTGGAACGCCACGTTCCAAACCGGCGAAGCGACGAGCCGCCACGACTCCACCCAACGGCCCGACTCGTTGGCCTTGAGCGAGAACGATGCCTCCTGCGCCAATTCGCTTTCCCAGGAGACCTCGGTTTCCCCCGCTCCAAGGCGGGCTTCCACCAATCCGCTGGCCACGGTGAAATGCGACGAGAGCACCCGTTCCCCCGGCAACAAGGGCACCGAGAGGGCGATCGCTTTGCCGACCGGGGAAAGCCGTTTCAGAGTCGTGCGCACCTGCCAGATCAAGCCGAGTTCGATGGCCCGGTCCACCTGGACGACGGGGGCAAAGTCCTTGCGATCGTAGGCCACTTCCGTTTCCGCCGCCGGGCTCTTGATCGCGAAGAAGACTTGATCCTCGGGCACGCCGGTCGCCTTCACGCCAGTGACGGCCCAGCCAGGGGCCTGAATGGTGACTTGGCGCGGCTTGAGGAGGAAGGTCCACTCCCATTCCGTGCTTCCGGGCAAGACGCCTTCGACATGAATCTGGTGGGTTCCCGGACTCAACGCCACCCACAGGTAATCGTCCCGGCGGAGAACTGCGATCGACTTGCCCTGGCTCTGCACCGTCACCGGTGACCACGCGGGCAAGCGGCCCGGCAACGGCACGGCGCATTCCGCAGCCACGTGAACTTCCAAGTCCATGGCGATGGTTTTCTGACCCGCAGTGAGAGTCACGGTGGCGATCTCCGCCGCGTGCGGGAAGGCATCGGGGACTTCAGAGAGACGCGCCCGCAGTTCCTCAAGGAGGGTGTCGGACGGAAACGCTTGGGCCCGGGCTTCGGGCAGCGGGAAGGCCAGAAGTCCAATCACGAGCGCGGCGGCTGCGGGGATCGGCGGCGGCAGTTTGACCTTGCGACGTAGGAAGGGCGGCAAGAGCCGTTTCACGTCGAGCAAAACCGCTACGAGGAGAATCAGGAGCATAACCCGGAGCAGCGTGATCCCGCGTTGGATGAGCGGCGGGATGAGAATGACCTGAACGGTTTCCGCAGCGGTCACCGGGCCACGCCAACCGAATCGTACCTCGCGCCAGGACCAATTCGGGATCGCGGGACCAGTCTGAATCTGGGCTTTGGAATCGTAGAGCAGGTTGGAAGTCAGTTTGGAGGCCTTGCGCTGGACTTTCTCATCCACCCGGGAAGACAACACATCCATCGACTGCATCACATTGGGCAGGGCCTCCGCTTGTGGCATGGCCGCCTCCTCGTTGGCGAAGTCGTTCACTTGACCGCGCCCACCGAGCGCCGCGAATCCTTGCTCCCGGACTGGCTCCAATTGCGGATAGAGCACGCCTTGCACCTGACGGCCCACGAACGGCACCAAGCCAACCATGAGAGCCGCGACCGCCAAGACTTTCCAGATCTCCACCGCCGTCCGCGCCCGGCTCGGGGGGAGCACCCGCAAAATCGCCAATGGAACAAGGAGGAAGAACCAAAGCCAGCGCGGCGCATCAGGTTCGTGATAGGTGAGGCCGAACCCGAGGAAGGCCACCACGGCGGGGAAAAAGCCCCAGAGCCTACCCACGGACATCGCGAAGACCAGGAGAAGAAACAGATCAAGAAGCGTCCACGAGGTGAGCCAATCCCCGTTCACCCATTCCGCACCGAACAAAGCCAGGACCCGCCAACCAGGCGGAAGGTGCAAGGTCGCGTCACAGCGATCGACATCCGCCTGCCAACCACTCGCGGGAAAGCGCCGGGAATCGTCGATCCGGCCCACGGCGTCCAACTGTATCTCGCGCTGCCGGACTTCGATGCCGCTGGCCTGGCTCGCCGGATTGCGGGTGATGAGCTGTCCTTCCCCGGCCATGCGCGCGGCACCGAGGGTTTGGCCCGGGGAAACATCGAGCCGCCAGACCTGCTGCGATGTGCCCTTGACCTGATCGCGGAACGTCATCAACGCGCCCCCATCGTCCAGCCAAAACTCCCGGGTCACGGCGAGGCCGGCGGGCCGTTGGAAGCCCATGCCCCGCATCTTCTCCTCGATCCGGAAGGGTTTGGCGGTGTCCCAGCGGTAGACCGGGAGGTTGCGCCATTTCTCGGGAAACGTGGTTTGCGAGACATCGATCGCCGCGATGTCGAGCAGCTCAATGACCCGGAAGTCCGGCTTCGCCTGGAACCCGATGAGTTCCTCGGCCACCATTGGAGTAACGCCCTCGGCATAGGCGATCCCGGTATCGGCGGCGGAGCGGAAGGCATCGAGCCGAATCGTCCATTTCCCGGCGCGGACCTGAGCTTTGACCCGACCGGCATCGTCAACGGCGCAAGGCAGCGGCGAGTCCACACTGGCAACTTTCCACCCTTTGGGCAGAACGTTCCCAAGATCCTCCTCCCGACTCTTTCCGGAGACGCTCAGTTCGATCTCCGTGCGCAACCACATCGGAATGCCATCCTCGATCACCCGGTAGACTTGAGCGGAGAGGAATTCGCGTTCGGTCTCTTCCTCGACCCGGGTCCGCTTGAGCCAGAGCAAGCCGGATTCATCCCAATTCGGGACCTCGACTGGCACACCGTCCATGCTCAGGCGGATGACGCCGATTTCCATCGGGATCGCGAGCCTCTGCGGCATTTCTTTCCAGGGGAACTCCCCCGAGATCTGAGAGGTCCCGGCATCCAAACGAAGCGCCGGCCGCCCGTCGCGTTCGACCACGGAGGCCGGACTCGTGCCCGCCATGACCCGTTGCGGCCAGGTATCGGCATCCCCAGGAAGCGGGACCCAGGCGGCGGCATAAACGGTCACACTGAATCCGAATTTTCCGCCCCCGGCGTCCGCCGTAAGGGTGAGTTCGCCCGGCCAGACCGGTTCGCGAACTTCCGCATTGTTGAAATGGCGCGGCGATCCGGCGAGTCGATCCTTCCAGGTGGCCCATGCCTTCCATTCCTCAAGTGCTGGGGGGATGGGGACCGGCGGTGGGGTCTGGGCGTCCGCGTACAGAACGAACCCAACGACGAGGAGAAGTGGCAGACCGATCTTCATGGGGAGATGGATTCTGATCATCCACGGGGAGATCGCCTAGTCCAGTTGAATCGGCTCCGGGACATTGACGCTGCCTCGGGCGCGAGACCGATGGAATGAACCACCCGTCGAATCTGAAGCGCTTGCCGTGTCATGCAAACAGCGTTACAATCGTTCGAGGAACGAAAATCATGCCGTCCACAGCAAAATTCGAGGTGCGTGTGACACCGGATTTCAAAGAAGATCTCCTATTGGCAGCGGAGGCCTCGGGAATGTCGTTGACCGAATTTGCGATCCGCAACTTAAGGCCCTGCATTGACAAGGTCTTGCGCCGCGAGCGGGAGTGGCAGCTTCAGGAAGCGGAGAGCCTTCGACTGGTTGAAGCGTTGCGAGCGGATTCCGAGCCGAACGAAGCGTTGCAGGCTGCGGCGAAGCGTTACAAGGCTTCCGGACTGGGAGAATGAAGGTAAGCGCCTACCGGAAAGAATTCGATCGTGAAGGCTTTGAGTGCGGGATCGACGAACTCGATTTCTACCTGAAGCGCAATCTTTCGCAGGATATCAGACGGAACGCGGCGTCTTGTTTCGTACTCCATGAGGCGGGGGAATCCAAAATCCTGGGCTATTACACCCTGTCGGCGTTCAGCGTCCGGCTTGACGGACTTCCGGAAACAGAAAGGAAAACGCTACCCCGCTACCCGCAAGTGCCCATGACGCTCCTCGGCCGACTGGCCATTGCCCTGGAATCCCAAGGCAAAGGGCTCGGAGAGCTTCTCTTGATGGACGCCTTGAAACGAGCGTGGGAAAACCGCGAAGTGATCGCGTCCTGGGCTGTCGCCGTGGACGCGATCAATGAGGACGCGCGGAATTTCTACCTCCGGTACGGGTTTGAAATGTTTGAGGCCACAGATAGCCGACTGTTTCTCCCAATGAAGAGGATCGGAAAGCTTTTTGGGTGAGATTTCCCCGGCCCACCGATGGGGCGGTGCAGTGTAATCATTCATGGAGAGATCGCGCCCTCCAGTTCAATCGCCCCTTCGGAATTGACCGCAACCCCATGTGGACATAATCTGTCCACATGAAAACCGCATCGGTCAGAGACCTCCGCAACAACTTCGCCAAGCTTGAGGCCTGGCTCGAGGAAGGGGAGCAAATCCAGATCGAGAAGCGCGGCAAACCGTTCGCCTTGCTCACGGCTTTGTCAGCTTCACCGCCCAAAGTCATCCAGATGCCTGACTTTGCGGCGCGTCAAAAGGCGCTCTGGGGTGATCGGATTTTTTCCGAAGCTGAGGTGGCCGAGATGCGGGCTTATGAACTCGAAGGCGAGGAAGGATAACAGTGTTCCCCGACACTTCCTTCCTTTGCTCGTTGTATCGGCGTCAGGTCCACTCACCCCGAGCCATTGCATTCATGAGCCGAATGAACGCCCCCCTGCGTGTCTCGACCTTTCTGCTGCTGGAGTTTCGCCAATCCACACGTTTGCAAGTCCGGTTGCATTCCCAGGACAAGACCAAGGGGTTCTCCAAGATCGAAGCCGGGACCATGTTGCAGCAGTTGCAGGCCGACCTAGCGGCCGGAGTTCTGGAGATCGTCCCGGCGGACTGGCCGGACGTCCACCGCATCGCCGAGCGCCTGAGCGCAGCCTACACGGAAACCCAGGGACACCGGCTGGCCGACATTTTCCACGTGGCCACCGCGCTGTACCTTGGGGCGGCGGAGTTCCTCACCTTTGACGGAAACCAAAAAAAGCTCGCCGTTGGGGAAGGGATGAAGGTTCCGTTGTGAACTGAGCCCCTCCGGAGGACCAGAGGGGCTGAGTCGCAGAAATCCTGCGGGGCGGTGCCGGAGCGCCGCCCCGCAAACTCGGTTCAGGGCTTGCCGAGGCTCACTCCTCCGCTCTCCGGATCAGAGTCAGACGGGATATTGCTCAGGAAGAACCCGAAGCCGCCTTGGTTGGCACCCTTCTGCAGGATGATGCCCTTGAAGGCGGGCAGAGCCGTGGCCGTGGGCGTCCAGTTCGGGCGGATCGTGCCGCTGAAGGCACCGGTGGTTTGGGTCACCGTCAGCGTGAAGCTGGTGTCGCTGGCCGGGATCTTGGTCACCGTGCTACCATTCACGTTGAAGTTCGTCTTGGTGATGCCGGTGGTGAGCTTGCCGTCGGCGAACTGCAGCTTGCCATTGCCGTTGACGGCGTCGAGTGCGCCGAGACCCAAGGACGTTTGCACCGTGAGCGTCCGGTTGTAGAGCGCGCCCAGGGCGTCAACCAGAATGCCGTTGGGCCAACCTGCGGTGTAAATCTGCGTGGCGAGGACGGCGGCGGTGGTGCCGCTTTGTTGCGTCACCGTTGAACGAATCCAGAGCAGGTCGGTGCCGGTAAGGTCGCTATCCGCCGGGACAGTGTCGAGCTTGAGCGTGCCGCTGAAGCTTCCGCCGCGAACGGTGGTGGAGCCCGGGGTGAGGATTTGCCCGAAGAAGGGCACTTCGTTGCCTTCGACCAATGCCGTGGTGGCGCTGAAGGTGGTGTTGTCCGCCAAGGTGCCCGTGATCGTCATCGCTCCGGCATTGGTGATGGCGATGGACGCGTAGCCGTCACCTTGCGGGTAAGTCGTGGCGTCCACAGCAGGCGTTTGCGCCTTGAACGGGAAGACGACGGTGGCCAAACCGGTGGTGGCCGTGGCGTTGAGAAGACCCGCCGCAACTGGATTGGTTGCGGTGTAGATCGCGCGCTTGGCCACGCCGGAGCTGGTGTTGCCGCCGCTGGTCAAGGTAGCGGTGATCTCATCGTTTCCACCGCCGGTGTTCAGGCTCAAAGTCAAGGTGCGACCGCCAAAGCTCAGCGACTTCTGCTTCGTCCCGCTCACCGTGAAGATCGGAGAGCCGTCACCGTAGAAGGTGGCGCTGATGGCTTGGGTAACGCCATCGACCAGGATCGATCCGGTAAACAGACCGGTGGTGGCGGTGAGCGAGCCGGTGAGGAAGCCGACGGTCGCATTGCTGGTGGCGGTGCCGGTTTCCGGACGGATCAGACCGAAGAACCCGGTGCCGGTGCCCGCAGCGCCCGCAAAGACCGAGCTGCTGGTCGCGAACTCCGCCGTCACGTTGAGACTCGTGGTCGGCATGGAGAAGCTGGCGACGTTACCCGTCACGGTCGCCGTCATCGGCAAGCCGGTCCAACGGACGAAGGCGTAACCGGTCTTGGGCGTGGCCGTGAGCGTCAACGCGGTGCCGTGCTGCACGTTGGCGGTGCGCGGGTTGGCATTGGCGGTGGCGGGCGTCAGCGCGGTGGCCTGGGTGGCCGGGAGAGCAGCGAGGGTGACGGTGCCAGCATCATCCATATTCACGCCGGAAGGCACGGTGCGGTTGATGGCGACCTGGAAGCGCTGGTTGAAGGTGAAGGTCACCGTGGTGGAGGTGCGGTTGCCGCGCAGATCGACGACCGTGATCACGACGGTGTTGGTGCCCAGGACCGGCTCAAGCGCCAGGCTGTAGGGAACCGAACCCGTCGCGGCGGCCGTGCCGAGAGTCGCGTTGACGGGAGCCGCACCGTTCAAAACGACCTCCACCCGGGCCACGCCACGGGAGTTCCCAGCGGTGCCGCTGAGCGTGTAGGGCGAGGTGGCACTGACGGTAGCAGGAGTCGTAGCCGCCAAGGGAGCGGTCGCGCCGGTGAGCGGCTCCAGGGTGAAGTCGACATCGCCTGACTCAGGATCGGTGTCGCCCATGGCGTTGCTGATGAAGAAGCCGTGGCCGCCCTTGTGGATGCCTTTTTGCAGAAGGACGCCGCTGAATCCAGGATTGACCGAGGCCAGGGACGTCCAGTTGGGACGGAAGGTGCCCCTCAAGATGCCACTCGCGGAGGCCGCCGTGAGGGTAAAGGTCGTGTCGGTGGCGGGGATCTTGGTTACGGTGTTGCCTGCGACGATGAAGTTTTGCTTGGTGATGCCCAAAGTAAGCTTGCCACCAGAGAAGTCCAACTTGCCGTCTTCGTAACCCAACGTGGCACCGTTGACGTCCGTGCTCGGACCATCAAGGTCAACGCCAGCTTGGACGGTCTTGGATTTGTCGTAGAGGGCACCGATGGCATCGACCTTGATGCCGGAGGGCCAGCCGGCGGTGTAGAGGTTAGCGGCAGCGATCGCAGCCGGGGTAGTGCCCGGAGTGAGGCTGGTCACGTCCGGACGAATCCAGGTCAAATCGGAACCGGCGACGTCGGTATCGGCCTGCGTGGTGTCGAAGACCAAAGTGCCCAGGAAGGAACCGCCGCGAACAGTGGCCAGTTGACCCGGCGTGGTGAGCTGCGCGAAGACCGGGCATTGGTTGCCGCTCACCAGAGCCGAGGAGAGGGTGAAGATGCTGCCATCGGCCGTCCAGAGGGTGCCGGTGAGCAGACCGGTGTTACTCAGCGTCAAGGTGGCCCAGCCATCGCCCTGCGGATAGGTGGAGAGATCGAGGGCGGGGACTTGGGCCTTGGCGGGCAGCACCATGGTGAACGAGCCGCGGACGATCGGGCCGTTAGCAACCGCCACAGTGTTAAGCAAGGCCGCCGGTACCGTGTTCGTCGCGCTGTAGATGGCGCGGCGGGCGACGCCAGAACTGACGTTGCTCCCGCTGGTCAGCGTAGCGGTGACCGCATCATTTCCGGCACCCGCGTTGTAGCTAAGCGTCAAGGTGCGACCGCCGAGCGTGATCGAGTCCTGCCGGACCCCAGCCACCGTGAAGACGACGGAACCGTCACCAAAGAAGGAGGCGGCGAAGGCGTGGGCCAAGCCATCGACGAGCAAACGTCCCGAGAAGGCACCGGTCGTGGTGAGCGTTCCGCTGAGGAATCCAACGGTTGCGTTGCTTGTCGACGTGCCGGTGTTGGGCTGGAGCAAGCCGTAGAAGTTGCCTGCGCTGCCCGTGCTCCCGGAGAAGACGGAGTTGGCTTGGAACGCCGCGCTGATGGAGACGTCTGCGGAAGGCATGGTGAAGGTCGCCACGCTCCCCAGGGCGGTGGCGCCAGCGGGCAATCCGCTCCAGCTCGTGAAGGCGTAGCCAACCTTGGCGGTGGCCGTCAGGGTGACCGTGGTTCCGGGGACGATGTTCGCGGTGCGCGGATCGGCATTGGCCGTGGCGGGGGCCAACGCGGTGGCATTGGTGGCCGGAGTGGCGACGAGAGCGACCGTGCCCGCAGTGTCGAGCGCGATCGCCGCTGGAGCCGTCCGGGCCAAGGTCACGGTGAAGCGCTCGGTAAAGGTGAAGGTGCGGCTAAGCGTCGTGGCGTTCCCTTTGAGGTCGTAGGCCGTGACATCGACCGTGTTGCTGCCAGCAACCGGCGTGATGTTTAGGGTCCAGGGGACGGACGTGGGAACGGTGGCAGAGCCAAGGGTGGCCTCGACCGCCGCGCCGCCATTCAGAGCCACGGTGACCCGATCGAGTCCCCGGGCATCCCCGGCGGTGCCGCGCAGAGTGTAAGGCGAGGCATCGCTGACCGTGGCTCCCGCCGTGGCCGGAGCGGTGATCGCCAGAGTCGGCTTGACGGTGTCATTGGCCTGGATTTGCACCTCAGCGGTGGCAGTTGCCCCCAGAACGCCATCGGAGGAAGCCGTAAGCGCCACGGAGAAGCGGCGGTTGGGCGTAGTCGTGGCCGTCTTTGGCACCAAGGTGATGCTGACGGTCTTGGAAGTTTCGCCCGCCGCGAAGGACACGACGGTGCCATCGGCGTCCGTGTAATCGGTGCCCGCAACGGCGGCGGTGAAGGGCGGAACCGTGCTGGCGGTGCCATCGTCGGTGCGGATCGTGACCGAGCCAGCGTTGGCACCAAAGGAACGTTGGATCGAGACCGTCACGCTGGCGTCCGTCTGGGAAGCCTCGTAGGTCGATGCGGCGAACGAGTAGCTCGGCGTGATGACCGTGTCGCTCGTCCGACCGAACGTGGACGAAAGGATCTGAATTCGCTGGTCTTGGGACGCTGGGGTTTCCGCCGAGTTGTAGGCCGTGGCCACCGAAGCGTGGCGGGCGGCGAGGAAGTTTTGGAAAGCCTTCTGCTCGCCCATGGCGTTGGACGGCACGTTCGCAGCGGCGGTGAAGTCGAGGACCTCGCTCACGGCGGCGGACAAGGTTCCGTCGGTCAGAACGTAGCGGAAGTTGTCCGCATTGGCCTTGATCGGGTAACTGTCCCCACCGTTGGCGGTGAAGTTCAAGCTCACGCAGCGAATCGTGGAAGGCGCACCGGCAACGACGGAACCGTCCTGGACGATGAGCGAGACCAAGCTGCCCGCTTCGTTGTAGAGCGCCACGTTGCGGACCTTCTGACCGGCAGCCCGTGACGGATCGTAGGAGAAGCGGATGTTGCCGACCTGGGGATACCCGCCGTTCTGCGCGGTGGGCCCGCTGCTGAGGCCGGCGGCGAAGTTGAGGATCGCGAGCAAACCTTGCGGTGTCGTGTCGAAGGCCATGATCTTGTTATCGAAACGGAGGGCGTTTTCGACATCGAGCAGGGAGATGGCTCCCGCCGGTTTGATGCCGGGGATCTCCGTCGGAGCGACCTTGCTGCCGTCGGCGGCGATCGCACCGATGGAAGCGCGGATGCCGCCGCCGTTCTTCAGGGAGAAGACCGCGTCCGCGCTGGTCAGCCCAAGCGCCGTGCGAGCCGCCACCGCATTCGCGTCCGCCGTGATGTTCCCGAGGTTCACTTCCTGCGTCCGTCCAAAGACGCGGTCACCTTCGAGATAGACGTTGGTATAACCATAGATCGTCCCTTCCTTGGAACTGATCACCCCGTTGATCGCCGTGGTAATCGTCTTCACGGTGGAACCGATCGTGCTGGCGGCCACGATGGTATCAGCGCTGGAGGTGGATCCATAGACCGACCGCAGAGTTTCCTCATCTGCGGAGTAAGCCCCGTTGATCACGGAGTCGAGACCGGAGAGGACCAGTTCCCCGTTGGCGTCGAAATCGACGACCAAGCGGCCCAGGTAGCTGAACTCGGTGTCGGTCGTCACGATAAGGACTGGCTTGCCATCGGCGCCGGTGGTTTGGATCGGATAAGCGTCCGCAGCGGGGGTGGTGTGCGCGGCATAGGAACCGGCCACGTCGTTGGCATCCTTCTGATATTCGTGTCCACCGCCAGCGACCACGACGTCGATGCCGCTGACCAAGCCAGCGAGATCCTTGTTGCGCTGCAGGGTATCGAGCTGGTCAAGCTGGATGATCTTGTTTACGCCGAGGGCTTGCAGGGCGTTAACGGCGCTTTGCAGATAAGCCGCGACTTCCTGGAGATCGCTGGTGGCCGCATTGTTGTCATCCTTGGGCACGGTGCCGTTCGGAGAAGACTTGGAGAGCAACTCCCAGGTGGTGGCCCCGACAAAGCCGATCTTCTGACCGTTGATGGTCCGGATGGCATACGGAGCGATCCGGCCCTTGAGGGCGCTGACTTCCGAACCAGCGACCGCGCCACCGGTGCCGCCCAGACTCGTATCGGCCCGGCCCCGCAAGGAGCTGTCGGCAGAGAAGTCGAGGTTCGCGGTGATAAAGGGGAATTGAGCGCCGGCCCAGTTTCCAACTGTGCTGGAATTCGCCGGGAAGAAGGAACCGGAGAGAACCGGAGAACCGAGGTCGAACTCGTGGTTGCCCAGAGAGGAAGCGATCGTGCCGAAGGCGTTCATGATCGCGAAGTCGGCCCGGCCCATCGGAGTCGCCGTAGTGTCCGCCGATGAGGTGAAGGTTCCGGTGTGAAGGATACGGTTGAAGGACGGATCCGCTCCCGCGACGAGCCAAGGCCCGGGGATGAAGCTATCGCCTTCCGCCAGGACCAAGGTGTTGGAGTATTGATCATCGAAGCGGTCGATCATCGCCCCCATGATTGGAGCGGTGGTCACGCCGAGGAGGCCGCTTTCGCCGTAGTAATGAAGGATCTGCACCTGGTAGGTGAAGGTCGCCTCGACGGTCATGCCAGCGGTGACGGTGGTGACCAACGGGTTGGTCGAGCCTGCGGCGGTGCCGTTGACCTTCCAGCCGGAGAGCCGATAGCCCGCAGCGGGCGTGGCTGTGAAGGTGGCGGAAGTCCCCGTAACGAGGCTGCCTCCACCGGTCACGGTGCCGCCCGTGCTGCCGGCCACGGTGGTGGTGACAGTGGTTGGCGCACCTAGAAGAAGGTCCGTGTTTGCACCCGTGCCAGTCTTGGTCACGGTCAGCTCTTCCCGTTGGAAGAGAGAGTCAAGCGCGGCAGTGCTCTGGCTGTAGAGGTTGTCGTCGATGTAGCTGACGTCGATCTTGCGGAAGTTCGCGGTGAACCCGGCCGCGTCGGCGGTGAAGACGGTGTAGCCGTGGGTCGCGGTGTCCGCGTCGAACATCTCGGCGGTGTTCTTTTTGATGATCTCGTCCGTGGCGTCGATCACCGCCTGCTTCTGGGTGGCGTCGAAGGTGAAATTACCGGTCAAGCCGGTGGCGGCCCGCACCGAAGGAGTCATGAGCGCTTCGACGGAGGCGAAAGCACCATCGACGGCCCGGCGGAATTGCCCAGACGCGGCGGAAGGAACCGTGAAGTCGACCACCTTCTGGCCATTGGCGGCGAGGTTGTTGCCCACGAGTTGAGCGTGAATATCGCCCGAGATGAGGAGGGCATCATACTGCGCGAGGAGATCGATGATTCCTTGGCGATATTGGGGGAACCCGGCCGGTTCATCGGCGTTGAGGAGGAACTCAACGAGGAACTGAGCCGGAATCGACGCCGGGATGGTGACCCCGCTGATGGTCCCCTGCGTGGGGAGGCTCACGCCGGACGGAAGATCGCCGAGTTCCAGTTTGATCGGCGTGTATGGAGTGGAACTGGCCACGACACGCCAGGTGCGGCCGGCGGCGGCGCTGGTGCCCAAGGCGGTGCCGAGGTAGGTTTGCTGTGCGCTGCTGAAGAAGGCTTGGTCCCGACCGAGCGCTCCGCTGGAAGCGAGGAACGCTTGATACATGTAACCGGCGTAGAGTTGGAAGGTCTGGTTGACCACTTGGTAGCGGCTGCCGAAGTCACTGAAGAAGCCCGTCTTGCCGAGGAGGAAGAAGGACAAGCCGCGCGGCATGGCGGCCAAGGCGGTCGCATCGAACGGCTGAGACTGACCAGCCGCCGCGAAGGTGGAGTTGATGAAGCTGGCGTCCAGATTCCCCGTGACCTTGGCGGTGGCGTAGGCCGAACCCGTGGTGATCGCGGTTTGACCGGCGGGAACCGTGGCCAGTTCCGCAGAGGCTCCGGCACCGACGATCGCTTGCAAACCGGCTTTGACTGCGGCGTAGGCACTGTCGTCGATGTTGACGTAAGGCGCGAAGTTCGCCTTGATGCCGGGCCAAGCGGCGGCCGTAAAGGTGGACACGTCCAACCCGTAGCTGGCGGCCAGGGTCGCGATGGTGGCGCTTTCGTCCATGGGCACGGCGGCGGGGAAGGAGTCCTCGGGAACGAGGTGGTCCGCCCGGCCGGTGCGGCTATCCGTGGTGATCAGGTCGAGGGCACCGCCGAAGTTGAAGGTGTCGTAAATCGTGGTGTTCGGGTAAAGAACCGCGCTGGTGATGTCCAGTCCGGTGCCGCTGGCGGCCAAACCGCGCTCGGTCGGAAGGAACTCCATCCAGGCTTGCTCACCGTTGCGCTTCCGGGTGGTCTGTTGCTCGTTGACCTTGCCGTCGAAGTAGGTGGCGTTGTCCTTCCAGTTGTCATCGCTGAACTCATGGTCATCCCAGATGCTGATCATCGGGAAGAGTTCGTGGACGCGCTGGAGCTGTCGGTCTTGACGGATCGTTTTGTAGATGTCCCGGTAGTTGCTGATCGATTGGGCGGCATAGTTCCCGCTGCCCAGGTCGATCGCCTCGGAAGGCTTGGAGAGAACCATGGCGCGCTCTGGGAGCGTGGTTTGGAAGCTCGGATCGCCAGTGGTCTCGTAGATGTAGTCACCCAGGTTGAGAACGAAGTCGATGTTGTTGGCCTCTTGATCCGCAAGGTGCTTGAGCACGTTGAAGTAGCGACCCACGAAGTCGTTGCAGTTGACCGCTGCATACTTCACGGCGCGGGTCGACCCAGCGGCGGGAGCGGTCCGGGTGCGGCCGATCGGGGAACGGTTGCCGTTGTAAGTAAACTGGTAGTAGTAAACGGTGTCAGCGGTCAGACCGGTGGCCTTGACCTTGACCACGCCGTCGTAGGCGCTTTGCGCGGTGAGGCTTCCGCCGGTCCAGAGGTTGGTGCCGCCCAAAGCGGTGCTCGCCCCAACCTCGGCAAGCGTGCCGGTGGTGGAAAGGTGGAGGCTGACGCTGCGATCGACGGCGGTATCGCCATCCAGGAGGCGGGTCCAAAGCACCACGCTGGTTTCGCGAGGATCACCGGAAGCGACCGACTGCGGGAAGAAGGCCGAACCCGAGGCTGGGGCCACGTTGATCGAGAATGTCGTGCTCGTGGTCAGCGCCGGAGTGCCGTTGTCGGAAGCGGTCACGCGAATCACGACGCGGCCGAGATCGACCGCCGTGGGCGTGCCTGAGAACGTGAGGGTGGCCGGATTGAAGGTCAGCCAAGCCGGGAGCGAGCTGCCATCCGCCAAGGTCGCCGTGAACGAGAGGGAGCCGTTCTCGGGATCCGCGAACAGACCAGCGGCCAACGTATAGGTGAACGAACCGCTCACCGTGCCCGCTTGATTCGCGGCGGTAAGGGCTACGAACGGGGTGCGATTGATGACTCCCGGAGAACCAATCTCATTGCCGCTCGGGGCGGTGAAGGCACCGTTGACTCCGGTCACGCTGAGCCGGGTGACGGTGCCGACGGTCAGAGCGGCGGCGTTTTCGAAGGTGGCATACGGAGCCGCCGTGGGCGAACCGCCGAAGGCGATGTTGGCCCGGCGGGTGTTCGCGGTGTCGTAAAGGTTCACCGCATCGCCGCCCGTGCTGAGGCCGATGCCGGAACCGCTGTAACTGCCGATCTGCAACCCAGCGGAGACGTTCCAATTTGACCGGAAGGTGGCGATCTTGGTGGCCGGAGTAGCGGTCTCGATAAAGATGACCGACTCACCCGGGGCAATTGAATTGATCCCGCTGAGGGAAACGGCAGCGGCGGGGCTTTCCGAGCTGTCGTCCACCTTCCAACCGGCGATGCTCACGACGCGGGGACCGACGTTGGTGACCTCGAACCAGTCGTCGCCGACTGGGCTGTTGCCACTGCTCCAAGGCGCGACTTCGGAAACGACCAGGAGGCCAGATTGGGCGATCCCGGGGGAACCGATTTCGTTTCCGGACGGGGCAAAGAAGGCACCGCGTGCTCCGGAGACGCTGAGCTGAGTCACCGCGCCGTTATTCACACCAGCGGTGTTGTCAAAGGTGGCATAAGGCGAAGCGGTGGGCGAGGCACCGAAGGTGACGTTGGCCTGAAGCACCCCGTTGGCGTCGTAAAGATTCACGGCATCCCCACTGGTCCCCAGACCGATGCCGGAGCCTTGGTAAGTGCCGACTTGCAGCCCAGAAGGGACGTTGTTCCCAAACCAGACGGACTTGAAGTTGGCCACCACGGTGGACGCGATATTGGTCGCCGAGCTTTCGAGGAAGATGACCGATTCACCTGGGGCGATCGAAGTGATCCCGTTGAGGGAGATCGCGGACGCGAAGGAGTTCGAGTTGTCATCGACTTTCCAGCCGGTGATGTTGATCGCGCTGCTGGTGGTGTTGGTCACCTCGAACCAATCGGCGGCGATCACCGGGCTGTTGCCGCTGCTCCAAGGAGCGACTTCGGTAATGATGATGGCCGGAGCCGGGGCGCTTTCGGCGACAACGTCGGTGACCGCCAGAGTGAAGCTCACAGTCGCGTCCGGAGTGGAGCCGACGGTGGTGTCATCGGCATTGATCGTGACGGTGTAGCTCGTCTTGGTTTCGTAATCGAGGGCGACGCCGGCCTTGAGGTAAAGGGCCGTTCCCACGATTTCGAAGGAGGCGGCGTCGGTGCCACTCAGGGAGAGGACGTTGCTGCCCAATCCATCATCGGTCACCGCGATATCGCCCAGGGCGACGCGGGACACGGTGCTGACGTTTTCCAAGATGGAAGTGACCGCACCGTTGACGGCCACAGCGGTGGCGGCGGCGTTCGTTGCGGTGGACGGTGCGTAGACCCAAAGCTCGGGGTAATCGATCCCGCCGCCGCCGTTCTCGTTGACGACGTAGAGGTTGCCCGAGCGGTCCATGGTGAGACCTTCATGCTGTTGACCGGCAACGTTCAGGGTGCTGCCCGCGCCAGCGGAAATCGTCAGTGTGCCCACGATGTTCCCGGAGCGATCAACGTTGACGATGCGACCGTCTTCCTGGCTGAGGACGAGAAGATTGCCCGCCTGAGTTTGACCCGAGAAGCTGGGGAGAAGCGAGAAGGCGAAGACGTCGGCCACGTCGGTCATTCCGAGGAGAGCGGGATCGAAGAGATCCGTGGAGCTGACCGTGCTCGCGGAACCGTTGGTGGCGGTGCCCGCGTCGAAATCGACATTGGTCTGGAAGATGCCGATCGGAGAGATCTCCTTCAGGCAGATGAATCCGCCGGTCTGCGGATCATAGGTGAGCCCCTCGGTCCCGGTGTTATCTACGAACGTGCCGATCTTGACCGTCTTGGCTCCACTCCGGGACAAGGTCGTTCCGGCGGTGTAGGTGAAGCGGACAAGTTGACGGTCCCGCTCCTCGCTCATCACAAACTGGCCATTTCCAATGTAGGTGAGGCCTTCTGGATCGTAGAAATCGGTTCCTTGCGGGCTGCTGCCGAGCGCGAGGGTCATGGTGTCGATGAGCGCACCGGTCTTGGAAACCTGGGTGATGGAACGGCCGCCGTCGCCGGTGACGAAGAGGGTGTCGGTGTCCCAGTTGTAAGTGACTGCGGAAGCTTCCTGGCAGAGAAGGTTACTCGTGGGCGTTCCGGCGGGAAGAGCCGTGCGGCTCGGCTCAGGCAAACCGTAACGGCCTACGCGGACGTAGTTGGCCAAGTTCACTGAAGTGATCGCGGCGGTTACGGTGATCGTCGCGGTGTTGCTGTCGACGGAACTGACCGCGTTGGTGGCCCGCACCCAATAGCTGGCGTTCGCAGTCAAGGTCGGCGTGGTGAAGCTGCTGGAGGTCGCTCCGCTCACCGGGCTGCTGGTGTCGCCCGAATTGCCCAGATACCATTGGAAGGTGGGGGCCGGTTGGCCGCTGGCCGCCACGGTCAGAGTTGCGGTCGATCCGCTGGCGACCGAGGTGCTCGCGGGTTGCGTGGTGATCGAGGGAGCCGTCGCATCATCGTTCTGGATGGTGCCGGTTCCGGAGCTGTCCTGGATGAAGGCTCCCGTAGCATTGGACAGGCTCACGGTGAACGTCTCGTTGCTCTCGAACGTCATGTCGCCGTTGACGGTGACGGAAACCGAGGCGGTCAGGGCGCCGCCAGCGGTGAAGCTCAAGGTCCCGGAGGCCGAGGCGTAATCGTTGCCTGCGGTGGTCGCCGTGCCGTCGACGGTGGCGTAATCAACCGCGACCGCGCTCGTGTTGCTGCTGCGGGTGACGGTGAACTGGAAGGTCGTGGAGCCGGAATCCCCTTCGGCTTGAGTCACGTCGTTGATGACCAGGGTGGCTCCCGTCGCCACGGTGAAGGACCAATCCGTGGCGGCGGCAGGAGCAACGGCTTCCCAGTTGGCAGCGGTGTTTCCGATGGCACTGAGCAACGTCACCGGAGTCCCGGAATAAGTGGCTCCGGTCGTTTTGTAACGCGAAGCCGTGCCCGTGGGGCTGATGAAGGTGGTGCCGGCCGTCAGACCCGCCGGATTGGAGCTGGAGCTGGTTCCGATCTTGGCGAAGTAGAGGAACGCGGTCGGCGTGGTCGCGGTCAGCGCGGAGGCGGTGTAGATGTAAAGTTCCTCGTTGTTGTTCCCGAGCCCGAAGCCGGAGGTGCTGCTCCAATCATAGGTCGTGGTGGAAACGGCTGCACCGCCCCAAGGCAAAATGATCACCGTTCCGGCGGCGATGGTTTGGCCCGACTTCACCGTGAACGAGGCCTCGCCTTCCCCCAAATCCGTGAAGGTGGTCCCGCCCGCAGAAGCGATCTCGTTGTCGTTCACGTAGAACACATGTCCGCCGGAAAGTTCCTTGAGGACCAGGATGGCAAAGCTGTCTGGAGTTCCCGACGTATTGTAACCGATGATCGCGATGTCCCCCGCGCCCAAAGCCGCCGGAGCGGTCGTGACGGTCAAGGTGCGCACCACGTCCGGAGCCGCATTGTAAAATTCGTTCCCGGCTTGGGAGGCGGTTAGGTCCGTGGTTCCCGCGCCCACGATCGTGACCGTGTTTCCGGAGACAGTAGCGACTCCCGTGTTCGAGCTGGCGTAGCTCACCGCGAGACTGGAACTGGCCGTGCCGGTCAAAGCGAACGGAGCGTCCGAAGTTCTCTTGGAAGCCAGGGCAGCAAAGGTGATCGTCTGGTTGGCTTTGGTGATCTCACCGGTGAGTCCGGTCAGCTGGGTGAAGCTGTAGTTCGCGGCGTCCGCACCGCCCAGGGTGCTGGTGGAAGTGACCGCGATTCCCGTGCCGGGCGTCACTTGGGCGAAGGTGCCGGTGCCGTTGAACGTCACCACATCCGGGGCGATCACTCCGGTGATCGTGCCGGTGATCGTGGCGTTGGCGTTCGTGTCGTAAGGCTTGGTGGTCACGGCGGCGTCGGCGACGGTGAGGGCCTTGGCGGTCACGTCGGCGCTCAAGCCGGTCGGCTGGCTCACCGTGTAATTCGCGGACGGATCGGTGTAACCGGTCACGGTAATGGCCTTGGCCGTGCCCACGGTCTTGTCGGCGAAAGTCGCGCTGGCCGTACCGCTCACCGAGAAGGTCTCGCCATTCTCCAACCCGTTGTAGGCCGGGGTCCCGCTCAAGGTGGCGACATTGCTGCCGTCGTATTCCCGGCTCACTCCGGACAGACCGGTGATCGTCAGAGCCTTCGGAGCGACCGTACTGGCGGGGATCGCAACCGTTTCGCTAGTGGCACCGCCGCCAGAAACCGTGACGTTGCCGGAAGACGTGCCCGCACCCGTGGCCGCCGCGAGGCGAACATAGACCGGGGTGTTGGCGACCGCTCCCGCCGTGGCGGTCAACGTCAAGGAAGCCCCGTAACCCGAACCGGCAGCGGTGGAAACTTCAAAGCCCGCTGGGGCCGCGACCGAAAGATTGCCCGTGAGGTTCCCGCCGGAAACGGTGAAGCTGGCCGGAGCGGACGCGGTTCCATACGTCGTGCTCAGCGCGCCCACAGAGCCGGTGGCGTTGATCGTCGGGCTGCCGCTGACCGTGAGGTTTCCGGCCACGTAAGCGATGTCGTAACTCGCGGCCTGGAAGGTGCCGCCGGTGGCCGCCGAGGGAACCACGGAGCCCGGGTAAGCGCCCGCCGGATCCGTGTCGACCGCACCGCTTCCGTAAGTGATGGTCACGGAACCAATCGTTTCCCCGTTGACCAAGCCGTTGCTGGTGAAGGCGGTCGAACCGGTGACGGTGCTCAGAGCGGCACCGTAGATTTTGGTGAGATTGTTGGCGGTGATCGTGAGCGTGGCCGGAGTGATATCGGCGGTCAGCGTGGGCTGGTTGACGCTGTAGTTCGTGGACGGGGCGGTGTAGCCAGTCACGTTGATCGTCTTGCTCGTCCCCGCCGATGCGGAGGCGAAGCTGGCGGAAGGCGTCCCGGTCACGGAGAAGGTTTCCCCGTTGACCAAGCCAGAGTAAGCGGCGGTCCCGGTGAAGGTACCGGCGGTGGTGCCGTCGTACACCTTGTTGGCCCCATTTAGGCCGGTGATCGTGAGCGGCGCGGCGCTGACGCTGTTTCCGCTGGCTGGGGTCGTCACATTGACGGTGGTGACGCCGGTGCTGCTGAGCGCGATATTCTGCGAATTGTAGCTGCCAGAGACCGGAGCCGTCGCCGCGAGACGGACCCGCAAACTCCCGCTCACCGCTCCACCGGATTGCGTGAACGAAGCGGTCGATGCGTAGGTCGTGCCATCGCTGGAAATTTCAAACCCAGTCGGAGCCGTGGCAGTCACGTTCGCGGTGAGGCCGGAAGCGGTGATCGCGAAGGTTTGCTCGGCGGAAGCCGTCCCGTAGGCGGTGGTAAACGCGGCGGCGGCGGAGGGAGAGGAAGCGATCGATCCAGAAGCCAGCGAAAAGCTCCAATCCGAAGCCGCACCGGGAGCGCCCGATTCCCAATTGCTTGCCGTATTGCCGATGGCGCTGAGCAAGGCCGATTGAGAGCCGGAGTAGGTGGCTCCGGAGATCTTGTAACGGGCGGCATTGGCGCTCGGAGTGATCGCGGTCGATCCGGAACTCAAGCCCGACGGAATATTCCCCCCGTTGTTGGCCGAGGTGGAAGTTCCCTTCGCATAGAAAATGAAGGCAGTCGGAGTCAACCCCGCCGCAGTGGCCCCCGTGTAGATGTAGAGCCCGTCATCCAGCAGCGTTCCACCAGACGCGCCCAAGCCCCCACCGGTGTGACCGGTCCAGGTATAGACGGACGAGGTCACCGTCTGGTTGCCCCAAGGAAGGATCACCACCGTGCCCGCTGGAACGGTTTGCCCGCTCTGCACGGTAAACGTCGCTTCCGCTTCGCTAACATCGGCGAAGGCCGTGCCCCCGACCGTGGAGACTTCATTGTCGTTCACGTGAAACGTGGTGCCTGCGCTCAGGTTCTTCAAGATGAGCAACGCAATCGTGTCCGGCGACCCGCTGGCGTTGTAGCCGATGATCGCGACATCCCCCGCAGAAAGCGTGGTCTGGGCCGAGGCCGCCGGCACGACGGCGGCACCGCAGGCAATCAACAGCGAGCTGGCGGCTCGCGCGAGTCGGGAAAACAAGTTCGACTTCATCTTCTGGGCGTATTGATGGGGTAAAATAGGGGGGGGCCGACTCAGCGGACGCGGAACCGGGATGTTCTGGGGTCGCGCAAGCGGCCAGAAGGGAGCCCACCTGCGGAGCGCTCCGATCATCCTGACCTCTTGGCGATTTGCACAAAGGCGAGCGACGAATCTCCTTCCACCATCTGAGGGTGACATTATCGTCACGAAAAGAGGCTAACTGTTTGCATGGCTAAAATATTCAGGTTCCCCCATGCCCGTTGCATGGCGTCGTGGCGCCCCCTTCTCCCCAGCCTGTGGACGGTCGTGGAACCTGGTGCACCGCACCTCCCCAGCCTGTGGACGGCCGTGAAACCTAGTACACCGCACCTCCCCAGCCTGTGGATGGCCGTGAAACCTGGTACACCGCACCTCCCCAGCCCGTGGACGGCCGTGAAACCTGGTACACCGCACCTCCCCAGCCTGTGGACGGCCGTGAAACCTGGTGCACCGCACCTCCCCAGCCCGCGGACGGTCGTGAAACCTGGTACACCGCACCTCCCCGGACTGTGGACGTCCGTGGAACTTGGCGCTCCCACTTCCACAGCCCGCAGACAGCCGTAGTCCATGGCGCAAGGCTCACTTCACCTCAATGTGCCTTGAGCTTTCCCTACCTACCGCCCCTTCCCCACAAGCCGAATCGACTCCGCCGTCCCCGCCGGAATCCAGCCTTCGTTGCCGTCTTCCACCCGGACCCGAAGCCAATCGCGGCGGCGCTCTAGGATGGTCACTTCCGCCCCGGCGTGCAGCGGCACGGAAAACGCCGACGCGTAGATCGGCGCATCACCTTTCCGCGCGATCACTTCCCGTGCCAGGATCACCGCGTCATCGCGGGAAAGCGCCTGCGCATGCAACTGGCTCGATGCCACCATGAGAAGCGTCCCAATCCCCAGCGCTCCCCACGCCTTGGGCAACCACTGGAACCGGGCAAATAATCGCACTCCAGCCAACAGCCAAGCAAACGCAAGACACCCGCCCACCACCTGGAGCCGAGCCTGATCACTCCACCCGTAATGCCAAAAGAAGGCCCGCCGCCAACCAGGCGTGACCACGCTCAGGGGAAAGGAGTCCACCCGCTCGCTGCGGACATGCGCCAGTGCTTGCTGCCACCGGTAGTCCCCGCGCAACCACGGTTCCGCCCGGCGGTAATGAAGCACAGCGCGTCCGGTGTCTCCGGCGAGAAACCAGGTGTTCCCCAGATTGTAATGGAGCAATCCGGCATTGCCCTCTCCTGTGCGCAGAAGCGCTTCATAACGGCTGGCCGCCAAGCGGTAAAACTGCTCCGCCTGCGCCGGATCGATCGCCGCCATCTCGTTGCCCCTTTGGAAAAGCGCCGCCGCCTCCTCCCACTTCGTTTCTCCTGCGGCCGGCGATAGACCAAGGGCGAGCAGCAGGGTCTTCACCCAGAGCTTGCTGGAGCGGCGCTCAAACTGCCGCACGATCCCGGTTAAGGAACGCCGCCCCACGTCGGCCGTGACGGCGGCATCCGGAGCGAACGCGGCACACTCGGCGCTTCCGAGCCATTCCTCCAGGGCCTCCAAAGCCTCCGGATCCACCCCGCGTGCCCGAGCCAGGTCGCGGATCGCGGCGGAACCTCCGCTGTCCACGGAGAGATTGAACCGGTCCACGAAATATTGCCGGAGGGCAACGCTCGCGCGATGCGGTTCGAGAGGTTCCGGAAGTTTCCGCAAGGTTCGGCACAAGCGTTGAAACGCCAATTCGCGGCGGGCCAGTTCAGGGTCGCGTCGCTGCAAACGCCATCCCCTGGAGAACCACCAGGCAGCGAGCCAGAGAGCCGGAGGAAGGCCGAAAAGGGCCCACCAGCGATACCACGGCCAGGTCCAACCGCCGGGCTTTGTGGATTCGAGAAGCTCTGGTCCCGTTACGTTGTGGAAAATCCCGCCCGGTTCCGGCACCACCTCGCCGAGCAAGCGGGTCCCATCGGCGAACTTTGCCTCCGTAACCGCGATGGCATCCACCGGATTGACGTCGAGCGGAATCGGCTCGGTGCGCGTCTGTCCGTAGCTAGCTGAGTCCGGATCAAAATAGGAAAACTCCAAGGCGGGAACAGCCTCCACTTGATCGTGCAGGGGCCGGATGGGCAACGACCATAGGGCGGTCCCCGCCTCCAAGACCGGCAAACCGGGACGCTCCGGAAGAGCAAATTGCCGGGACAAAGTCTCCTTCGCGAGGAGAGGTGGGAGATCGAGGAGGCTCGGGAACGGATAGTCCGCCGCCCGCAAGGTCAAGGTGACCGGCTGTCCCACTCCAATCGTCTGCGGCGAAGCCTCCGCCGTCACCCGGAACGCGCCCACGATGCCGGTGAAGTCCGCAGGCCGCCCCGCTTCCGGCAAAGGCAGAATCCGCAAGGTCAACGGCGCGGAGCGCAGGAGGAAACGCTGGTAAGCGCCGCTGAAATCCTCGTCGAAAAACTCATTGTTAAAGTAACTGGGATAACGCGCCCCTTTGAACCTTGGATCACGTGGTTCTGCATAGGAGCAAAGCAGCGTCGCCGGGGGCAAGAGCAGATTGGCTTCGGTCGCCTTCTGCGGGACCACGGTCCGATGAAAGACAATTTGGACCGCGCTCTTCCCGTTCAGTTCCGTCTCGCTGAATTGAGCGATGACCCGTTCCTCGGAGACCGGCAATCCGATCGCTCCCTTGGCCTTGGGATCGATGTCGGGAACGGGCGGATACACCTTGAAATGTGGAGAACCGAAGATGGGCAATCGAAAATGCACCGCCTTGATCCCGTTGAACGAAAGCGTGGAGGTCCAAGTCACCGTCACTCCGATCGGCTCTCCGACATAGGCTTGCTCCTTGGAGAATCTCACCTCCAAGCGCATTTCCTCCGTGACCGCTGGCTCCTGGATTTTCAGCGGAGTGGCGGGAATTTCCAGCCGACGATCGGGCAGCTCGATGACGCCCGGCGGCAGGCTCAAGTCGCCACTCTTAAGGGGAGTCGCTTCGTAGGTGAAAACCGTCAGGTTTTGCCCATTCTCGGTGGCGGGAGCGGAGCCGGCCAAGCGAATCTCAAAGGAAGGCGAAGCCTCCAACCGGGGCACGGGAGGTTTGGCCACTCCGCTGACCTGCAGATAGAAATTGAACGGCTGTCCGACGAAGCGTGACGTTTCTCGCAAGCGGACCGACACCTCTTCCGCGGCCCATGCGGAAAGGCCGGACCACCCCATCAGGATCAGAAGAAGGACGCGTTTCACCAATCTTTCTCCACGGCTTTATAGCGGGTCGACCGCTGTTTTTGGCGCAGGTCACCTTGCTCGGTTTCCTGACGAAAAAGTTCTTCCGGCTCAATCGATGGCGGCGGCAAATCCTGCGACTCCAGATCCATGGCGTTCGATCCTTCGGATTGGTTCGTAGGCTTTGCCTCCCCCTCTGCCGGTTCTTCGGAAGACTCGCCCTCGGCATCGTCGGGTGACTCTGCTTTGTCATTTCCCTCCGCCGGCTCATTCTCCTTCTTTTCGGCGTCCTTGGGAGCCTTGTCCTCGTCGGTGGGCGGTTCGTCCTTGGCTTTGATCTCCGCAGCGATTTGAGCTTCGCGAGCCAGGGAGAGTTCGAGATTGAAGGCGGCATCGGGGAAATCCGGTTGCATCGCCAGGCAGACTCGGAACGCTTCCACGGCCTGACCGAAATACTCCACGGAGGACTGCGGATCGAGTTCCTCGTCGCCCACCGCCTGAAGAAAGGCACTCAGCCCCGCGTTGTAAATCGCCAACGCCCGGCGCTCGCTGTCTGGGAACGCTTGCGCCGCCTCCATGAAGGTGCCGGCGGCGGTCGCATGGTTCTTGGCCGCGAGTTGGGTCCGGCCCTCGCGGAACAGCTTCTCTGGCGTCGCGGCGGAGCCCAACGGCGCAAAGGAAAACAGGAGCAAACTGGCCACGACCACCGGACGAGCCAAACGTTTCCAAGGCGGCGCGAGCATGATCAGGGCCAAGGCGAGAAAGAGCGGAAACGTCTCCTGCCCCTGGCGCAGCCGTTGGCCCTTGTCCGGGTCACCTCGCCCGAGGTGCTTGACCAGCTGAGGATAGATCTTGCCCAATGGCAGCACCCGAGTGCCAGCTTCCAAGTAGACGCCCTGACGACAGGCTTTGGCCAGGGACTCCAAGCCTTTGCTTTCCAACCGGGTCCAAACGTCCGCGCCTTCATGCTGCACGAAACCGTTCGAATCCCCGGGCGGAGCCGGAATCCGCGAACCGCGCGTCGCATCCCCCACCCCGATCGCAATCAGGTAGACGCCGAGATGTCCGAGCCGTTCCACCGTCGCTTCGGGCGCACTCTGCTGATCTTCCCCATCCGTCATGAGAACGAGATCCTGGAAGCCTTTGCGCTCCGCGCTAAATAGTTTCTCCGTGGTTTTGCGAATGGCATCCCCGATGCGAGTTCCGCCGACCCTCACCTCTCCGGCGGGAATAAAGTCGGGATGAGCTTCTTCGAGCTTATCATAGAAGAAGGCGAGGTCCGAGGTCAGGGGGCACAAGATCGAGGCCGAACCCGAGAACGCCACCAGGGCGACCCGATCCCCCTGCAGGTCCTTCACACACTCCCGGATGGCCGTCTTGGCAGACTCCAAACGATTGGGAACCACATCCGTCCCGAGCATACTCCGCGAGACATCCAGGAGAAACACCACGTCCCGCCCTTCCCCGGAAGTATCCACCCAAACATCCCGCCAGGTGGGCCGCGCCAGGGCCAGAATGAGGAAACCAGCGGCCGCCACCAAACAAAAGAACTCCGCACGTCGCTCCCGGATGAGCCCCTGTTCCTCGCCACGCTCCCCCGCCATCTGCCGGAGGGCCCGCCGCCGCTTGCGTTCCGCCGCGACGAAGAGAAACCCCGCCAACGGTAGAATCGCAAGCAGGAGGAGAATCTCGACCTGAATCGAGCCGCGAACGGAAGATGCTGGACGGCTCGGGTTCATGGGATGCGGCGGAGCCAAGTGGATCGTAGGATGAGTTCGATCGCGAGAAAAACCAGCGCCGCTGCGACGAACCAGGCGAATTTCTCCTCGGGCACCCGGCGGAGTGCCGACCGCAGTTCCGTCCGCTCCAGCCCATCGATCTCCCGGTAAACCGCCTTCAAGGTATCGAAATCGTGCGCGCGCCGGAAGATCCCGCCGGTGGACGACGCCATTTCCTCCAGGACCTGCTCGGCGGCGCTCCGGGCGCGGGCCACTTCGATCGATTCATCTCCCTCGACCCGCACGAATTGATTCTTGGGCGGATCGGTCAGGCTGATCGTGTAGATGCGAATCCCCCACTCCTTGGCCAGAGCCGCCGCCTGGAGGGGCAGCATCCGGCCACAATTGTTCTCGCCATCGGTGAGGAGGATGATGAGCTTGCTCTTGATGGTGCCAGCGACGGCTTTCCCGCCATTTGCTTCCGGGAGGGTTTCCTCGAGACGAGCGAGCCGGGCCGCGGCCAAAGCGGTGGCGTCGCCATACGCGGTGCCGTCCTCATTGGGCCGGTCGTTGATCGTCAGCTGATCCGCGAGGAAAGCGAGTGCCTCGTGACTGAGGGTCAACGGACAAATGGTGTCTGCATAGCGGGCAAAACTGATCATGCCCATAAGGTCATTGGGCCGTCCGGAGAGCTCACCTTCCTTGCCCTGGATAAACTCCCGGAGCACCTCTTTAGCCACAAACATCCGGCTGGTCTCCTTGTCCCCATAACGCACTCTCATCTCCATGCTGCTGGAGATATCTACGAGCAGCTCGATGGCGACGCCGTCACGTTCCAGAGTGGAGGTCAACCGTTCGATTTGAGGACGAGCCAGAGCGACGGTCACCGCCGCCAGGGCCAGAATCCGGACCAAAGCGGGAAGCCAGAGGAATCGCTGACGCGTCGAAAGCGGAACGGACTGAGCCACAGCCACGGAGGACCAGCCAAGGCTGTTCTGATTCACCGCGCCGATATAGCGCAGGTAGAAAAGGACCGCTGCCGGGAACACAGCCAAAACCCATGGATAGGCAAAGGTCACAGCTCCATGGTCCGGATAAAGTTCTGGAGCCGTTCACGCACTTGCGTCGGCTTGGAGGATTCATCCGCGGCGAACCGGATCGCATCCAGATCACCCAAGAGGTGAACGAGTGTGGCGCGATCCCCGGGCGTGATTCGCCTCTCATCGCAAGCGGCTAAGTAGTCCCGGAGAATCTCTACCCATCGGCCCGGTTCCGTGGATCGTTCGAGGCTGGCCAGGGCCGCCTCGCGGGGACTGAGGAGCGGCATGGGCAACTCGATTGAAGCCGCCGCACACCTCTGGTGAAACCAAGCGGCCGCCGCCAAGAGAATCGCCAGAAGCCAGGCCCACATTCCGCTACCTTGCTCCTCCGGCAAGGCAACCGGCCCACGCGGAACGGCTTTGAGCGGATCTCCATCGACAAGACTGCGTACGGCGATCTTGACCGGATCTGTGCGAATCACGATCGGCGGAGCATTGGCCGAAGCGAAAACGAGGTTCAAAGCCGGGATCTCCAGATCGCCCGGCCGCCGCGGCTCGAAGTCAAATTGGGCAGTGGATCGAATCATTCCGCCGTCAATCACCTCCTCAGCGGGACTCTCCGACAGAAGCCGCAGCCCATTGATCTGCCTCAACTGACCGCTAAGAGATTCGAACTGGAAGACGCGATCGTTCCCGGTTCGCAACGTTTCCTCCAGGGAAGCTGCTGGGACCGCCGTGGAAACGACCAGCGTCAATCGCTCCGCCACGGTCAGTTCACGTGTGCTCACGACGATCGTCGCCGAAACGGGATCACGATTCCACTCCTGTAGCGGAACGGCTTCCCGTTCCGATGAACGTCGATTCGGAAGCGGAAGCGCTTCCGCTACGAGGTTTGCGAGCATCCGTAGCGGAACGGCTTCCCGTTCCGATGATCGTCGATTCGAAAGCGGAAGCGCTTCCGCTACATCACCGGTGAGTCCCGCAACAAGGATGGCAATGACGTAAAACATATCTTACCGGCGATGCTGCAACCGGTCTTGAAAGAAGGCGCGGAGATCCGCTACATAATCGGATCCGGAGAGCACATCAAAGTGATCGGCACCGGAAGCTCGCAACCGTTCCTGCAAGCTGGAACGCCAAGCCGCACTGGCTCGGGAGAAAGCTTCCCGGGCGCGGCGATCGCTGGCGTCGAGAATGGAACTCTGCCCCGATTCGTTGTCCCGGACCTGAGCCAAGCCTCCGCTGACAGGCAGCGCGGATTCGCGGGGATCGTGAATCGTCACCGCGATCAAGTCGTGACACACGGCGACGCTCTCCAGGGTATCCTCATAATCTTCCGCCTGAAAATCGGAGATCACAAAGACCACACAACGACGCCGCGTAATATGCAGGAGATAGTCCAGCGGATCGCGTAGATCGGTCCCGGTTCCTGCGGGAACATGATTCTGAATCGTGTCGAGAAGCCGGGCCACTTGGTTGAGTCCTTTGGCCGGGGGCACGTGGCACTCCACCTGATCGGTGAAGAGGATCAGCCCCACCCGATCGTGATTGCGGATGGCGGCATGAGCAAGCAACCCCGTCAGGTTGGTGGCCGCGTCCAGCTTGTCGCCCGCGAAGGTCCCGAAACGGTTCGAAGCGGAGACGTCGACCAACAAATAGATCGTCAGATCGCGTTCCTCGATGAATCGCTTTACGAACGGCTTCCCGGCGCGCGCGGTGACATTCCAATCGATGGAACGGACCTCATCCCCCGGTTCGTAGGGACGGACGTCTTCAAATTCGATCCCCCGGCCCTTGAAGACACTGAGGTATTCGCCGGCAAGAACCTCCTCCACTGCGTGTCGGCAGCGGATATCGAGATCGTGGATCTGTGCGTCCGTCATCACGCCGGGATTGGCACCTTGCGGAAGATGGTTTCGATCACCTGATCGGTGGTGAGATCGCGCGCTTGCGCTTTGTAGGTCAGCGCAATGCGATGCCGCAACACCTCGGCACCGATGGCCTGGATATCGGAAGGCACCACATAGTCCCGCCCTTCCATCACGGCGCGCGCTTTGGCCGCTTTGGCCAAGTAGATACTGGCCCGCGGAGATGCGCCGTGACGGATCAGGGGAGCTAGATCGCCCAGTTGATATTCGTCCGGGCGACGGGTGGCATCGACGATCTGGAGAATATACAACTCCAAGACGTCCTTCATAAACACGCGATCGAGCGCCTGGCGCATTTCCATGATCATGGGAGCGGAGGCAATCCGGTCCACTGTCACGCTGGGTGCGTTCTTGGACATCCGGCGAAGGATTTCGCGCTCCTGTTCCAACGAGGGATAGCGGACAATCACCTTGAAGAGGAATCGGTCCAACTGCGCTTCCGGAAGCGGATAGGTCCCCTCCTGCTCGATCGGGTTTTGCGTGGCCAAGACCATGAACGGTTCCTCCAATGGAAAACTTTCGTCCCCGATGGTGACCTGCTTCTCCTGCATCGCCTCCAGCAGCGCGCTCTGCACCTTGGCCGGGGAGCGGTTGATTTCGTCCGCGAGGATGATCTGGGCGAAGACCGGTCCCTTGCGGGTGTGAAAATCAGCCGTGTGGGGATGGAAGATCTGGGTGCCCACCAAATCGCCCGGCAAGAGATCCGGAGTGAACTGGATCCGGTTGAACGAGGCATCCAACGTCTTCGCGAGGGTGCTCACGAGAAGCGTCTTGGCCAATCCGGGAACTCCTTCGATAAGGACATGCCCCCCACAGAGAAGGGCGATGAGGATGCGGTCAACGACCTGTTCCTGACCGACGACCACCTTGGCGATCTCCGTGCGAATTTGACGCAGCAATTCCTGTTCGCGGGCAAAAGGCTTCGGGGGTGACTCCGGCATGGGATCGGGATTCTGCCGTTTTCGTCACCGAGGCGCAAGGGGAAGAAAATTTCCCAATCCCGAGCTTGTCTCTCGCCCCGGATTCGCCAGGAGTTCTCAGCGATGATCCCCTCCCACAAACTCCACTCCGGTGACGAAATTCCCGCAATCGGTCTCGGCCTCTGGAAGATCGATCGACCGGCGGTCCCCGGAATGATTCGCGGAGCGATCGAGGCGGGTTACCGGCATTTCGATTGCGCTTGCGACTACGGCAACGAGGCCGAGGCGGGCGTCGGATTCCGGGAAGCGATCAAGGTCGGCCTCTGCAAACGGGAGGACCTCTGGATCACCTCAAAACTCTGGAACACCTACCACGCCCGCGAACACGTCTACCCCGCCTGCGAACGGACCCTCAACGATCTCGGGATCGATTACCTGGATCTCTACCTGGTTCACTTCCCGATCCCGATGGCTTACGTCCCGTTTTCGGAGCGTTATCCCCCCGGTTGGTTCCACGATCCCGCCGCCCCATCCCCAAAGATGCAATTGGCCAATGTCCCGTTCCACGAAACCTGGCGAGCCATGGAGGAACTGGCCCGCTCCGGCTTGGTGCGAAACATCGGCATTTGCAATCTCACCACCGGGATGATCCGGGACCTGCTCACCTACGCGGAAATCCGCCCATCCGTGCTCCAGGTGGAGGCCCATCCTTACCTGACGCAAGACAAGCTCCTCCGCTTCTGTAAAGAGGAAGACATCGCCTTCACCGCCTTCTCGCCGCTCGGTTCGCTCTCCTACGTTTCGATCGGCATGGCGGGACCGGACGAATCCGTCAGTGAAGAACCCGTCGTCCAACAGGCCGCGCAACGCACCGGCAAAACGCCCGCTCAGGTTCTCCTCCGTTGGGGTGTGCAACGGGGCACCTCAGTGGTCCCGAAGACCTCGCGTCCGGAGCGGCTCCGGGAGAATCTGGAGATTTTCGATTTCTCCCTCACCCCGGAGGAGATGTTCGCGATTTCCGCGCTGAACCGGAACCGTCGCTTCAACGATCCCGGCTTCTTCTGCGAGGCGGCGTTCAATACGTTTTGTCCAATTTACGAGTGACGCTCCGACAGCCGCCCGGGAGCGGGCTTGATTTCCCCGGAGCGCCGAGTGAATCTCCTCCGACTTGACCACACCGCGAAGCACCTCTTCAGTCGGTCAACCCCTGTACCCCTATGACTCGGTCTCTCCCTGCCCAGATTCTGATCGCTTTTGCCTTCGGCATGAGCGCCTTCGCCGCCGAAGATCTCTGGCTCCATTTTCCCCCGGCTGGAAAGGCCAATGGCAAGAAGGTGGTCTTGGTCTCAGGTGACGAAGAATACCGCTCAGAGGAATCCTGCCCGATGCTCGGGAAGATCTTGAGCCAGCGCTATGGATTCGATTGCACGGTCCACTTCGCGATCAACCCGGAGACCGGCTTCGTCGATCCGAACTACCAGAAGAACATTCCGGGACTGGAGCAGCTGGACAACGCGGATCTCCTCATCATCGCCACCCGTTTCCGGCAGTTGCCTGCGGATCAGTTGGCTCACATCGAGGCGTTTCTCAACAAAGGCAAACCGGTCATCGGCCTGCGCACCTCGACCCACGCCTTCACTGGCGATGCCAAGAGCGGCGACTTCAAGTGGGCGGAGTTCGGGCTGAAAATCCTGGGAGAACAATGGGTCGCCCACCACGGCAAGCACAAGATCGAGGGCTGCCGGGGTATCGTGGTCGAAGCCAACAAAGGACACGAAGTGATGCGCGGCGTGACCGACGTCTTCGCCCCAAGCGACGTCTACACCGTCAAGAATCTCGACGAAACCAAGGCGACCATGCTCCTGCGCGGTGCGGTCACCCAAACGCTGGACCCGGCCTCGCCCATCCTTTCCGAGGACCCGCGCAACAACCCCACCCAGGCCCTCGCTTGGCTGCGGGATTACACCGCGCCAAATGGCAAGACGACGGGCCACGCCTTCAACACGACAGCCGGTGCGGCGATCGACTTCCTTTCCGAAGACCTCCGCCGCCTCATCGTCAACGCCGCCTTCCACCTGACTGGATTGCCGGTGCCCGCCAGGGCGGACGTGGGATTCGTCGACCCGTTTCACCCAACGTTTTTTGGGTTCAACAAGAACGCTAGTTTCTACGCCGATCGCAAACTCCGTCCCTCCATGTGGAAACTGGGTTCGAGCGCTTCGACGGGTCTGGAGACCGCCCCCGCCGCCCCGGCGAAAAAGACCGTAGGACTGGACAAGCCTCCGGTCTACCCGCAGCCCAAGCCAGCCCCCACCCCGGCCACGCCCACGGTGCTTCCCCTTCGCCCCGCTCCCGGTGAGGTCATCGCGATCATCGGCAATGCCTTGGGCGAACGCATGGAGTATTCCGGCCACGTCGAGACCGTTCTGCAACGACGCTTTCCCGAGCGCCATCTGACCTTTCGTAACCTGAGCAATTCAGCGGATACCCCGGGATTCCGCGCCCATCCAGCGCGGACCACGCCCTGGGCGTTCCCAGGTGCCGAGAAGTTCCATCCCGAACGGAAGACTCACAACGGCAAGGGCCATTACCCCTACCCGGATGAATGGCTCACCGAGATCAAGGCGGACACCATTGTCGCCATGTTCGGCTTCAATGAGTCATTCGACGGACTGGCGCAGGTGGAGCGATTCCGCGCCGAATTAGCCGCATTCGTCGATCACACCCTCTCAGTGAGCTACAACGGCAAGGCCGCCCCGAAGCTCGTCCTGGTCACCCCGATCGCCTTCGAGAATCGCTCCGCCGATTTCGATCTTCCGAACGGGCTGGAAGCGAACGATCGGCTCGCGGCTTATTCCAAGGCTGTCATTTCCGTCGCGGCGGAGAAGAGAGTCGGCTTCGTCGATCTTTTCAGCGTGACCCAGGGCTGGTTCACCGAGAACAAACCACTGACGATCGATGGCTGCCACCTCTCCGATGAAGGTTACCGCCGGCTCGCCCCCCACCTGGTGAGCGCGATCTGGGGCGACGCCACTCCCCAAGCGAAAGGCGGCTACGAAACCGTCCGCGAGGCGGTGCTCGACAAGAACTGGATCTGGCAAAACGACTACCGCATGCTCAACGGCGTGCATGCCTACGGCCAACGCTGGCAGCCTTACGGCAACATCAATTACCCCGAGGAAATCGCCAAAATGCGCCAAATGGGCAAGCTGCGCGACGAGCGCATTTGGCAGGCCCTCGTCTCGAGTTCCACGCCACCGCCTGCGGATGATTCCAAGACTCTACCCCTGACCAAGGTGGAAACGAATTACCGAGCCCCCATCAAATACCTCAACGAACAGGAAGCGCTCGCCAAGTTCCAGCTGCCGCAGGGCTACAAGATCGAACTGTTCGCGTCCGAAGCCCAGTTCCCGGCCATGGGCAACCCGGTGCAGATGGCCTTCGACAACAAGGGCCGACTCTGGGTCTCCACGATCGTCTCCTATCCGCATTATCGCCCCGGCGGACCACGTCCCAACGACAAGATTCTCATCTTGGAAGACACCGATGGCGATCACCGGGCGGACAAACAGACGATCTTCGCCGAAGGACTCAGCCTTCCGATCGGCTTCGAACTCGCGCCGGAGGGCGTTTACGTGTCCGAGGAACCGAATCTGATCCTGCTCAAAGACACCAACGGAGATGACCGGGCGGATCAGAAGCACATCATTCTCACCGGGTTCGATACTCACGACACCCACCACGCCATCTCGGCTTATTGTGCGGATCCGTCCGGATCGTTTTACCTGTTGGAAGGACGCTTTCTCCACTCCCAAGTGGAAACACCCTACGGTCCTCAGCGCATGACCGACGGCGGGGTTTGGCGCTTTGATCCCCGCTCCTGGCGCTTGGAACGTTTCAGTCAGTCCGATTACAACAATCCTTGGGGCATGGCCTTCGATGAGTGGGGCCAGAACTTCCTGGCCGATGCTTCCGGTGGCGACAACTGGTGGATGCTACCCCTTTCGCTCAAAGTGCCGCACGGCCGCGAGATCGAGAAGGAAGGCCAGTTCACCACCTTCAAAGTTCGGCCCACTTCCGGCGCGGAGTTCGTCTCCAGCCGCCATTTCCCTGACGACGTCCAGGGCGACTTCCTCCTCAACAACACGATCGGTTTCCTCGGCACCAAGCAGCACACCATGCGGGAAACCGGCGCAGGCTTCACGGGTGAGTTGCGCCAGGATCTGGTGGTTTCGGACGATCCCAACTACCGGCCCGTCGATCTCGAGTTCGCCCCGGACGGTTCCCTCTACATCGTGGATTGGCACAATGCGTTGGTCGGGCACATGCAGCACTCAGCCCGTGACCCGAACCGGAGTGCCGTCTACGGCCGGATCTATCGGGTGACCTACCCGGCCCGCCCTTTGGTCTCGGAACCCCAGATCGCTGGCGCGCCGATCGCCCCCCTCTTGGAGAACCTCAAGCTCCCGGAATACCGGGCACATTACCGCACCCGCCGCGAACTGCGGGCCCGCCCCGCCGCCGAAGTCATTCCGGCGGTGAAAGCCTGGGCCACCAAGCTGGACCCCAAAGATCCCAAACACGGCCGTCACCTCCTCGAAGCTCTCTGGGTTGGCTGGGGATTCGGCCAGATCGACCAGGACTTGCTGACCACTTGCCTGCAATCCCCGAAGCATGAAGTCCGCTCCGCTGCGGTCCGGGTGCTCCGTCACAGCCCCTCCAAGATTCCGGGCTCGACCGATCTGTTGATCAAGGCTGCTGCCGACCCACATCCCCGGGTCCGGCTCGAAGCGTTGGCCGCAGCCTCCTGGCTCGACAATGCCGATGGCGCTCTGATCGCCGCCAAGGTCATGGAAAAACCGATCGAGACTTGGATGGGCGCTCCCCTGCAAGCCGCCATGTGGACCTTGGAAGATGATCTCCGTTCCGCCGTCGCCGCCAACAAGCTTCAGGTGGCCGACCATCCTGCCCTGGAGGGGTTCCTCGCCGGCAAAATCCACTACGAACCTACGATCAAGCCCGAGCCTTTGCCTTATGTCAACGTGCCGGCCGCCGCGCTCAAGCTCTACAACGTCGGCAAAGAGGTCTACAACCGGGAAGCCCATTGCGTGACTTGCCATCAGGCCAATGGCCAGGGACTCCCCGGCATCTATCCCGGCCTGGAGAAAAATGAATGGATCGGCGGCGATCCGGACCGCCTCATCAAGATCGTCCTCAAAGGAATCTGGGGACCAATCTCAGTGAACGGACAACACTTCGATCCCACCAAGGGCGTCCCGCCCATGACGGGCTTCGCCGGATTGCTTAGCGACGAGGAGATCGCCGGAGTCCTCACCTACGTCCGCTACAGCTTCAAAAACAGCTACCCGGCCATCCAGCCCGAAACCGTGAAACGCGTCCGCGAAGCAACCAAGGACCGCCCTCAGTTCTACATGGTCGAAGAGATTCTCAAGGAACATCCCTTTCCCTCCGAGTAAACCCTGCAATGCTGCTTCCATGAACGTTGGCGACAAGGTCGTTTGCATCAATGACACGTGGGATGCGTGGGTCTTCGACACCTACAATCAACTCCCCGAGAAGGGAGAGATCTACACGATCCGGGCGGTCCGCGCGGGACGCCCCAACCTGGACGGCGGCGCGGCTGTGCTGACCCTCCTCCTGGAGGAACTTCAGAACGACATTGATTACTCGCACGTCGGAGGCGACGAACTCGGCTTCCGCGCCCACCGATTCGCCCCACTCAACTCCCAGCGCGCCAAATCTGCCCGGAAGGAAGAAATCGGGATTCCCGTCGGAGACTGAATGGCCGCCCCTCGGGGCTCCAGATCAGTCTTTGGCCGCCGCTTCCTTCTGGAAGAGGCGAAACGGGGGCTTCATCTCCGCCTCTTGCTTCTTCATCGACGGCGCCCCCTTATCATCCTCGCCCCCAAATCGCTGGTAGGGACCGGCCGAAACGTAAAACGGCGGTCTGGCGTATCCGTAAAAATCCTTGTACGCGAAGATGGAGCCGCTGTAGTAGTAGAAGGGATCGTAAGCGTAAGCTCGGCGAAACCCGGGGTCGCCGTTCTCCGGAACCGCCCGATAGGCCTGGCTCAAGCCAACCTGCTGACTCTCGCAGCCACTCAGGACCAAGCCGAACACGGCAAAGAGCGGGACGATCTGGACGAATTTCGTTTTCATAAGCGCGGGCAACGGGATTTCCCCTCCAGTCTATCAAGCCCGGCCCTCCAAGCAAGCCTTGTGAAACCTTGTCACCACACGCGATTTAAAAAAAGCAAAACCCGGATGCGTCTGGCGCACCCGGGTTCGTCGCGAACTTTCTACGCCCCTCAGAGACTGTTGCAGTCACCGCTCCAGGTGCTGCGAATCGCCACCCGGGTGCCGCTGCGGGTGTTATCGTAAATGTAAGAGGCGACAGGGCCCGGGAGGCGGACACATCCGTGTGAGGCGGGATATCCCGGAAGAAGGCCCGTGTGCATTCCGATCGGAGTCGAACCAAGGCGCATCCAGTTCGGCATCGCGCAGTGATAAATCGTCGAAATCTTCCCGCTGCGGACCTTCTCCGTGATGGTGTAAGTCCCCGTCGGAGTGACCATCCCGGCGGCCGCGGTGGAGACCGGGGTGTCGATCCCAACCTTGCCATCGACCAGAAGGTAAGCCCGCTGAGAAGCGATATCGATCACCACTTGGGTGGATTTGCCGCCATTCTGATCCAAGACATCATGATGGATCGTCGCCGGCCGTTGCACGCCGTTGACCTTAACGGTGGTCACATTGGCGAAGCGCTGCACGATTGGATAGGTGGTGCCAGGCTTTGGCTTGGCGCTTTGCTGACCACCGAACCAGGAGAATCCGCCCGTGGAGCGAGACCGCCGGGAATCCGTAGCCCCCTGCTTGCGGGTCTTGCGATCCTGAGAATCGGACAGTTTCTGCGAGGACGAGCGCCCGAAACCGAAACCGGAGGAAGGGGTGGGCGTAGGCGCGGATTGAGCAGGGACAGCCAAAGCAGCGGCGAGAGTGAGCGACAAGAGCGAGGTGTTGTATCGAGAGATCATGAGCGAAACGTTTATAGTAATTACTATAAATATAAACGTATCATTCAGCAACCTTGATTTTTCTTAAATATGATCTCGCCTCTCGGATTTTCGATCTTTCCTGATAATTAACAAATTTTAACCTTTTTCTGGTCGCGCCGGCTGGCCCGTCCCACATCGTGGTCCGGACGACCACCGACCGAAGGTCATTCCCATCCGCCGCCGAGAGCCTTGTGCAGGCTGACCCACGCGGAGGTCAGGGCGGTGCGGCTGGAAACCTCATCCAGTTCACCGGCGATGAGCCGCTCCTGCTCGACGAGCACAGAAACCAAATCCTCAATGCCCTCCCGGTAGAGTTTCTCGGCCAAACCGACGCTGGCCCGGCTTTCGCGAACCGCTCGCTCCAGATATTGGAGCCTCTTGCTCTCTGCCTCCAGCTGAGCAAGGTTCGATTCCACTTCCCCCACCGCACTCAAGACCGCCCGCTCGAAGCCGAGCAGCGCCTGGCGCTCCCGGGAATTGGCCGCAGCGAGGACCGCTCGATTGGCCCCGCCACTGAAGAGGGACCACTCGATCCGTGGACCGGCCTGCCAAGCCAGACTGTTGATATTAAACAAATCGGCGCTTGAGCCAGAGGTCAGCTCCGGGCTGCCAAAGAGGATGAACCGAGGATAAAAGTTGGAAGTAGCCACACCGATCTCCGCCGTAGCCGCAGCCAAGTTGCGCTCCGCCTCACGCAAATCAGGACGCCGCATCACCAATTCCGCAGGCACCCCTGTGCGCGCCATGGGGAGTCGGTCCGGAAATCCCCGGAAGGTCGCGGCCCGCTCATCTAGGTAGCCCGGTTTACGACCAAGGAGCAAACTGAGTCTGCGGAGTTGCACCGTGATGGACGAACTCAAACCCGGCTCGGCTGCTTGCGTGCTGGCCAATTGCGCAGTGGCCCTTCGCAAATCCAACTCGCTCCGCAATCCCTCAGCCTGGAGCTTGGCCACGATCCCGGTAGTCTCGCGTTGCCGGGAAACGTTCTCCTGAACCCGCCGCAACTGCGCCCGCAAACCAGCCAACGTGTAATAGGAGTCCACTGCTTCCGCTGTCAGCGACAGACGAACTCCGTGGGCGGCCTCCTCTGCAGACTCCTCCCGGGCCCGGGCCGCCTCGGTGCGCCGCCGGTTCCCCCCGAACACATCGACCTCCCAAGAGGCATCGAACCCGGTGCTCCAGGATTCCACCCGGCTCGGCAAAGCTCCCGGGAAGGCGGCAATCGGATTGACCGCAGGACTTTGCGTCTCGCTAATCCCAATGTCGGTATAATCCCCCCTACCTTTCAGCGAGGGAAAAAGGAACGATCGCGCCTCCCGACGCAAGGCCCGTGCCTCCACCACACGTTCGGTGGCGATCGCCAAGTCCAGATTCTGCGCGAGAACCTCGTCGACCAATGCATCAAGGACCGGGTCTCCCAACTGCTTCCACCAGGGAGAATCCACGACCGGTGGAGAGCTTGTCTGACTCCCCACAAAGCCCGCATCCAACTCCGGGACTGCGGGTGCCTGATGGTCGGGCCCCACGGCGCACCCCGCCAGAAGCACGACCGCGCACAGGCAAGGACTGAAGATTCGAACAAGGATGGCGGGCACGTTCGAAAAACGCTTAACATATGTTAAATGTCAAGGGATAGCGCTAGGGTCTTGCTCCAGGGTTCTCTCTTGAGTCTTTCCTGCCCTCCCCCCAAGCTCGAATCCCCCGCCGCGATGAAACGCCCCCTCATTCTCCTTCTCACGATTCTCCAGGCGTGCGGGTTTGCACAGTTGGCGAACATGCCGGCGGTGCCGTCGTAGCTGGACGGGCAGGCCGCTTATGAACGGAATTTCGAACAGACGGATCGGCTTCTAATGGCCCTCCTCTTCGTCGCAGCGGACCGGGAAGTCATCGTGACCGTGAACGGAAGTGTGCTGGGGACGGCGGCGGATCCGGCAACGGCAAGGAGCCTCGATATCACCCCTCTGCTCCGTCAGGGAGACAACACGATCTCGATTCGCGCCAAGGATTCGGCCCCGGTCCGCATCGCGACCTTGCTGGAACTCAACGGCGATTTGGCCACCAAACGATGGCTCGCGAGCGACGCCACCTGGATCGCGCCGGGCGGCCCGGCAGTTCTGGCGGGTTCGGCGGCCGATTCGTTTGATCTCAAGAAGATCTTCGACGCCTACAACAGTTGGCAACTCGCGAAGCGCAACGCGCAGTCAGCCGCGACAGATCCCGCATCGTTCACTTTGCCACCGGGATTTCGCGCCGAACTCATTCGATCCGCCCAACCTGAAGAGGATTCGTGGGTGGCCATGGCCTTCGATCCCCAAGGGCGGGTCACCCTGGCTCGCGAGAAACGAGGTTTGCTGCAGTTCGATCCCCGGGATGGAACCATGAACGTGCTCAACGACACGCTCTTGGAGTGCCGAGGCCTGCTCTACGCCCACGCGAACAATTCCAAAACCCTCTACCGTCTGGACGCCCCCGGCGCAGCACAGGAAATCCTCCGGACCGAAGGCGGCGTCGGTCACGGTCGTAATCACCTCAAACTGGGACCGGACAACCACCTTTGGCTGATCAATGGGAACAATGTGCTCCTGCCCAAGGGCCTCGCGAAAGCGTCTCCACTGCTCTGGCGCGACGAGATCGACGGATAGGCCTGGAAAACCATCAACGGCAGTCTCGCACTCGCGCGTCATGGAGAAGCCCCCGAGATCACCTTGGCCTGGAGCGATCTGGATGACGATCAACGGCTGGCCGCCATGCGCGTCCTCAGCGTGAGCTTGGCCCGCAACGGCGATCCTGACGAAGGTCGCCGAGCCGAACTGCTCGCCTGGATGGAACCGCACTACCCCGCCCCCAGGTTCCCCTTGAACCAGGAACTCTGCCGACTCCTCGTCCGCCTCAAATCACCGATTGTCCTCGATCCATCCAAGTTCGTCGATGAGAAGTATCGCTTCATCGCGCTCACCCTTTCGGATGGAAGCCAAGCCGCCGGCAGTCTCGAAAGCGAAGACGACGAACGCATCGTGCTCAAGCCCAACCCGTTGGCCGCGGAAACGGTGGAGATCGGAAAATCCCAAGTGGCGCGTCGGGAGATCTCCACGGTCTCGCCCATGCCGGGAGGCTTGCTCAACGCACTCAAGGAGGAGCAAGTCCTCGACCTCCTCGCCTTCATCGAATCCGGCGGGAACCCGCAAGCCGCGAACTTCCAGCCCTGACTTGGACGGCAGCCCGCCCAACCCGGAAGAGTTTCTCAAGGGCGCACGCTTTTGTGGTGCGATTCTCCAGGATCCGTCGAGTAAGCTCTATCTCAATGATTTTAAAACTTCAACGGGCCGTCCATCGAAGAAGCACCCTTGGATTTGCTCTTGCGCTGCTGGCTCTCGTCGCGATCGACGTCACCGCCTACCGGACTGCCGTCCAGTACGCCCAGTCGGTCGAAGTCGTCAACCGTTCCTACCGGATTCTGGAAACGCTTCAAGGGCTCATGGCGGATCTGGTCAGCGCGGAAAGCGAGGCCAGAGGCTTCACCATCACCGGAGGTGACGAGTTTCTTGTGCTCCACGATGGAGCGGTGAACGAGGTCAAGAAGAGCATCCGGGAGCTTCAAGAAACCATGCGCGATCCCGAAAACCGGGAGAACTTACTCAAGCTGGAACGCCTCTGCCTGGCTCGATTGGATCGGATTGAGGTCACCATAGAAACTCGGCGGCACGGGGGATTTGAAGCTGTTCGCCTCTCCACCGGCCCCGGCAAGGCGTTGATGGATGAATCCCGTTTGGTCGCCGCCCAAATCGAGACGCGCCAGCGACAGTTGTTGGCGGGGCGGGACCGCACCGCATTTTCCCTCTCCAGACGAACCCAGATCGTCGCCATCGTCGGCAGCGTATCCGCCGTCAGTCTCCTGGTGGTGACTACCATCATGCTTGGCCAGCAGATGAACCGTCGCGATCTCCTGGAGCGTGAAGTCCTGGCCATCAGCGAACGCGAACAGCGCCGCATCGGACAGGATCTGCACGATGGTGTCTGTCAGCAACTGACCGGGATCTCACTGCTCAGTCGCAGTCTGAATCAGCGATTAACGGGAACCATCGCCTCCGAAGTGGCTCAGATTACCCGATTGATCAACGAAAGCATCGAGCAGGCTAGGCAAGTCACCCGCGGACTACTTCCCGTGCCCGACGAGCCGACCGGCTTGATGCAAGCGCTCAAGGAACTCGCGGAAAGCGTGGCGAAAGTGGGTAAAATTGACTGTTTATTTGTTTGCGAGCACCCGATACCGATTCCCGAACGGGCGGTGGCGACGAACTTGTATCGGATCGCACAGGAGGCGACGCAAAATGCCTTGCGACATTCCTCCGCAAAACACATCCGCATCAAGCTGGCTCGTGACGAAAGCTACATTCGCCTGATCGTCGCGGACGATGGTGCCGGATTGCCTGAGGATAAACCGTCGACTGGAATGGGATTGGAGATTATGGCTTATCGGGCCAGGTCCATCGGCGGCTCGCTGGAATTGGGTAAGGGTGAGCCGAACGGCACCATTGTCACTTGCAAGCTGCCTCTGGATTTACTAGCATAAGAGGGAACAAGGTGAAAAAACGGATCCTGCTGGTCGATGACCATCCACTGCTCCGCCAAGGCATCGGGCAGCTAATCAATGAGCAGACAGATTTGATGGTCTGCGCCGAAGCCGAGGATCGTGCTGGAGCGATGGTGGCGGTTGAAAAGACAGGGCCGGATCTGGCTTTGGTCGACCTTTCCCTGAAAGAGGACCGTGGCTTGGAGTTAATCCTGGATTGCCGGGCGCGGTTTCCTGAACTGCTCATTCTCGTGCTTTCCATGCATGACGAACAGTTTTACGCCGAGCGGGTTCTTCGAGCGGGAGCCCGTGGGTACATCATGAAACGCGAGGCCTCAGAAAAAGTGCTGGAGGCAATTCGCCAAGTCCTCAAGGGCGGGGTATTCGTCAGCAACAGCGTGTCGGCCCGAATCCTGGACAAGGTGACAGGCCAATCTGAGCCGGCCGGACCATTTCGCTGGAGCAAGTTGAGCGACCGCGAAATGGACGTCTTCCTCCTGATCGGCAAAGGCTACGGCACTCAACAGATCGCAAAACGCCTCAATATCAGCGTGAAGACCGTAGAGACTCATCGTGCGAACATAAAGATGAAGCTCCAACTTTCGTCAGGCGAGGAGTTGCTCCAGCAAGCAATCGGCTGCGCCCAACAAATTGGCGAGATCTAGCAGGCGTTCATCCGATCATCCGGGGACACCCTGACACCCCCTCGGCGATCCTCCGGGCTCACGAAGCGGACAAGCCCCTATACCGCTTCTGCGGAGCCGTGCCTATGATCCAACCCATGCACGACCATTTCGTGAATGGCCCATGAGAGCCCACCAGGATATCAGGAAGCAGGTGATGATCGTGGACGATCACGCCGTGGTGCGCAGAGGTCTCTCCATGCTCATCAACGAGGCGGATGATCTCCAGGTATGCGGCGAGGCCGATGATGAGCGAAGTGCCGTCGAGAGAGTCGCCGACCTGCGCCCTGATGTCGCTGTGATCGACTGGTCCCTGGGAAACCGCGAGGCCGCCGACCTAATTCAAGACCTTCGAGTGTCATGCCCAGAAATGCCCATCTTGGTTCTCTCTATTCATGACGAAATCTTCTACGCCGAAAAGGCACTACGAATCGGCGCGAGTGGCTATGTGATGAAACAGGAGGCGACTGAGCGCATCATCACCGCTATTCGGAGACTTGCCGAGGGTCACTCCTATCTCACCGAAAGGGCTGCAGCATCCCTACCGGAGGCCATGCGCATTGGCTTAAGGAGGGAAATGGAGGCTCCATCCTTGCCACACGTAAATGGACACGCGATCAGATCGGCAAGGCTCACTCGCCAGATGGAGATCAGTAGCGTCTCGGTCATTATTCCGGTCTACAACTCGGAGACGACCATCGAAAGGCTCGGTCAGGCGCTCATCGACCAACTGGGACACACTTTCAGGCTACAACTCATCCTAGTTGACGACGGCAGCACGGATCTGTCCGCAGCGGCATGCCGCAGATTGCACGCGCAGTTTCCCACAATCGTTGATTATGTTGAGCTGTCCCGCAACTTCGGGGAACACAATGCGGTAATGGCTGGGCTGAATTGTGCGAACGGGGACTTCTGCGTCATTATGGACGACGATCTGCAAAATCCTCCCGAGGAAGTGTGTCACCTGATTGAAGAAGTCAGGAAGGGCTATGATGTCGTCTACGCTAGGTATCCGAGAAAGCAACACACCCCACTCCGCAACCTGGCAAGCTGGACGCATAACTTGGTCGCGACCCTCACACTTGGAAAGCCAGTCGACCTCTATCTCTCGAGCTTCAAAGTCTTGACGCGCTTCGTTGCTCGCGAGGCCGTTCGCTACACAGGACCGGACCCCTACCTGGATGCGATCATCCTTCGCACGACCAAAAAAATCGGCGTGGTTACAGTCCGCCACGAATGCCGGAGGAATGGAAAGTCAGGGTATACCTTTGCAAAGCTCCTCTCACTCTCGGGGAACATGATTGTGACGTTTTCGCTTTATCCCGTCCGCGCAATCGGGCTTTTGGGAACTGCGATTGCTTTGGTTGGGACTACCTATGGCCTGCGGAACGCCATATGCTATTTCAGCCCGTCTCTTACGGATCCTGATCCGATTCAGCACCTTGACGCCAGTAACTGGTTCCTACGAGGCGTTACAATCATGGTTATCAGCTTGGTGGCAGAGTATGTGGGACGTATGCACATGAGCATCAACCGCTCACCCCAGTTTATTGTGCGGGACCTCCTCAAACACCATTCGACTCCATGATGAACCAGTTGCGGCAGTGGCGGGCTAGCGCGAGTCACCCTGTGATGGCACGTGGCCTCTTCTTCGCGTGCGTGGCCACACTCGGTGCAATGCTCTACGGACGGACCTTGGCCTTTCCGTTCGTCTTTGACGATCTGGTCTACTTTGTAGAGAATCCCTTGGCAAAGGACTGGAAGAGCTTCCTTTATCCGTTCCACTTTAGAGATTTCGCAGTTCTCCCACAGAAACTGGGACTTTCATGCGACCTAGCCGTCAACTTCATCACGCGCCCCGTCTGCTACCTCACCTTCTTCCTCAACTACACCGCAGGGGGATTCGATCCCAGGGGATTCCGCGCGGTCAATATCGCCATTCACTGCGGCAATTCCGTTCTTATTGCTCATCTGCTCTGGATCTGCCTAGCCCATTCCGCCAAAGGAAAATCGGTGGACGCGTTCTCGCGATGGTATATCCCAGTCTCCACAGCGCTCCTGTTCTTGGTGCATCCACTCCAGACAGAGTCAGTCACCTACGTGATTCAGCGCTTCACTTCTCTGGGCACACTCTTCTTCCTGATCGCGCTGGTGTGCCATCTGGAAGCCCTTGTCCGGCACCGTCTGAAATTCGCTTGGCGCTGTGGTATGATCGCTGCGCTCATCCTGGGGATGCTGACAAAGGAATTTTTGTTCACGGCGCCAATTGCGATGGTCATGATTGATTGGCTGGTGATGGGATCGCGCCTGAAAGCCGCCATCCAAAGAGCCCTTCCAGCACTAGCTCTGTTTCCTATTATTCCGGCACTGCTTCTGCTCACCTCATTGGCGCAGAAGCCCGGCTCAGGGTTATTCGACGCCTTGCATGTGGCAAATGGCCCCACAGCGTTTGAGGCCCAGTATCAGTATGCCCTGACGCAGCCGAGCGTAATTCTTACATATCTTCGGCTCTTGATTCTACCAAGGGGTTTAAACATTGATCCCGACTTTCCGGCAGTAGAATCGCTCGCGGACATACGGGTATTTCTTTCCATTGGCTGCTTGGTCGGGCTCCTGGGATTCACCTACTTCTTGTATCGGAAATCTCCTTCTAGCCTGCGTTGCTCATGCCTGTTTGCTGGGTGTGGCTGGTTCTTCATCACACTGTCAATCGACTCCAGTTTCGTCCCTTTGCCTGATCTGATGGCAGAACACCGCTCCTACCTACCCTCAATCGGAGTGTTCCTCGCGCTTGTCTCGGGCACTGATCTTGCACGGACCCGCTTCCCGATCCCCCACGCTGCGCGACACGTCGTTGTAGGGGCCTTCACTTTGGCGATCATAACGCTCAGCGTAGCGACATACCACCGAAACGACGTTTGGAGATCTCCTGTGACTCTATGGTCGGACGCTGCTTCGAAGAGTCCAAATAAGGCGCGCGTGCACGTCAATCTTGGAAACGCATATTTGGCAGAGAGCAAAACGGATCTCGCCGCTGAAGCCTACCGGCGAGCGATTGCGGCAAATCCAAAGGAGACCGCGGCTTACAACAATTTATCCACCGTGCAACTCCGCGCGGGACAGATTGGTGAAGCATTGCAAACTGCAATGGACGGACTGGCGGCTCCACTCAGTATTTACCATTACCTGCTTCATTCGAATATGGGGAGTTGTTACCTAGCGTTGAGAGACTACCCCAACAGCGAGCGCTCGTTGCAGAAGGCGCTCAACCTGGCGCCGGGGCATCGGGCCGCTCATTTCGAGCTTGCTCGGGTCTATTTCGCCACAGGTGACTATGATCGCTCCCTTGCCCATCTTCAGCACCTTGCGAAACTCGGCCCCCCGGACACCATCCTGATTCAAGCGATCAAAGAGGTCGAGTCGGCTCAAGGTAGGCATCGGTATCTGGGATTTCAGTAGCGGCACGCTCACCGTGGAAGCCCACCTTTACGAAGCAATGCTCGCAGCGGAGGATCACCATTGGTGGTTCAAGGGAACCCACGATCTGGTGGTTCACTTTGTGCAAAAGGAGTCGTTACGGCGTGATGAGACAATCCAAATTCTCGATGCCGGGTGCGGCACTGGCCGCCTCTGCCAATTACTCGCTCCTTTGGGTAGCGTCACCGGGTGTGATTCTCATCCTTTCGCCGTAAAAGAGACCCTTTCACGAGGCGTCAGCAACGTGCGCGTCGTCGATCTTTGCGATGGAGGCTTTGCTGAGCAGGAGTTTGATGTGATCACGCTGATCGACGTCATTTCGCACCAAAGAATCACAGATGATTCCGCCTTGATGAAAGATCTCCATCGGGCGTTGCGGAACGGCGGACTCCTGGTTGTTCAGGTGGCGGCCCTCGAGTGGTTGCGGGGCAGTCACGACGAGGCGGCGCATATCCGGCACCGCTATTTACGCCATGAAGTAGCCCACCTTCTTACTGCAGCCGGATTCTGCATTGAATTCTCCAGCTACCGGCTCCCAGGGTTGCTCCTACCGATCTTCATTTGGCGCCGACTCTTCGGACAATCGATTGCAGATTCTGATTTGGATCTTCCCTGCCCGGTGTGGTTGAATTGGCTGCTCGATCAGCTCGTCAGGATGGAGAATCGACTCCTGTGCCTTGGGATGGAATTGCCCTTTGGATCTTCGCTGGTGGCTCTTGGCAGAAAACTTTAGGCCCCCTAGGTCGCAAGGACATGGAGAATCTCTCTCGCCACTCGTCCAGCAGATTCGGATGATAGATGCGGGAACATCGGAAGACTCAGAATCTCCCACGAGATTCGCTCAGTCGCCTCCAGGGGAAGTCCAAGGCCCAGACTTCGATAGGCGGGCTGACAATGAATTGGCAACGGATAGTGGATAGCCGAGCCAATTCCAGCGAGATCGAGGCCCCGACGCACCCGATCGCGATCGACCAAGCGAACTACGTATTGATGGAATACATGGGTGCGATCGCCCGCCCTCGCCGGGACAGTAACCGAGGTTCCTAGAAAGTGTTGATCGTAGACGTGCGCAATCCGATTGCGTTCCGCGTTCAAAATTTCCAGGTGCCTAAGTTTTACCCGAAGGATGGCGGCCTGCAGCTCATCCATGCGACTATTGACTCCTTGAGTTTCGCTGATGTATCGCTCCCGCCATCCATATTGCCGGAGTTCCCTCACCCGTTGAGCAACGAGGTCATTGTTGGTCGCTATTCCGCCCGCATCGCCCAAAGCCCCTAGGTTCTTCGTCGGGTAAAAGCTGAAGGCCGCGACATCCCCCAACGTTCCGACCTTCTCCCATGGCGCGCCGGGCGCACTACGCCATGAAGCGCCATGGGCTTGCGCACAGTCTTCGATTACCAGTAGCCCCTGACTTCTTGCTAGCGCATTGAGGCTAGCCATGTCTGCCGCTTGCCCATACAGATGAACAGGTAGGATGGCTTTGGTTCGAGAGGTAATCGCCCGCTCCACGGAATCTGGATCGATCGTAAATGTCTCAGAATCAATGTCCGCAAGAATCGGCTTGGCCCCGCTTTGGACGATTGCCGCCACGGTCGCGACCGCAGTATGCGAGACCGTAATCACCTCATCACCTGGACCAACCCCAGAGGCACGAAGGGCGAGCGAAAGAGCATCGGTTCCTGAGGCCAAAGCAACCACATGCGCAACCCCAAGGTAGTCCGCGAACTCGGTTTCAAATCCATCGACCTCCTCGCCGAGAACAAACTGACCGCGACCCAACACACGGCGAATCGCATCCTCGATTTCCGCACGAACATTGGGATCAGGAGAATGCAGATCAATCTGAGGAATGGGTTGGTCCATGCCAGGGGCCCTTACTCCCAGTAGTGATTCCCGAAGCGACGGTAGAAGGCAATCGTCCGTGAGAGCCCCTCCCTCAGATTGACTCTTGGAATCCACCCCAACTCGGACTGGATTCTCCGAAAGTCCCCAGCATAATCGCCTACATCGATCTTTCTCAGATTGGGCGGAAACTGATGGAGCTCGTATGAGCCCTGACCATGGATTTCTGTCAAAAGGTCGGCCAGTTCCCGAATGGGGACGAATTCCGTTCCACCAAGGTTATAGACCTGACCATGGGATGCTGGGTTTGCCGCCGCGATAAGAAGCGCGTCGACGACATCGTCCACAAAATTGAAATCGCGGCGTTGTTCCCCATCACCATAGACAGGGATCGGTTGCCCTTCCAGAAGCAGACGCAACCAAACCCCTAGAAAGGTCTGGCGGGCATCCCGAGCGCGCATCCTTGGTCCGTAGGTGTTGGTCAGGCGCAGGACGCAGCAAGGGATGCCGTAGTGACTCCCATAGAGGAGATGATACCATTCGCCCGCTGTTTTATTGATCCCGTTCACATCCACCGGACGGATCGGATGCCCCTCGTCCACTGGGAGGTATTCCGGTTTACCATAGATCTGACGGGTGCTGGCAAAGATGATCCGGATCGCAGGGTTGACCACTCGGCAGGTTTCTAGAATGGAGAGCTGCGCCTTGCAGTTGATCTCTAGATCGGTCGCCGGGTCCTTCATCGAGTCAAGATGACTGGTCTGCCCCGCCAAGTTGAAGAGCACCTCCTGATCACGAACGAGGTGGCGAAGAGCAAACGGGTCGCGCACGTCGGAAATATTGATCCGAACTCGATCTTTAATCTCCCGAATATTGAAAGGATTTCCGCCGTATTCGGGTATCAAGCTGTCGACAAGAGTGACCTCCGCTCCAAGATCAAGCAACCGGTGCGCCAAATTTGAGCCAATGAACCCGAGACCACCAGTGATCAGTACATGGCGGTCTTGAAAAAAGTCGTTTAGCACGGGGACAACGGAAGAGTAGCAGAATGGATCCGAGGGAACAAGGGTGACGCATGATTACACCGCGCCGCCGTCATCCCTTGCCCGACGGTGATTCGATGGCTCGCCGGGACGAAATGACAATGATGGCAACCTTGGCCCATTGATTGGCAGCTCACTGCAACCAGCTCTATTCAATGCGCGCCAGATCAAGCTTCGTTGCATTAGCGTCGGCGAGAAATGCTTCGATTTTCGAAACCTGCTCAAGAATCCCGCGATGATGCGGACAATGCCGGAGCGCGTCCCGGCACGCTGCCAAATAGTCATGTAGTGACGCGTTTGTCCGCCGGAGGTAATCGACCCGCAAAATTCGAGCGTAAGGCATCTGCGGGGCCAGTTGGATCAGTCTTTCGATCCATTCGTCGAGTCCCGCAAGCTCGTCGTGGATGAGCCGATCCCGAATGAGGAGAAGGATCGAAAAAACGTTTCCCTGCGGCAATGGTTCCAATCGCTGGCGCAAGGACGCAACGCGTTGCCGTTGACCCAAGGCCATGAAATTTAAGCCTAAGGAATATATCATTCGCACATCATCTGGGTGCAGTTGCAGCGCTCTGGTAAGCAAGTTGATAGCGTTCTTGTGCTGACCCAAGTGCTGCCAAGTGTCGGCAAGAAGAATCGGAGCCCATCGGCTCCGGATGTCGCCTCTGGATCCTCCTTGGTAGGTTTGGCTGGAGGGCAGCCGGATGATTCGAAGGAGAAGCGAGGCGCAGGCATCGTAGGCATCCACCTCAAAGAGCACCCAGGCCCGGGCATACATGAGAGCGATTTGGTTTGGGAAGAGCCTCAGCCCTCTTCCCGAATAGTCCAGAGCCGCCTGGAGATCTCCTGACTTCATGCAAAAGTCCACCAGGAGATCGTAGAGGCGGCATTCCCATTCAGCCCCGGACATTTCTCGGGCCTCCAGCATCTCAAGGTACCTCCTCCCTTCGGAGAAATTGGAGACCCGGCCGTAGGCCATCGCCAAATGAAGGATCGTGCCCGCATCTTCCGGATCTGTTGCGTAGTCCATCCGCAGGAGTCGGATATCGCGCTGCGCCTTCTTTAGCTTCAGGGAAGCATCCGCATATCCCAGATGCTCAATGCGCATCGGATGGTGACAGAGTTCGAAGCCCAGTTCCCGCAACGAAGGCCGGAGTTGCTCATGAACCCTGCCTCGCCAATAGATAGATGGGTCGCGGCGAAAGAGGCGTGTATGGGATAGATGTTGGACCCCGTCGCATTCAAATTGAAGCCGACATACCGTGGTCATTTGGTAGGCCACCTTGGCCGTCCCAAGCCCTTTTATCAGACGCTTGAGCAGTTTCAGTTGCGAGAGCGGAATCCGGTCGTCAGCATCAAGCCAGAAAATCCAATCGCCGTGTGCCTTGCGCATGCTCTCGTTCCGAGCGGCGGCAAAGTCATCACACCAGATGAAGTCATGCACCTCATCCGCGAAACGCAAGGCGATTTCCCGGGTGCCGTCAGTGGATCCAGTGTCGACAATGATGATCTCATCGAACAGAGTAGCGATCGGATCAAGGCAATCCGCCAGGTTGCGTTCCTCGTTTCGCACGATCATGCAGAGAGATACGGTGGCACCAGTGGCGGAAGGCATGGTTGGCTCGGTTTAGGGATGGAACGGATACGGGCTTGCTATCAAACGTGGTCTGGCTTGCGGGCCTCGATAAAAAAACTTTCCAGCTCACGATCATCTAGATCGGTAATGCCTACCTGCATGGATTTTGACTGTCGGAACGCGCACGGTTGCGGGTCCATGAACCCGTTCCGCGCCAACAGTTCCTGTGCGAACTCCACAGTGAACATAGATCGAGACTGCCCATACCAGAGCAATTGCACGATCATCTTACCGGAGAGGCACTCAATTTGACCGTCCGGGATCAAGAAAAAGTAGTCGATGTCCTTGCTGTGATAGGCGCGGATCGCCTTGTCTAAATCGGGAAGAGAGAGTCGCAGCGTCCCGCCAGGTTTGAGGATGCGGTAGAGCTCGGTCAATGCGGCATCGAGATCGCGGAAGGGGATCTCGGGCAGGACGTGAATGCTGACGATAGATTGAAATTCGCTATCCGGGAAAGGCAGTCCCTGGAGGATATCCGCGACGACATCAACTCCAGGGAAAGGGTAGATATCGGAATTGACCCAACCGTATGGCGTGATCGATCCGGACCCCCAATGTAGTCGCTTCTCCATCTGGCGTGTTAGATTAATAGAGCCTCTTCCTTGCTGCAGACAAAGAACGCTTCGGCGAAAGTTGCCGGAGGGCAGAAGGCGCTGCGATAGGCTGACAGTCCGATGAAGCCTTCGCGATAGTTCAATTGCGGCAGCTGGGTGCGATACTGATCGATGGCCGCCTTCTTGTGCCGGATCGTGTGGTCGATCGGAATCAGCATATTGAAGCTGAGCGGTGCCCAGACTTCGTAGAGCCAGAGTTGCAGCGGCTGCGGGTAGCCCTTCAGCGCGGTTTGCAACAGGGCGAACGTAGCTTGGTGATCCGCGTGCCCGTCGTGTTTCCAGGGGCAAAATATCCTGCGATACCCGTTCCCCACCAGGACAGAGAGCAGGTCGCCGGCCAGATGCCCCTGGTCCTTGAGCTGGGTGTCGTTCCCGTCCAAGAAGAACACCCTGCGGACGCCCAGAGCTTTGCAGGCTTGGATGGCTTCGGCGGTGCGCTTCTCGGCTAGCTCAACTTGCTGTTGCGGGGAGATGGCTTGGCCCTCCTCATGCCCCAGCTCCCCACGCGTCATGAACACGACATCCACCGGCGTGCCGGATTCGGTGACTAAGCGGATCGTCCCTCCGCAGCCGAAGGTCTCATCGTCGGGATGCGGAGCGATCACGAGATCCGCTTTGCCTCCAACCCCACCTGGAGCAGGGAGATCCGCATGTCTGGCTGCCTCTTTGAATAGATTTTGCCGGGAGCCGATCGCTATCTCCACCGTCAGATCCGTTGAGAGGGAGTCACGGGCGCGGTCGGTAAGATAAGTGTGTCCTTCAGAGATGCGGCGGATGCCCTCGATGACCCGGTCGGCAGCATCCTGCTTCATCACATAACCGTTCGCGCCCAGCCGAAGAACGCGCTCCGCATAGAGCAGTTCATCGTGCATGGAGAGCACCAAGATGCGCATCTCAGGATAGGATTGATGCAAGAGCCCGATCAGTCCGGAGGCGTCTCGCTGTCCCAGAGACCAGTCCACCACCGCGACGTCGGGTCTCAGTCTGGCGGCGGCGTCCCTTGCGCCCCGTTCATCCTCCGCCTCGCCACAAACCTGCATCCCGTCCTCCCCGTTGATCAGCATGGTCAGCCCTTTTCGCACCACTGCATGATCGTCCACCAGGAGGACCCTCAGCCAGGGAGAGGGAGCGACATCGGAATAGTCAAGCGTCAGGGAATCGATCATGAGGAAGGCACGGCGTTGGCGCGGCTTCCTCATGTCATAGATCCTCCCGGTCTTCCTGGGTATCGGGCGCTTCCCGCTCTGTGAGCAGGGAATTGTCTCCGAGCTGGGGTCGGGGAATTCCCTGAGGCGCGTGAAGGCCGCGAACTTCCAGACCTGACTCGGACTGCGGCGATTGACACCCGTCCCCTCCACCCGGAGGATACTTCTACGATCGCCGCCATGAGCCTTGCCGCCACCGCGCCCGCCAAACCTGTGTCCCGTCCCGTCCAACCGGCCTGCAACGGCGGAGATTTTCCGAAATCCCGGCGGATCCCCCGGCATGCGGACGCCATCGCTTTCTTCACAGACTAACACCGTGGATTGTTCCTGGCTGATCGTGCTCTGGATCGCCGCAGCCGGACTGGCGATCGCCTTGGTCCCCTGGATCCAGAATCTTGTTCGCGGGCGGCGCCAGAACCAGCTGATGGCCTTGCCCTTCCCGCGCGAATGGGAAGATCTGCTCCAGGCCAAGTGGCGGCTCTATCCCAGATTGCCGGTCGAAGTGCGGCAGCGCCTCCATGGCTGCGTCCATGTCCTCCTCGATGAGAAGCGTTTCGAGGCCTGCGGCGGACTCCCGGAAATCACCCTGGAAATGCGCGTGCTTATTGCCGCCCAGGCAGCCTTGCTTCTCGTGGGACGCCCGGTCGAGGAACACGGGTTTTACCCGGATCTGATCTCCATTCTGGTCTATCCGGGATCGTTTCGGGACAAGGGACGCCGCACCTTTTCGCTCCGCGAGGGCGCGGGCGATGTCCGCCTGGGGGAATCCTGGACCAGCGGCTCGGTCATCCTCTCCTGGCACAGCGTAAAGCGCGGCGCGGCCGGAGATCACGACGGCATCAACGTCGTCTTCCACGAGTTTGCGCACCAAATCGATCAGGCGAACGGGGATCCGGATGGAGCGCCGGATTTCGACAATCCGGAAGACGCCGCGCAATGGTCCACGGTCTTCAGCAGCCGCTACCAAGAACTCATCGAGGATTTGGAACACGGCGGCAATCCCCTACTGGATGAGTACGGAGCCAGCGATCCCGCAGAGTTTTTCGCCGTGAGCACGGAGACCTTCTTCGAAAAGCCACGCGAGATGGATCGGGAGATGCCCGACCTCTACGATGAGTTGGCCGATTTCTACGGCCTCGACCCTGTGAAGTGGAGAAAATGCTGATCGCCTTCCACAAACCGTTCCGGGTCCTCTCCGGCTTCACTCCCGACGGCTCGCCCAATCGCACCATGGCCGAGTTTGGGTTTCCCAAAAACGTCTACGCCATCGGGCGGCTCGATGCCGATTCCGAGGGCCTGCTCCTTCTCAGCGACGAGCCAGCCTGGAACGCGAAATTGCTGACACCCGGGAAGGCCCATCCGCGGACCTACCACGTCCAAGTGGAAGGCCTGCCGGACGAAGCCGCCCTGGACAAGTTGCGCTCCGGCTTGGTGATCCAGGGAGAACGCACGTTACCATGCCGGGCCTGGCGACTGGAGGAAGACCCGGACTATCCGCCGCGCGATCCGCCGATCCGCGTTCGCAAATCGGTGCCGGATTGCTGGATCGCCCTCGTCCTTACGGAAGGCCGCAACCGTCAAGTGCGCCGCATGACCGCCGCTGTGGGACATCCGACCTTGCGACTGGTGAGGCATGCGATCGGAGGACTGACGTTGAGCGGGTTGGGCTTGGCTCCAGGGGAATGGCGGGAATTGGATACGGAGGGCCGGGCGGCCGTGCTGAAGCGTTGAGGATCAGTCAAACTCCTAGCTCCAATTGCTCCGCCACGCACATCGATGCGAAGCGCACCCCGGCACCGATCAGGCGAACGTTCTGCTCCCCGCGCCGGGACCATGCCTCTTCGAGCAGGCGTCCGTAGGCATCCGGTTCCACCGAACGAGCCGCGCATTCTGCGGTGGTGGACCGGAAATCGCTGAACTTGAGCTTCACAAAACTTTTTGCAATTCGACGATCGGTATGCCCAGAGGCGAGATCGGCCGTGAGCTCCTCCAGGATCGATTCGAGCTTCTCCATTCCGTCGTGGAGCGAAGTGACGTCCTCTGAGAAGGTCCGTTCCGTGCTCACGGATTTGCGTTCCCGGTCCGGCAAAACCAGCCGATCGTCCTGCCCCCGGCAGAGTTGGTAGAGATCCAGACCGAACTTGCCAAATTCCCGGGTGAGCGCGGGCAGTTTCCAGCATTGCAAGTCACCGCACGTGCGCACGCCCAGGGCTTCGAGCCGTTCTGCGGTGCGTTTGCCCACGCCCCAAATTTTCGTGGCCGGCAGATCTTGCATGAAGGCGGGGATCTCGGCTTCGAGGACTTCGTATTGACCGTTGGGCTTGTTGAGATCGCTGGCCACTTTGGCAAGAAACTTGTTCGGGGCGATCCCGGCCGAGGCGGTCAGGCGGGTTTCCTCAAAAATCCGCGCGCGGATCTCGGCGGCGACATGTCCACCCCGCGAGCGCAAGTGGGTGACGTCAAGATAGGCCTCATCGAGCGAGAGCGGTTCGATCAATCCGGTGAACGCCTCGAAGATCCCTTGGATCCGCTGCGACTCCGCCCGGTAGAGATCGAAGCGGACCGGTAAAATGGTGAGATGCGGACAAAGCCGAAGCGCCTTGAAAGCCGGCATCGCGGATCGGCAGCCGAACTTGCGCGCCTCGTAATTCGCCGTCGTAAGGACGCCGCGATGGGTGGATCGCCCTCCCACCGCCACCGGCGTTCCCGCCAGATGGGGATACTCACGGACCTCGATCGCCGCGTAGAAGCAATCCATGTCGATGTGCACGATGGTGCGGGCCGCAGGCATGCCAGGGTCAATTTACGCACGGTGAGAGAAAACGCTTTTTTAAAAAGCACGAATCGAAAACTCTAGATCCTCACTTGATTTTAAAGTTTACCTTCCTAGAGTCCGGCCCATGACCTCTCTGAAACTTGCCCTCACCGGCCTCGGCGCCGTGGTCCTGCTCTCCGCATGCAGCACCATGTCTGACCGCACCCAAGACCTATCGCTTGGCATGAGCAAGCAACAGGTCATCAAGGTTCTGGGCAAGGATTTCACCACCGTCGGAGCCCAGGCCAGCAGCGTAAACGGCCAAGTGGAAGTCCTCAGCTACAAGGACGACAACGACGGCGATGTCCTCGTCTACTTCCGCGACGGCAAGCTCGTCCAATGGGGCGACACCGCGGAGTTGGCGAACATTCCGCAGTGAGTTTGGCGGGAACCGGCCGCGTAACCTTGTTGCCTCGGCTCCCTCGGCCGGTAATCTGGCGATCAGCGTTCCAAAAGACCTTGGCGAAGCGGGAAAGATCCCAGCAACGATGCACGGCCCATTCCGAACCAACGGCATGGGGCCGCCAACCGGACGAAGCTGTCACCAGCTTCGCTACACGCCCACCCTTGTAGCGAAGCCGCTGCTGCGGCATCGAGCGGGACAAGCGTCGATTCCACCCGCCAAGAGCCCGAAGCTGTCACCAGCTTCGCTACGTGCAAGCCTTCGTAGCGAAGCCGCTGCTGCGGCATCGGGCGCGACCGGCGGCGATTCCACCCGCCAACCGCCCGAAGCTGTTAACAGCTTCGCTACATGCCCAGTCCTTGTAGCGAAGCCGCTGCTGCGGCATCGAGCGGGACTAGCGTCGATTCCACCCGCCAAGAGCCCGAAGCTGTCACCAGCTTCGCTACATGCAAGCCTTCGTAGCGAAGCCGCTGCTGCGGCATCGGGCTGGACCGGCGTCGATTCCACCCGCCAAGAGACCTAAGCTGTCACCAGCTTCGCAACATGCCCAGACGGGCCACGGAAACGGCCCAGACCGAAAGTTCCCGTCCGCCACGAAGGTCTTAGATACCGCACATTGCGGCACCCGGCGTTCATCCTAGCGGCATCCCGAGCAAGGGTGCAAGTGGAGGAATGAATCGAGAACGGTGCCCGGCTCGGCGTGCTCATCGATCGTCCCGATCAAGAAGCGCGAATCTACCGCCCAGGCCAAGCGTCTCCCGAGCTGCTTTCCCGTCCGGATCAGCTCGCCGGAGATCCGGCAATGCCCGGCCTGGTCTTCGATTTGACGAGAGTTTGGGAACCCTACCGTCCCTTCGCCTTCACCCAACCGGACAGCGCAATCACGTTGCCCACAAACGTTTCCCCGTGGATCACGCCGCCGGCGGGTTCGGTCTTCTTGCCTTCCGCATTGCGCATGATCCCGCGTTCGCCTTCGCGTTCGACCCAGGCTCCCTCGGCATTCAGACTCCCAAGGATCTTCGTCACTTCGTCGTCCGTGGTCGGCTTGACCGGCGGCAAGGGATAAAGCCCCGGAGGCACGCCGCCGGCGAGGAGACGCTTCGTGGTGGTCTCGATGGCGTCCAACTCGGAATCCCATTTCCAGCCGTAGTTCGATGCGGTGTTGTCGTCTTCGTAGGTGAACTCATGACCTTTGCCGCCGGGACCGCGTTTGAAGTAAACCGGCTTGTTGGTCTGTAGTTCGTAGAAGCGCGCAAGGCGACCGTCGGGCAGCTTGGATTTACGGAAGTAGCCCACAGCGGCGGGGATCGGTTCGAGAAACCTCTTGTCACCCGTCGCGGCGCAGAGGGTGAGCAGGGACCACATCATCGACTGAGATTCCCGACCGCTGATGGCCGGGGGCTCGAAGGCGCGGCTCCAGACGGGTTGCATCTTGTCGTCGTACTGTTGCGCCCAGCCGGGTTGGGGATCGGGCATCTTAGCGAGAAGCAAAAACTCACCGGCGCGCTTGGCGGCTTCGGTGTAGCGCGGCTCTTTGTAGGTGATCCCCGCCAGGAGGAGGGTGCGGATCATCGTGGCGTGGAGGTTGTCGTTGGTCACATAGCAACCGGTGAAATCCTTGGTCCAGGTCTTCGACCAGGAGTCTGGATACGAGGCACTCTTGAGCGGATAGCGCGATTTGTCGGGCGGGCTGGCCGGATAGGTATCGAACGCCGCAGACCAGGCACCGGCTGGATATTGGGCATTGAGCACGGCAGTGAGGCCATAGGTGACGGCTTCGTGGATCTCGTCGTCTTTCAATCCCAACGCTTGATCGGCCCGGATGAGCAGGCGCAGGGCGCTTTGGGTGACGTCATCGTCGAGGGTGGTGTAGTTGGATTCGTGGTGCTCGCGTTGCCGCCAGACATGCCAACCGGCCTCGCCACTGGGGGCGTTGCTGCGATCCACGAGCTTGCCATTGAGATCGCGTCGGTAGAGGTGCGATTCGCGATTGGCGGAATCGAAATACCCCGAGTAATCCCAACCTCCGGAGGCCAACTGGGTTCGAGTCAGTGCGTGCGCGGCATCGACGGCGGCGGCGAGACAGGATTTGTCGCCGGTGGCCTCGTAGACATCGAGGAAGGCGGTGCCGATCGCTGGGGTGCCGGGTGGTTGAATCCAGATCGTGTCCGGTCCGGGACTGCCCTCCGCTTCCCGCAAGGTGAAATCAGCGCTGTAACGGTAGACGTAACCGCCGTGGGCAGCGGCCTTGGCGTGGTAAAAGGTGACCGCCTTGACGAGCGCCGCCTTAACGGAATCAGGGGAGGGAGCGGCCATGAGCGAGGCACCTGCTAGGACCGATAGGACGGATCCGACTGATCCGGCCGATAGGAAACTCTTCATGAAGGGCGAGTCTGCGAGGGGGAGGCATGCCCAGACAAGGCTTTTCGGCGGGATCATTCTGGGAATCTCCAGCTTGCTGAATTGCTTCTCCCGAAAACGCCGTCAAAATGGAACCTTTACGGTCCAATCCCCCCACCATGATCGCCCGCTGTCTCATCCCGCTTCTGTTTCTCTTTCTTGGCGCGGTCCCCGCCCTGTCGGCCAAAGGGCTCTTTGAAGGAAATGTCGGTGTTTCCGTCCAGACGAGCAGCCCGCAGGAGACGTTGCAGAGCTTCATGGTGGCGATGGACCGTTACGCCACCGGCAAGCGCAAGGGTGATCTCGGGCTGCAGGCAAACATCGGCAACGCGATCGAATGCCTCAACCTGGAGAGCGTGCCCCTGGTGAACCGTTCCCACGACGGACGGGAGACCGCGATCTTTCTCAAGGAGATCATCGACCGGATTTATGTGGTCGATTATGGCCAGGTGCCCGGACCGGACGAAGTAGCCGATGGGAAACTCAAGCGCTGGGAGTTGGGCGATACCGGGATCACCATCAGCATGGTGGAGACTGGCCCGCACAAGGGAGAGTATCTTTTCAGCCCGAGCTTGGTGGGCCGGGTCGGGATGTTTTACGAGGAAATCAAGGATAAGCCTTACCTGGAAGGTTCCGGAGATGGCGCGGCCTACGATCCTCCGTGGATTCTGAAGAAGGTCCCTGATTGGGCCAAACAACGGAAGTATTTCGAACTGGAACTCTGGCAATGGATCGGCCTGCTGATCGCACTCTTCAGCGGCTTGCTGGTCCGGGCAATCACCGGGGTCTTCCTCCATTTCTTGAAGATCCTCACGGCGAAAACCAAGGGTGAATGGGACGACCGGCTGGTCGCCACCCTCGTCGGACCATTGGGTCTGATTCTCAGCTGTGGAGTCTGGCTAATCAGCGTGAAGCTGCTCCTTTTCTCGGGCGTGCCGTTGGCGATCTTCCAGACGGTCCTCCAAGTCCTCCTCTTTGCCTCCTTCATCTGGATCGGCTACCGGCTCGCGGATCTGGTGGGAGAGTATCTGACCTATCTCGCCAGCAAGACCGAGTCGACGATGGACGACCAGATCGTCAAGCTGGTGGCCCGAACCCTCAAGCTTTTCGCGGTGCTCACCGGGGTCATCCTGGCCGCCCAAAATCTCGGGTTCAACGTCGTCTCCCTTTTGGCGGGATTGAGTATCGGTGGTTTGGCGGTGGCCCTGGCCATGCAAACCACCCTGTCCAACTTCATCGGATCGATCATGATCATGATCGATCGCTCCTTCCAGGTGGGACACTGGATCAAAATCGGGGAAGCCGAGGGCGAGGTCGAGGAGGTCGACTTCCGCTGCACGCGGTTGCGGACATTTTATGATTCGGTCATCACTATCCCCAATTCCGAGGTGATGAGCTCGAAGATCGATAACATGGGGATGCGCCAACACCGGCGGGTGCTCAGCTCCATCCACCTCACACCGGATACGGCCCCGGACAAGATCCAGGCCTTCGTGGACGGCATCAAACAGATCATCTCCGCCAGCCCGTCGTTCGGACGGAAAGATCGTCTCCGGGTCGTCCTCAAGGACTTCACGACCAACAGCCTGGAGATTCTCATCTACTTTTTCCTCAAAGCTCCGGACCTATCTACGGAGCTTCAGGAACGACATCGCATCTTCCTGGAGATCCTCCACCTGGCCCGCAAACTGGAGATCCGCTTCGCGCTGCCGTTCCAGGCGATCCAAATCGAACGCACCGGCGAAGAACCATCCTCATCCGTGTGATCCGCGCCATCCGTGGTTCAATGCCCAAGGTTCGGCGTCGGAGTCTGTCTTCACCAGAAGGCTTTTGACCACGGATAGCACGGATTACACGGACCAGGAATACCCAGAACTACCTTTCCTTGATCCGGCAGGGACGACGTTATCGCGGCAATTCGCGATTGGCCACTCCGCCCGTTCCCGGGTGGAAGAGATTGTTGGAGAAATGGATTCCGCGCGGCGCTTTGGGCCCGTCTGGAAGGATGACGGCGTAGCGGTAAAGCGGCGCATCAATCGACTGCACGACGTTTCCTTGGACCAGGACATCGGCCAATGGAGGATCGTCCTCCTGCTGTCCGGTATCGAACTTGAACGGCGAGCGTTCCTCGCCCCAAATCCATTGGGCGTCGCCCTGCCCAAAATCGGAGATGATATTGTTCGCGATGATCGATCCCCCATCGGTGTTCGTGGCATGGGCGGCGGCTCCGGGCATGAGGCCGATGGCCCAGAGGCAATTGCGATTGAACTGATTTCCGGTGATCAACACGTTGCGGGAGCCATGCATCGCCTTCATTCCCATGAACGAATTGGTGATGATATTGTTCGCGACGATGACTTGGTCGGAATGCAGGTCGATGCCTTGGGCGGCATTTTCAATGTGGTTGCCAATGATGCGGGTGAGATGACTCACCTCCGGCGCAGTGACAATGATGCCTGAGCCCTGCTGCCAGTTGTCGGTATAACCAGCATCCCAGGCTTGCTGACTGATGAAATTCCCCTTCTGCGGATTGCGCTTCACATATTGCCCGAGGTTGTATTCCTTCTGAATCGCCGGAGTCGGAATGAGACGCTCCTCGATGACCTTGTTCCCCTCGATGAGGGTGCCGCTGGAGTAAGAAACACTGATGCCTGTTCCATCCGTACACTGAAACGCATACCCCCAGTCCGGACTGGCGGTGCGATCATCCACGGTGACGCGCATATAGTTGCGCACCAGGCAACGGCTGATCCGGGAACCAACACTTTCCCGAACCAAAATCGCACCGGCACGGGTGCGGTTGTCGATGACGCGGACATTCTCGATCACCAGATCGCGGCACTTGATCGCGATGATTCCTTCCTTGGTCGTTTCCATCGCCCCTTCCGCCCGGGTCAGGGTGACGTCGCGAATCTCCGCGCCCTCGGCATTCTCGATCTCGATCACCGGATGTTCCGGATTCTGCTGGATAATGCGACCGGAACCGAACAACCCGGATCGCTCCCCGCGGACACGGATTTTCTCGGTGATCGGGTAATCTCCGGGAGGAAGATAAACCATGCACCCAGGATTCGCGTCGAGCGCGGCCTGGATCGAGGCGTGGCTGGCCACCGATGGTTCCGCAGCGAGGGCAACCCCAGCCGAGGCGACGAGGAGGATTACGGATTGGCGGAGGCCCCTCATGGTTTAGCGGGAGTGCCCGGTGCCCTTGGCGACGGAAGGCCAGGACGCGTTCTTGCGCACGAGAACCGGAGTCTCACCCGGCGCGGCTTTCATCCGGTAGATGGTATCTTCCATGGCCTTCACGTCGAAGCCGGCGAAGAGAAACTCCTCGGTCCCGGGAAGCCAACTGGGATACAAGGCGTTAAGCCCCTTGGGTGTGATGCGGGTGCGCTCTCCGGTCGCAAGATCAATCAGAAAGATCGCCGTCGGAGGCCCTTCATCGTCGGGGCCCATGTCCTCCTCGACGGATGCTTCGAAGAGAGCGCGTTTGCAATCAGGCGCCACGTCGATTCGCGACGGCATCGACAAACCCCGCACATCGGTAGAATTCGGGACTTCCCGGATCCCGCCGGGCTTCAAAAGGAAGAACGAATCGAGGTCATGACACAGCCATCCGTTTCCATTTGGAAACACTCCGTAGGCCCCAGCGGAGCGATCCCCCTCTTTGAGCAGGATCTGAAAGGTTCCTTCGGCAGGATCGACCTGAGCGAGTTCCCAATCCGACTCCGCGAAATGATGGAAGGAGAGGCGTTTGCCATCGACCGACCAAGCAGGCATGAACTCGTTCTGGCCGGGAATGCCTGCCACGAGCCGGACCTTTGCAGTGGCGACGTCCACGATGGCGATGCGGCGATTGCCCTCCGGATCGGACTTGGTGAAGGCCACCTCTTTGCCGTCCGGGGAGATCGCCGGATCGGTGCCTTCGACCAACTTGCGAACTGGAGACTGCGGATCGGCCAAATCAGCCACCGCGATGTGATCACCGGTTTGGAATGCGTAAACTTGTGCGGACGCTGGAGTGGCCGACAGCAGGACAAGATTCGCCAGAAGTGGGATGAACAGGAAGCGAGCCATAAGCCGGAGAGCATCCGTCAGCCTCGTTGCCAGTGTCAAGAACCCCCGGAGGGAAAGAAGTGATCTCTCCCCGCGCGGTGACTCGTTGGAAAGGGCCGGTTGTCATTCCACCCAATCGTGGCAGTTTTCGCCATGGAACGACTGCTCGATCCCCGCAGCGATCTCGTCTTCAAGCGCATCTTTGGCGAGCACCCAGAGATCTTGCGCTCGTTCCTCAACGCCCTTCTTCCCTTCGAAGGCCCGGACGAGGAAATCGCCTCCCTGGAATATCTCACCCCTGAGCAAACGCCTGTCCTGCCTCTTTTCAAGAACACCATTGTCGATGTCCGCTGCCAGGACCGGCTCGGGCGGCAGTTCATCGTGGAAATGCAGATGAACTGGACCAGCGCCTTCCTCCAGCGCGTGCTTTTCAATGCCAGCAAGGCGTACGTCCGCCAATTGGAATCTGGCGATGAGTTCCATCTCCTCAAACCGGTTTGGGCCCTGAGCATCCTCAACGCCAAGTTTCCCGGCGACACGGAGGATTATTACCACCACTATCGCCTGGTGAAAGCCGGTGCCCCGGAGCAAGTGATCCGGGACCTCCAACTCGTCTTCGTGGAGTTGCCCCGTTTTCAGGAAACCCGGCCGGATGAAGCCAGGAAGTTGCGCTGGGCCTGGTTGCGGTTCCTGCGCGAGGCGGGCACCTCCGGCCAGCCCGGCCATCCATCAACCGACGATCTCGTCACGGAAGTCGCCGTTTCCCAGGAAGTCCGCGATGCCATCGCAATCTCCCGTCAAAGCGCCTTCACCCCAGGTGAGCTGGAGACTTACGAACGCTTCTGGGACGCCGTCAGCCGGGAACGGACCTTGATCGCCGGCGGCCTCGCGGAGGGAATCGAAATCGGCGAACGGCGCGGGCTGGAAGAAGCGCTCCGCCGCCTCGTCTCCTCCGGAATCCCCGAAGCGGAGGCGCGGCGGATGCTCGGGCTGTGCTGACTTCCCGTTCCGGTCGGTTCAGGAATTGAGTTCGACGCCCTCAGCCGTCACCTGCCGGCTGGAGGAAGCCGGTGAAGCGGCGCGACTGGCCCCCTCCTTTTGCGCTTCCTTAGACGTTTCCGCATCCCCGGCGGCGGAGGCCTGTTTGGCTTTGGCTTTGTTCCGCCTGGTGGCCAGGCGCTCGGCCGGGGAGGCCAGACCGAAGGTGTGCCAGCGTTCGTCGTCGTCGGAGAGGACTTGACCCAGTTCTTTGGTCAAAGCGGAAAGGCGCTTGCGCAAGGCCTGGGCTGCGCCTTTGCGGGGACCGGAAAGCTGGGTCTCAAGGACTTCCTGCTTTTCGATCGATTCGCGGACATTGTTAAGCGAGTTGAAGAGGGCGACAGCGTTCACGCTGGTCACGCCGAGCTTTTCGACTTCAAACTGCGGATTGGCCTTTAGATAAATTCCCAGGCGCTTCAGCAGAGAGATCCGTTCGCCCAGCGTCTTGGGCGTGGCGATGGAGTCATCGAGAAATCCCGCGTCTTTCCAGCGGTGGCTCCAATTCGCGCCCAATACCGGTTTGAGGATGGACTTGGTTTGGACAAACACCGCCCGCGCTTCGCGATCGAGGCGACGTTGCTCCGGACTGAGTTCGTTGATGCGCAAATTCCGTGCGGTCTGGTATGCCAAATCAGCGTTTCGATAGGTCACAAGATCCTGAGTCAGCTTGGCCGGAGTGTTGAACTGAATGCCCAAGCCAGGCTCAAGGTCTTGCAAGGTCAGAAGGGTGCGATTGCCTTCTCTGAGGAGAGGGTCAGTGACTTCGGGAGTATTGGATTCAATCATGAGATGCATCTATTATTGTGAATGCTGTAATTCTAATTAATGGAGAATATTGTTCAACCAGAATTTCAGCTTTTCTTAATAAAAATCGACATCATGCCCTCGTTTCAATCCAAACCCTTCCAGTCGATCGACACCGTGCCTTCGTTTCCATCCAAACCCTTCGAGTCGATCGACACCGTGCCTTCGTTTCCATCCAAACCCTTCGAGTCGATCGACATCATGCCTTCGTTTCAATCCAACCCCTTCGAGTCGATCGACACCGTGCCCTCCTTTCCATCCAAACCCTTCGAGTCGATCGACACCATGCCTTCGTTTCCATCCAACCCCTTCGAGTCGGTCGACACCGTGCCTTCGTACTCATCTCGATTTCCCAATCTCACATTTCCAGTTTCCAATTTCCATTAACGCCGCCTGTCCCGCGTCGCTGACGATCGGGTAGAATGATAATTGGAGAATGAAAATTGGAGAATGGAGAATGGGAAGCCCAGCCTCCGCACCAGACTTCTTCACAACCGGTTCCAACGGGTCCCGATCCCACCAAACCATTGGCCCCAGGATCTGCTCCGCCGAAGCCGTTGACGCCAGTGATATCAGGGTGGGCGATTCAACCCGAATCCAATCACCGCCGCTGCCCTGATAGACGCACCTTGGGCCCGAAATCTCCTTGCCCCAACGGGGAATTCGCGCCATTCTTGGCCGGTGAGCCCGAGCGGATATCACCGTTTGCGACCCTACGAATAAATACTGTTCTGCCAAAAGATGGAGAAGCCTCATCCCCATATCGAGGTTACTGGCGCATTCCAAACCCGCGCACTCCTCCCAAGCATCCCCGAATTAGAGCCGATCGCCTACTTTGATCAGGAGCACGGAAAATACGACGAAACTGGAGAGGTCGCAGCGGAGCTCCGAGTCAAGTTGCATGAGATCGACCTCACCCGACTATTCGGGCTGCTCCGCGAGCATTCGGTCTCCGTTGTCCGCCATTGGCTGCAGGTCGACTACAAGAACCGCTTTTGGATGAAGCCTCCAGAAGATTGCATCGGAGCAGTATTGCGGCCAGACGGTTACGTGGGACTACCCCCGGACGCACCTCGATTGCGTATCCTCTCGATGTCCGAACCGTTCTATATCCAGGGGCGACCAGAAGGAGAACCTCGGGGACATCGGCCAGACTTGATGTCCGCTGGCGGTATTCCAATCGTGAGTGATTGCTTGTTGTCAACACTTCGGGGATTGGGAGTCGGCGGACAGACACAGGAGATCATTTACCGTGGTGCAAACAAGGCGGCATCAAATACGATTCAGCCTGGCTTCCAACGCCTATTGATTGACCCGCAATTCTCTTTAACGGGAGACGCCCGAGTTCGATTCCTTCCCGAGCCCACGCCCGACGGGTTAGGGATTTGCTGCGTATTGAATCCAAATTCCTCGAGGGAGCAGTATGAGATCGCGGTGCCGACCTCGAAACGATCAGCGGTGCTTACGCCACACATGAACCTTGGCATCGAACCGATCTTCAGATCGACTGGCCTAATGAATGAGTGGTTTGAGCGATTGAACCTCGGAGTCAAGCAATGCCGGACAAACAACGGGCAGAACAAGTCGCGGTAGGGCAAGCGGGGACATCGCCGTCCTTGTTCGCGTGGGGCGTGAGGCCTTCAGTGGTTGCAGGCCCGCTGCCTACGCTATAGCGTTCTGCAAAGCAACCCGACCAATGAAACTCATCCCATCATCCGTGTGGCAGATTGCGCGAGCAGCCTTTCTCGTTTCATTCCCGCTCTATGCGGTTCTCACCGTTGTGAACTTCATCAGATTAGCCCCGGAGGGAATATTCGCCAAGACAATGGGAATTGGTCTTAGCGATACTCAAGGATAACCTTTCAATCTCCATTCCGTTTTATCCTCCAGTAGAGGGCTGCGCTCGTAGCGAGCGCAGCCGGCCTCGCGTGCCTGCTGTTTTCCTCTTGCATGACCGACTTGCCGCCCCCTGTCGATCACTATCATGGGCCCTATCCGCAACCGACTCGCTAACACTTTCACCCCGGCGCGGATTCTCAACCTCCAAAGGGATCCGGAGCCACCACGTCGTTTGAACGGTCCCTCATAGACGGGAGCACCGTCACCGTGCTGCAGGCCGCACCGACGGCTGCACCGACACCGCAAGACCGGCGGCTTGGCTGGGCACGCCGTTAAACCGGGGATTCTCTATCGTCCGCGTTCAGTCTCGCCTTCGGCCACCTTGCAGACGGAATCGTTTGGCGAACCAAGAGGTACGTCGTAGCATGTGGCCTCCCGGTGCCCACGCCGTCTCTCTGCCCTCCTTTTTCCCATGGCCCAGAATCGCACGGACGATCAACTCCGCTGGTATTGCATTCACACGAAGCCGAAGAGCGAGCACATCGCTGCGGCGCACATCGCCCAGCTCGTTGACGTTGAGGTCTTTTGCCCGCGGATCCGGTTTCAAAAGAAGACCCGGCGCGGCAAAGTCTGGTTCAACGAGGCCCTCTTCCCGGGATACACCTTTGCAAAGTTTGCCGTCGCGCAGAACGTCCGAGCGGTGAACGGATCGCACGCGGTACTCCGCGTGATCCGCTTCGGGCAAGATTCCTATCCGTCGATTCCGGACGAGATCATCGAAGAATGGCAGCACGCCGTCGATGACAAGAAGCTGATCACCATCGAGCAAAGCTTCCAACCGGGCGATGAAGTGGAAATCGTCGAGGGGCCGATGATGGGCATCCGCACCATCATCACCCGGGTTTTCCCGGCCCAGGAGCGCATTCGGATTCTCCTCGATCTGCTCGGAGAACTCCGCGAAGTGGAAGTCTCGCTGGACTCCGTTTGTAAGAAGGAGAACATTCGACTGGCGTCTTCGGAGGTTTCGCTTTGAGTCGGGGCGTCGGCACGCCTGACTAAAGATGACCCGCGACCGGATTGATTCGTTCCTCTCCAGCTACCGCTCCAAGCGCCTCTTGGTGATCGGAGATCTCATGCTGGATCGCTTCATTTGGGGCAATGTCAGCCGGATCTCCCCCGAAGCACCGGTTCCGGTCGTTCACGTCCAAAGAGAAAGTTCTTACCCGGGCGGCGCGGCCAACGTGGCCCGCAACCTGAGGCCCTTCACCCCCCATGTCTCTCTCATGGGATTGATCGGCACTGACGACTTCGGTACTCAACTGCTGCAACTGCTCGGGACCGAGGGCGTCGAAACCGCCGGGGTGGTCCGGGACGAGAAGATCGAAACGATCGTCAAAACGCGGATCGTGGCCCGCCACCAACAGGTTTGCCGGGTTGACCGCGAATCCCCGATGTCCCTCCAGCCCCATCAGATCGACGGGATCATGACTCTGCTCACCGCACGCGCGGCGGAGATCGATGCCATTATCCTGGAAGACTACGGAAAAGGCTTCCTCGGACAGCCTCTCGTCGATGCCATCGTCGCGTTGGCCAACGAGCACGGCATCGTGGTCACCGCCGATCCCAACCCGAACAATAAATTGTCATGGGACCGGGTCACCGTCCTGAAGCCGAATCGCTTGGAAGCCTTTCGCATGGCCGGGATGCCCGAACCCGCGCCCGCTGCGGATCCGCTGGAAGACGGGCCACTGCTTGAGGTCGGTCGCCTCCTCCTGGAGCGTTGGAACACCAAGATGCTCCTGATCACCCTCGGGGAACACGGCATGCTCCTCTTCGACCGCTCCGGTCCGCCCCGCCACGTGCATTCCCGCCCCCGCGAAGTGTTCGATGTGTCCGGCGCGGGGGACACTGCGGTCGCCCTCCTCACCTTGACCCTCGCCGCCGGCGGCTCCCCGCTGGAAGCCGTTGAAATCTCCAACTTGGCCAGCGGTGTCGTGGTCGGAAAATTAGGAACTGCGACCCTCACCCCCGAGGAACTTCGTGATTCCGCGCCCCTCTGATCGCATGGATCCCAACCTTTTTCAGAACCGGCTCGACGAACACGCCGAGATCATGCGCACCCTGACGGAGCAAGCCGCCTCGTTTCAGGCGATCGCGGAGACCGCGACCCAAGCGATCCGGGCCGGGGGTAAGATTTGCTTCATGGGCAACGGAGGAAGCGCTGCGGATTCCCAACACCTCGCCGCCGAACTGGTGGGCCGCTTCCAGAGGGAACGCGCCGCGCTCGCCTCGATCGCCCTGACTACGGACACTTCGATCCTCACCGCAGTGGCCAACGACTACGGATACGATTCCATTTTCGCCCGTCAGATCGAGGGACTTTGCCGTCCTGGCGACGTCGTCATCGGCCTTTCCACCTCGGGAAATAGCGCCAACGTACTGCGCGGGATCGAAGCCGCCCACCGGCTGGGCTTGGCCACCGTCGGCTTCACGGGCGGTTCCGGAGGAAAATTGGCGCAGATCGCCCACCAATCCATCGTGGTCCCCTCTCCCAAAGCGGCCCGGGTCCAGGAGGCGCACATTTTCCTTGGCCACACGCTCTGCGAGGCGATCGAAGACGCGCTCGCTGCGGACTCTCCATCATGATCGCTCCTGCCGACATTCAGTGCATTGGCAACGAAGTTGCTATCCGATGGCAGGATGACACTGAGGATTACTTGCCCATGGAGCGCCTGCGGGCCCTTTCCCCGAGCGCGGAGCAACAGGGAGAACGCGATCTATTCGGCCAGAAAATCGGCGGAACATCAAAAAGCGATTATCCGGGAGTCACGGTGACCGGCTGGGTTCCAGTGGGCGGCTACGGGATTCAGTTCTCGTTCAGCGACGGACACCGCACCGGGATTTATACTTTTGCCTACCTCAAAGAAATCGCCAGGTCTCTTGCCGAATGAATGTCGACAATCGCGCCCATATCGGCTGGAGAGAATGGCTCGCCCTGCCTGATCTCGGAGTGCCGGCCATCAAGGCAAAGATCGATACTGGGGCACGATCGTCCGCCCTACACACCCACGACTACCAGGTCGTGGAGCGCCTGGGGCAGCCCTACGTCATCTTTCGATTGCACCCCTTTACCGACGATCCCTCGATCGAAGTGATTCGGGAAGAGCCGGTCACTGAGTTCCGGGTGGTTAAAGATTCCGGCGGTCACGCTGAGCGACGCCCCTTCATCCGCACCCGCGTCCTGCTCGGTCCGTATCAGTGGGTCATCGACCTCAATCTTACGAACCGGGAGAAAATGAAATTCCGGATGCTCCTGGGCCGGGAAGCGATGAAACGACGCTTCCGCGTGGTCCCCGAAGCGAGCTACATCTTGAGCCCGCAACCGATCGAAACGCTTGGGGCGGAGGAGTGACGGATCGTGGAGGTGGCTTCCAGCCGCCTTTTCCATCACTACTGAAGCTTTTGTCGGCGACTGGAAGTCACCACCACGGTCAGGTCGCGACCAAAATCACCACCCCGATGATCAGAAGAATGATGAGCCCGGAACCGCTCTTCAAGCCGGCCTCGGTATCCTCCAGAGTCGGCTTGTCGAGTTCCTCCTCGACGGCAAGCATGGTGATCTCTTGGAGGTTGAGAGGCTTCTTCTCCACCGATCCGGCATAGGCACCCGGACTGGAGAAAAGCAGCGCGGCGGCAAGAAGCGTGGCAATCCAGTGTTTCATCACGAGATCGATTATCAAAACACTCACGGACAAGTCAAGGATGAGACGCGAATTTGACAGCAAAAGCCACCGCGATCACGGTTGAGCCATCATGCCATTGGTGATCAACGGCGAAGAGGTTGGCGACCGGGTCGTCGAGGAGGAGTTTGACGCGATCAAACAACACCACGAGTCCAGGGGCGAGGTGGTCTGCTGTGATCGCGACGTGGAGTTCCGGCAACGGGCAATCGATCACGTGGTCAATCGCACCCTACTCCGACAGGAGTGCCTCATTCTCTTGGGTGAGAACCCCGAAGAAGAGCTGGCCCAAGCGGTCGCGGACCTCAAAGCGCAACACGGGAGCGAAGAGAATTTCTACCGGAACACCGGCTACAAACCGGAACAGGAGGACCAAATCCGTCTGCGCGTCGGGGAGACTTTGGCGGTCACCCGCATGCTGGACCATCACCTCGGACCTGATCCGGAGCCTAGCGACGAGGATCTCCGCCGTTTCCAGCAGGAACATCTTGAGCAGTACCAAAGCGCCGAGGAGGTCCACACCTGGCACATTTACCTGGAGCCGAACGGCCCCGATGACAGCCACCGTTGCTACGATCTTCTCCGCAAGGCACGGCGCGAACTTCTGGCCGGAGCGGACTTCGAAACCAAGTCCAAGGAACTCTGTCGTCCGGATCACCTCCTTGACCTGGGATTCTACCGCCAGGGCAGCATGGTCCGCGAAGTGGAGATCGTAACTTTCTCGATGGAGATCGGCGAGATCAGTCCCGTCGTGGCCACTCATTTCGGATTTCATCTCTTCAAGGTTATCGATCGCAAGCCGAGCGTTCCCCTCCCGTTCGAGGACATCCGGGAGGACCTCGCGAAGAGTTACTTGCAAGTGTGGCGAGAGAGGAACGTGCAGGAATTGATCGATCGCCTGAAAGCCAAGGCCACCCTCGTGACGCCCACACTGGAAGACACGGTCCACGAATGAAGCTTTCGCTACACCCTTCCTTGGAACGGGCTCAGGGCTATATCGACCTGGGGCTCTACGATGAAGCGTGGGAAGAACTGTCGTCGATCCCGAGAATCGACCAAGATGCCGCCGATTCGCTTCACGTCATCGCCTCCCTCCTGATGAAAGAGAAGCGCTGGGAGGAAGCCCTGAAGGTAAGTCGCCAAATCTGTGAACTTCAGCCCAAACTATCGGGCGGCTTCATCCACGTAGCCTACTGCTTGCACGAACTAGGCCGAACCCGCGAAGCCTGCCAAGTGCTGCGCAACGGCCCCGAGACCCTCAAGGACGAGCCAATCTGCCAATACAACCTCAGCTGCTACGCGGTCTGCCTGGGAAAATTCGAGGAAGCCCGCACCCTTCTGGAACGCTCCTTTGAACTCGACGAACGCCTCGCCATCGTCGCGGAGCACGACCCTGATCTCACTCCGCTGTGGGCTTCCCTGTGATCTCCGAAATCGCCCTGGAGACCATCCGGCGAGAATTTGCCGACAACTTTGTCCTTCGCGGAGAGGTCGGCGCCTCCCTCTCCATCTGGACGGGCGACACCGAAATCTGCTCCCTGCATGCCGGCTTCCGCGACCGGGATCGTTCCATCGCCTGGGATGACCAGACCATCGTCCCGATCTGGTCTGCGACCAAGGGACCAGCCGCCGCCACCGTACTCCTGGCCCTGCACGAGAGCGCTCTGACGCCCGATTCACCCATCGGGGAACTCTGGCCTGAACTCGGCTGCGGCACCCTCGCCGGGCAGGCCATTGGCGATCTTCTCTCCCATCAATGCGGCCTCTCCGGCCTCGACGAACCCGCCCACGTCTTCGACCACGACGCCGTCGTGGCCGCCCTTGAAAATCAGCGCCCCATTTGGACGCCGGGCGATGGCCACGGCTACCATCCGCGCACCTTCGGCTTCCTCGCCGACGAGTTGGTCCGGCGCGCCGTCGGCGTTCCGTTGGCGGAATTCTGGAGGGCCCGCATCGCGGATCCCCTCGGACTCCACCTTTGGATCGGGTTGCCTGAGGCTGAAGACCATCGGGTCGCCGAATTGCTCACACCTCGTCCCGGCACCGATCCGGCGTCCATGGAGTTTTACCGGGCGCTCGGGAAACCCGGGAGTCTGAGCGCAACGGCCTTCGCCTCTCCCCGGGGACTGGGCGGAATCCCGGAGATGAACCGTCCGGAAACCCGGCGTCTCTCACTTCCCGGCTTTGGAGGCATCGGCTCAGCGAGCGCCCTGGCGCGGTTTTATGCAATCCTGGCCAACGGCGGGCTTTCTGAAGGAGTCCGCATTCTTCCGGAGGAAATCACTCGTTGGGCCTCAGCGACTCGGACGGAAGGTCTCGACCGGATTCTCCTGGCCCCCACCACCTTCTCATCTGGCTTCATGAAAAATTCGCCCGCCTTCCCCACCGGTGCCTTCGGTCACCCCGGCGCCGGGGGAAGCCACGCCTTTGCCGATCCGTCCCGCGGCATCGGCTTCGCTTATGTGATGAACCAGATGGAGCGCAGCGTTTTCCCCACGGAGAAAGCCCTTTCTCTCGTCCGCGCTTTGCAAGATCGGTGAATGCCCATGCAAGGGATCTTCCTCTTCGAGCACCGCAAAGCGCCTCATACCCGGGAGATCGCGGTCAGCGGAGTGGGAGGGTGATCCATTCTCCACGATCATCGCCCCAGCAGCGGACCGGACGCTGTGGTCTTTCACCGCAAGCAGAACAGAGTTTCAGGTTGGGCGGAATCCTGTATTCTTCACCCTGTTCCCCATGCCGCTGTGCCTGCCCCATCGAGGCTCTGCCCTCCTCAACGCCCTTCGCCATGGCGGCGCGGAAAGCCGATCTTGGTCCACCCGCCTTTTCTACGCCAGCCTCGTCGCGGTCACTCTCTGGATTCTCCCGTTGCTCGTCGCGCCTGGGATGATCGAGACCGTGATGCGCCGGTTTCATCTAAGCAGCAAGAGCTACCCTGAGTGGTATCTCCAACAAGTTGTTCCCGCGATGTACAGCTTTGGGAATGAATATGCCCGCTCCGTCGCAGATCTGCCTCTCGACCGGGTTTTCACCGATCCCAAGCCCGTGCCCACGCTCTGGGTGAATCACTATCCCCCGCGCCTCTTCACCTTCGGCAATCGCGCCCGAGCTGGCCGACCGCCCTTTTTCATCTACTGCCGGTCGCGCTTTCGCGGTCACGAATTGCTTACCAAGATCCGGGTGAACGGCGACGATGAGGGCGGATTCCAGATGACCTGCATCGAGGAAAAGTTCCGGTGACTGGTCCGCAAATGTTGATCGCCTGGCGCATCGTCCTGGCGGGCTGGTTGCTGGCGTGGTTCATCAACACGCCGGCCAATCTCATCCTGTTCTGGCGGGGTGGCGACTTCCCGATCACCGCGCATCCACTCATCCCGGAGCTGTACCGCGCCCCCTGGCTCGCCCAGATGAGCCTGACCTTGCCAATCCTCGGGGCCGCTGGATTTGGGTTCGCTCACCCACGTTTGCTGGGAGGGATCGCCGTCCTGCTCGGCCTCTGCTCTCTCCTGCTGCTCGGGCACATCTTCAGCTACAACGACGCCACTTACACGACCGCCTTCTGGACTTCTCTTTGGCTGATCTGGGGGGCCTCTCGCCTCAGCTCAACGGTCGCGTCCGCAGGGACGGTCCACCACGCGATCGCGCTCGGTCAGGGGATCATCGGTCTCTGCTTTTTCGGCGGGTTCATCGGGAAGCTGACTCCCGAGTATTGGAGCGGCGAAGCATTCTTTCACCTCTACATGGTGCAGAAGGATTCGCCTCCATTCATCTGGATCCGGGAGCATTGCAGCCCTCAAACAATGCGCTACTGGGCCACTTGGTTTGCCCGGGTCATGGTCGTGAGCGAAGGCCTTTTAACGACGCTCATTCTGTGGCCCACCCGCTTCGCCGCGATCGGGACCGCGTGCGTGTTCGCTCTAATGATCCTCCTCGCGACCCCGCAACTTCTCTCCGTGCTTGGTTCGCTCGGCGGACTGATGGCGGCCTGCGTTTTTCTCAGCGAACGGAGATCACCCGCAACGGAGGACCGCTGAGCACCTCCCCAGCCAGACGCCCGGCGATCCGGTCGAACAGTGGCGCCATCGGGGTGAGAACACTCAGTTCGACGCCCTCCAAATCGCAGGTCACTCCTCCACCCCGCGGCGCGATCAGAAAGAAGACCCGCTCTCCATCGAAATCCAATTCCACCAACGCGCCGACGGCGATCGGGTCGCCTGGCGCGAAGTCCGGCCAGTCAAAGAAATCGAAGTCGTCCAACGCCGCCGCCAGTTCATCGGCTTGTTCGGCTTGGCCGATCGCGAGATAGGATGCTTCCAGGCTGCGTGTGTCGTACTTGGATTCCGCCTTGCTGGCAGGGTCCGTGGCGTAGCCCCGTGCCTCCTGGGCGGCTCCGATGATGCGATCATACTGCGCCTGAAGCTGGGCGCGGACTTTTGCGATCGCGGCGGTTTTCTCAATCGTCATGGTGAGTCAGTACGATGTGCGATGATTCGGCCGGGGCAAGGCTTGCTTTTGGCCAAGGCCATGGAACGGCGACCCGGAGCAAACAAAAAAGCGCGACATTCTGCGTCAGACTCCGTCAGGATCGGCGGTCAATGGGTGAAGTGACGGATTCGGACGATGCACACGCCAGGTATCTCGGGCTGCTTTTGCGGCACGAGCCGGTGATCCGTGCCTCCATCCGGGCGGTGGTGCACCGGCCCGAAGATGTGGACGATGTCATGCAGGCGGTCAGCATCGTCGCTTGGCGGAAGTTTGATCAGTTGACGGACGAAGCCGGGTTCGGGCGTTGGGCCTGCATGATCGCACGGTTCGAGGTTCTCAAGTTCCAGCGCGAACGGGCCCGGGATCGCTTTGTGCTCGATGAAAAGCTGGTCGCCATGATCCTCGATGAAGGAGCGGAGGAGGTTTCCACCCGGAGCCAACGACTGACGCTCTTAGAGAAATGCCTGGAACGGCTCCCCGAAGCCCGTCGCGCCATGGTGATGCAGGCTTACAGCCCCGGTTGCACGACGCGCGCCCTGGCGCAACGACTCGGCCGGACCGAGGACGGACTTTATCAATTGCTCCGGCGCATTCGCCTGGAACTGAAGCACTGCGTGGAAGTGCGACTCTACGGGGAAGGAGGCGGGCCGGTATGACCGACTCGGATTTGCAGCAGCTTGATGCCTGGCGTCACGGGCGCATCGGCGAGGCGGACTTTGCTCACTTGCAGGAGCGCTTGCAGGAGGATGCCGCACTGCGAGCGGAATTGCGGGCCTTGGCCGATATCGAGGAAGGGCTCTCTGCCTTGGCGACGACGCGATCTCTGGAAACGGAGAAACCGAACGCCCAGTCGTTGTGGCGTCGAACCGAGTGGTTGCCGTGGGGGCTCGCGGCGGCGGCTTGTTTCCTGGCGATCGCTGGCTGGTGGCCTAGCGAACGGCACCGCCAGGGACAGACGTCCGCACCGGGCTCCCCGCAAATCACGGCCCTGCTCGTGGATGAGGCGGATGCGGTCTTTGCCGAACCACGTCAGGCCGGAGACGTGCGCTTTGATCCGGGTCACTATGCCTTGCGTGCGGGGACCGTCCATTTGCGATTCGTTAATGGGGCGGATCTGGTGGTTCAGGGCCCGGCGGAGTTCGAGATCCGCGACGGGCTGCGCACGCGCCTGGCCTTCGGCAGTGTCCGGGCCATGGTTCCGCCGACAGCCCGTGGCTTCACTGTGGAGACGCGTGGAGTGGCCTATGAGGACGTCGGTACGGAGTTCGGGCTGAGCATGGATGCCGCCACGGGCGAAAGCGCCATGCATGTCTTCGACGGTCAGGTCAATCTGCACGGCGATGGCACTGCGGGCCCGTTCAGCAGCGTCTTTGGCGGGGAATCAGTGCGGTATCGCGACGGGCAGCTCAGGGCGGCTCCGGAGTTGGATCTGGATGCGTTTCCCTCCCCGGACGCAGTCGGTCATTTGCGATGGCTGTCGCAACGAAAAGAGATGCTAGCCCATCCCGGATTGATCGCCTGGTTCCCGTTCGAGCGGCAAGCGAACGCCTCACTCCTGGGTAACGCCGTCCGCAAGGGCGGGGTGCCGGATGGAAGAATTGCTGGGGCGCGCTGGGCCACCGGGCGTTGGCCGGGCAAGGAAGCGCTGTGGTTTGATCGTGAATCCGACTTCGCGGAGATTGAGATTCCCGGTGAGTTCAGCGAACTGACGGTGGCGGTCTGGTTGAAAGTCGACAGGTTCGATCGGCAGATGAACGCGATCCTCAATTCCAACGGCACCGAAGCCGGGGATGTGCACTTGCAGATGAATCGCTACGGCTTGCCGCGCGGCGGCTTGCTTGGCGTGGAACGTCCGTCGGGCCGATGGGTGGGCAATCCGGTGCCGGCCGGAAAATGGGCCTACGTGGTCTCGGTGCTTTCCCTTTCGGAGCGCCGCCACGTCATTTATGTCAATGGCGTCCCGGTGACCGAAACCAATCTCGCCCAGAGTGACGTCTCGATCCGGCCCGGCCACTGCCGTCTGGGCAACTGGCTGGGAGAAGGCTCGACCCACGGCCTGGCCTCGCGTGCCTTAAGCGGGGTCGTCGATGAGTTGGCGATCTGGAACCGGGCGTTGTTGCCGGCAGAAATTGTCGATTTGACCGAAAGGGGCCGCCCGAGTTTGCTGTGGTCGCGTGAGAACCCGGCATTGAACGTGCCTTTGCCAAAACTGTAGCCGGAATGAAATTCTCGTCCCCTCTTCTTCTTCTCTTGGGCAGCTTGTCTACGGCGCTGGCGGCCGATCCGGCGTTGAATTACGAGGAGCACATCAAGCCAATCTTTCGGCAGCATTGCCTGACCTGTCACGGGGACGACAAGCAGAAAGCCGATCTCAATCTCCAGGGCTACGCCACCACGCTCAAAGGCGGGAGTGGCGGCGAGGCGGTGGTGGCGGGGCGGGCCAGCCAAAGCCTGCTCTACAAGGTCATCACCGACCCCGATGACGATGCGCGAATGCCGCCGGAGAAGCCGCCGATTCCCGCAGAGCAAATCGCGATGATCCAGAAGTGGATCGATTCCGGAGCACGCGAGTCCTCCGGCAGCAAATCGTTGGTGGCCGAAAGAGACCTCAGCTTTCAACCGGCCACCGATGCAGGAGCGAAACCGGCGATTCCGGCGATGCCCGGCCAGCTCCCCTGCGTGAAGGTGCCGGAGACGATCCGGCCACTTCCCGTCCTAACCTTGGACAGCAGTCCGTGGGCTCCGCTCGTGGCGGTGGCCGGCCTGGATCATGTGCGCCTGGTCAACGTGGAGACCCAAAGAGATGCGGGGCTCCTCGCCTTTCCCGAGGGCGTGCCCCACATGTTGCGATTCAGCCGGGATGGAGCGGTGCTCATGGCGGCGGGCGGCAAACCGGTGGAATCCGGCAAGGTCGTCTTGTTCGATGTGCAATCCGGGAAACGGCTCGCGGCGATCGGTGATGAGGTGGACAGCGTCCTCGCGGCGGATCTCAGTCCGGATCAGAAGAGGGTGGCCTTGGGCGGTTCGGGCAAAGTCGTGAAGGTCTATTCCACCCAGGACGGCAAATTGAAATACCGGATCGAGAAACACACCGACTGGATTCTGGCCGTGGCCTTCAGCCCGGACGGCAAATTGCTGGCTACTGCGGACCGCGCCGGCGGATTGCATTTGTGGGAGGCGGAAACCGGTCGCGCCCTGCTCAGCCTTTTGGAGCACAAGGCAGCGGTGCGGGCGCTCGATTGGCGTTCCGATTCGAAGTTGCTCGCCTCCGCCGGTGAAGACGGCCTGATCGTCTGGTGGGATGTCAAAGATGGTTGGCCGGCCATTTCCAAGGCCAACGCTCATCCGCCGGCCCGGCCCGCCGGTTCCTACGGCAAAATCCCCAATGGCGTGATCGCCGTGCGCTTCGATCGCAACGGCCAACTCTGCACCGCCGGCCGCGACCACCGAGTCCGTCTGTGGGACTCCAAGGGCGCGGAAGTGAAATCCTTTCCCATCCCCGAAGCCCAACCACTCAGCGTCGCCATGTCCTTCGACTCCAAGACCCTGATCGGCGGCGACACCGCGGGCGCAGTCCACTTCTGGAAAATCGGAGCGGAATAATGAGCGCTTCAGTCCAACCAGTTCGCAAATCGCAGCCCGGGCACTTTACTGAAGTCCACGGTATTCCGCGTGAGGAGTGTCGAATCGTATTCCAGGGTAATGCACGCGATCTTCAGGTCCATCGTGCCGATGCGAATCCCCTGCTTACGGAACGCTTGGAAGCGCGCCGCAGATTCGGCATCCCACTGCAACAACGTGAAGTCGGAAAGCATCTGGATTGCGTCGCCGAGCTTTCGGTAGGCGATGATTTGCTCGGTCACGTCCCGGAAGCTCGCCAACTTTGCGAGCCAGCCGCGAAGGGACTCCTCGGCAGTCACCACGCTTGTGACCACCGGCTGATTGGCTGCGGCCAGCCTACCGCGCAGTTTGTCACCAACGGAGGTCTGGTTGGAGAGTTCGCGAAAGTGGTTTGTATCAAGCACCAGCATGGAGCCGTTGCTCAGGGCTCAGTCTGGTTTTCTCGCCAAGCCTCACCCATCTCCCATGCCTCGCGTTCAAGTGGGCTGTCTTCAAAACGCGGTCGCGCCTTGCGCCAATCTTTGATCAGCAGCGCCTCTCGTTTCTGTCGAGCCCGCTCAAGGTCTTCATCCGTCGGGGAGTTGACTCCACTATTTTCGGCCGCTGTCGCCACGCTGGCATCTTAACTCTTCGCTCACGGTTTCCAACCCCAATCTTCTCACCATCATGACGTCATCTCATCCACAACACCACGGCTGCGCCGGTTTCCGTGTTATGCCGCGCCGGCAAGCCCTCCAGGCCGGGGTCCTCGGGGCGCTCGGCCTCTCCATGGGTGACCTCTTTCGCCTCCAGGCCAAGGACGCCGGCTTCTCCATGGCCGGCGGTCAGAAGCTTCAGGCCAAGGCGAAATCGGTGATCCAAATCCACTTGCCCGGCGGTTTCCAGCAACAAGAGTCCTTCGACCCGAAACCGGAAGCCCCAGTGGACATCCGCGGTTCATTCGGCGTGACCAAGACCAAGCAGGGAGAAGTCCTCAGTGACAACTTCCCGCAGATGGCCAAGATCACCGACAAACTGACCCTCTTGCGCAGCATGGTCGGCCGCGTCCCGGACCACGGGATCGCTTCCTACCATCTCTTCACCGGTTACACGCCCACTGCGGTGATCGATTACCCGCAAATGGGATCGATCGTCTCCCAGGAACTCGGGCCTCGCGGCGAACTCCCGCCTTATGTGGCCATCCCGCAGAAGAACGCTTTCGGCGGCAGCACAGGCTTTCTCAGCAGTACGCACGGGCCGTTCGAGCTCAACGCCGATCCCGGGGACAAGGGCTACAAGGTCCGGGATTTCTCCATTCCGCAGGGCGTTTCCATGGAACGATTCGACCGGCGGCAAACCGCGCGTCAGGTGATCGAGAACCGGCTCCGCACCCTGGAAGCCAATCCGGAACTGCTCGGCACGATGGACGACTTCTATAAGCAGGCCTATACCCTGCTCACCTCGCCCAAAGCGCAGGCGGCCTTCACCCTTGATGGCGTGACCGAAGCGGACCTCACGCTCTACGGCAGCCAAGTCACCGGTTTGAAGGGACCGGACAACAAATACCACTCCAAGGGTTTGGCGGAAAAGCTCATCGTGGCCCGCAAACTCGTGGAATCCGGGGTGCGTTTTGTCACCGTGAGCTACGGGACTTGGGATTGTCACGTCGATGTGAAGAAGAGCACCCTCGATCAAATGCCCGCGCTCGATTACGGGATAGCCGGTCTGATCACCGACCTCGATCAACGTGGCTTGCTCGACAGCACGATCGTCTGGGTGACCAGCGAATTTGGCCGCACCCCGAAGATCAACAAGGATTCCGGCCGCGATCACCACGCGCGCTGCTACTCGATGGCGATCGCCGGCGGCGGCTTTACCCGTGGGCAGGTTTATGGTTCGAGCGATGCCACCGGCTCCGAACCGGGTCGCGATGCCCTGCCCTTGGAAGACCTACTTTTCACGATCTACCATCAATTGGGGATCGACGCGAACAAGGAACTCCTCGCCTTCGGCACCCGGCCGATCGAGATCCTCCACGGAAAACTGGTGCCTGCCTTGTTGGCCTAATCATGAAGCGGATTCTGCAAGCAATCGTCGTCTTCGGGTTGATCGCCTTTGCCGGGTCGGCCACCGCGATGATGAAGCACGTCGAGGTCGTCCAACCGCGGATCGGCCAGCGGGGCACCACCGTGGACGTCGTCATCCAAGGCTCCCACCTCAAGGATCCACGGGAGATCATCTTCTTCCACCCGGGCATTCGGGCGGTGGCGATCGAGTCGCTGCCAAACGTGCAATACCCCCGAAGCCTAGCCCACGGCGGGCGCATCGAGGAGCAGTTCAAGTGCAAGTTCGAGATCGCCGCAGATTGCGTCCCGGGCGAGCATCCCTTCCGGGTGCGTACCGCCACGGAACTTTCCTCCCTGGCCACCTTTCATGTGTCGCCTTTTCCGGTATTCGATGAGAACGAGAAGGGCTCGAACAGCAACGACTCACCGTCCACCGCCCTTCCGATCGTACCGAACGTCACCGTCCGGGGCATCGTCAGCCACAGCCGCCGGGCCGATCGCGATCTTTACAAAGTCCCCGCCGCTCCCGGCCAACGCCTCTCCGTGGAAATCGATTGCGTGCGCATGGCCGATGTCCACTACGGCGATGCCCAATTCGACCTCGCAGCGCGGATTCTCGACGCCAAGGGACGGGAACTCGCCATCAATGACGACAACTCGCTGCATCAGCAGGACCCGATCCTGGCGATCCAACTGCCTGCGGACACGACGGATCATGTGTTCGTCGAAGTGAGCCGCTCTGTGTTCGTGGCCTCCGAGGTCTCCTACGCCGTCCACATCGGCAGCTTCGCCCGCCCGGTGATAGCTTATCCCGCTGGAGGACCAGCGGGCGAACCGCTCGACGTGAAGTTCCTGGGGGACCCGCTTGGCGAGATCCGGACATCGCTTCCCCTCCCGGCCGGTGATCAGACCGTGGAGCACTTCCTCGACGGCCCCTCCCCTCTGCTCGTGAGGTCCTTCGCACATCCCAATGTCCTCGAAGAACCCACCGCTCCCGTCACTTCCGTCCCCGCGCTTCCGTGCGCCCTCAACGGCATCCTCGATGCTCCGGACGACAAGGACGTGTTCCGCATCAACGTGAAGAAAGGCGACCGATACCGGGTTCGCGTCTACTCCGCCGCACTCGGTTCGCCTCTCGATCCCAGTCTCCGCATCACGCCCGCTACGGGTGACAAACCGGAGATCGAAACCGACGACGCCGACGCCCTGCTCGCGGATCGCGACATCCACGGGCCGAACATCCGATCGCGGGGCGGATTGAAGGACGTGTTTGATCCCTCAGTCATCTTCGAGCCAAAGACGGATGGGGATTACCTCATCGAAGTGCGCGACACGAACGGCTTCGGCAGTGCCACCGGCGTCTACCGGATCGAGATCGAGACTCCGCCGGATACCGTCTTCGCCTTGCTGCGAAGTGCCGCGTTTGACTGGGCGGAAACGGGTCGTTTCACCAGCCTCGCGGTGCCGCAGGGGAATCGTTGGACCATTAATCTGAGCCTGCCTACCGGTCAGGGGACCAAGTTCAACGGGGAGATGGAGATCGTCGCCAAAGGCTTGCCCAAAGGCGTGGAGTTGCTCTCTCCCCGGGTTCCGCCCGGCACGCCGCTTTGGCCCGTGCAACTCGTTGCCAGTCCCGAAGCCAAACCGGCGGGCGCGGTGGTGACATTCGAAGCGCGCTCCACGGACCCGGCCAAGCCACTCCAGACAGGGAGCGTCCAGTGGGTGCCCTTCATCAATCACTCCGGAGGCGATGCCTGGCGCGCCGTAAAGACCGATCGCTTCGTCATGGCCGTCACCGACCCGGCACCGTTCGCCGTCGAACTCACGCCTCCCTCCATGCCGTTGGTACGCGGTGGCGAATTGGCGATCCCCATCAAAATCACGCGAAAGCCAGGGTTCGACGATCCGATCGAATTCAAATGCGATTTCGCGCCTCCCGGCGTGGTCCTCCCGCCTGCGGAAACCATCCCCGCCGGACAGAGCGAAGCGTTCTTGCGCATCTCCGCCTCAGCCGACGCCAAGCTCGGTTCCGGACCGCTCTTCATCATGGCGACCGACATCCGGGACCATGAAGGCTACCTCGGCACAGGACACATCCGCGTCTCCTCGAAAATCATCAACGTCACCCTGGCAGAGCCCTTCGTGACCCTCGCCAGCCAACCGGGCAGTGTCCGGCGGGGCGGGCGGGCTAAGTATGCCTGGACGGTGCAACCGAAGAGTCCCTTCGAAGGCAACGCCACGGTGAAACTGCTCGGCTTGCCCAAAGGCGTCTCACTGATCGAACCGCTCCCCAACATCACCAAAGATTCCAAGGAGTTAGCATTCGACATCCAAGCCACCGATGAGGCGCTCCTCGGGGTCGTTTCCGGCCTTGAATGCGAACTCACCGTCCACGTCGGCGGCCAGGAAATCCAACAGCGCACCGGCAAGGGCACCCTGCGCGTCGATCCGAAACTCTGATTCCATGACTCGTCTCCTTTTCTTTCTTCTGCCGTTCTCCGTTCTCGCGGAACCTGCCCCCGTCCCCAGCTTCCGCCAGGACGTCATGCCCGTGCTCTTCCGTTCCGGGTGCAACGCGGGCACCTGCCACGGTGCCGCCAAGGGCAAAGACGGATTCATGCTCTCCCTGTTCGGTTACGATCCGGCCGGTGACTACCATCGGATCGTCAACGACCTCGCCGGACGTCGCGTCAACACCGCAGCTCCCGAGCGCAGCCTTCTCCTCCTCAAAGCCATCGGCGCGGTCCCCCACACCGGCGGGGAGTTGTTCGATCCCAAGAGCCCTTATTACGAGACCCTGCGCAACTGGATCGCCGCTGGCGCACCGGACGATTCCGCGAACGTCCCGGACACCGTAGGCCTAGAACTGGCGGAAGACACCTTTGTCTTCGAGGGCAAGACCACCACGACCAACCTCAAAGTCATCGCCCACAACAGCGATGGCTCGAAACGCGATGTGACCGGCCTGGCGATTTTCCACTCCAACAACCCGAGCGTGGCCACGATCGATGAGAACGGCCGGATCGGTGCTGGCGCGGCGGGGGACACCCACGTCTTCGCCCGCTTCAGCCGGTTCGCCATCGCCGCCAGCGTCACGGTGTTGCAACCCGACAACTTCCAGTGGCCGAATCCCGTCGCGAACAACTATATCGACGGGCACGTTTTCGACCGGCTCCAGAAACTGCGGATCGCCCCATCGGAACTGTGCGACGACGAAACCTTCCTGCGCCGCGTCACCATCGATCTGGCGGCGCGGCCCCCGACGCCCGGCGAATACCAAGTCTTCATGAGCGACCCCGGCGCGGACAAGCGTCTGCGCAAGATCGACGAACTCCTGGCGGGCGACGCCTTTGCCGACCTCTGGACCGCGCTTTGGGCGGAACAACTTCGGCTCATGGGTGGGAACTACGCGCCGGACGCAACTCACATCAAAGCGGCCGACAGCTTCTATGAATGGATCCGCCGCCAAATGCGCAACGGGCGTCCGCTCAACGAATTCGTTTCCGAGATGATCACCGCATCCGGCAGCAATCTCAGCAACGGCCCGGTCAATCTTTACACCATGATGGTGCACAAGCCGCGGGTCGAACCCAAGCCGCTGGCGGCCGACGTCAGCCAAGTCTTTCTCGGCATCCAACTCCAGTGCGCGGAGTGCCACAATCACCCGTTCGACCGCTGGAACATGAACGACTACTACGGGTTCGTTTCCTTCTTCACCGGGATGGAACGCAAGCCCGGCGCCGAGCCGCGCGACAAGCGGATCTATTGGAATACCGCAGCCCAACCGGCCATGCACATCGTCGATCAGCGCCCCGTGCCCGCCAAGGTTCTCGGCGCGGTCGAACCCGTGAAGGCCGACGGTGATCCCCGTCGCGCATTGGCCGCCTGGCTCACCTCTCCGGAGAACGATTACTTCAGCCGCAATCTGGCAAACCGCATCTGGGCACAACTCATGGGGCGAGGCATCGTCCACCCGGTTGACGACGTCCGCGTCACGAATCCGCCCGTGAACGAGCCGCTCCTCGACGACCTGGCGAAGCACTTGGTGGCATCGAACTTCAGTCTGCGCAGCCTGGTGCGCGAGATCTGCGCCTCCTGCACTTACCAGCTCAGCAGTCAGCCCAACGAGACGAACCGCAGTGACACTCGCCAATTTTCCCACGCCTATTTGCGGCGGCTCCGGGCGGATGTCTTTATCGACAGCGTCGTTTCCGTCACGGGCATCCCGCGAGACTTTGCCGGGTTCCCGGCGGAGACCCGTGCCATCGATTACTATCCACGAAGCAGTGGCGGCACGGAAGGTCCCAACTTCGGGGACGACGTCTTCAAATGCCTGGGCCGCAGCAGCCGGGGCAGCGTGTCCTCCACCGAAAACAAAACCGCCCCGACCATTTCCCAGGCTCTCCATTTCTCAGTGGGCGATACCATCCAGCCCCGGCTCGCCGCGGGCGGCAAAATCAAGGCGATGGTCGATTCCAAAGAGAAACCGGAAGACGTCATCGATGATCTCTTCATCCTCGCCCTGGCCCGCCGTCCCACCACGGATGAGGTGGCAGGTTTGCTCCCCTTGGTGAGCGCCACGCCCAAGGCGACGCAGCCGTATGAAGATGTTTTTTGGGCGTTGCTGAACTCTACGGAGTTCATGTTCAACCACTGAGCATGTCCTTCGCAGTCTTGTTGCCTTCGCGCTACTCACCTTCCCTACCTTTGGACACGGGCGGGATGAGGTCGATCCAAAACCGATCACCAAAGAAGTGATCACCGGCATGTGCGGACCGAACAGATAGCTGCGGCAGTTTCGCAATAAGGAAACCTATCCCCCAGCCCCAGACCACAACCCTTCGCTCATCAGAACCTGTCGAATCGCCAGTGCATTCGGCTGGTTCAGTCTGAGCACAGAGATCGTCGCGCGCCCCACGTCACTGCGGGGCACCACCGTGGCACCTTCCCAAGCAAAGTGATCGCGCCACGCATCTAAGCGCGGATGAAACAGCCGCGTCAACACCGCGCCGGGCTCCACGATCCCGGCGACGTTCGGCCCTTTGTAGCGATTGCAATAAAAGCATGCCAGCGCGAGATTTCCTGAATCGGTCGCCCCATCGTGCTTGAGCGGAATCACATGCTCTACCTCGAACGGAATCACCGCATGAACTTCAGGGAATTGGCAATACTCACAACGGCCATCCGCGCGGCGACGCACCTCTGCGATCAGGGCGACACCCGGGCGGCCCATTACAGTCCCGATTTCGCTAGTGAAACGCGCCCCTTGGCCCGAAGCATCTCAAGCAGTCGGCCGACGTCGCCGTAGTCTTCCAATTCTGCATCCTCGACGTCCGACAGAACGCCTTCACGCGCCTTCTCATAAAGCGCAGCGATGCGATCGCGATCCACCGGGTCAAAGTCTATGCCGAGCAGCCATCGCGCGGTTTCCTGTGGGAGGTCGCCCTGATCTGGCCGCAGGACACGGCTCAGAATGACTCCTTCCTTGCTTGCAACAGTCGCTGCCATCTGAACAAGGTTCGCAGCAAACCTTTCGTCTGCCAAGTCTGGATTGAGTGGGGAGGAGTTCACTCCTTGCGCAACGCAACCTGGAGCTTCCGAAGTGCTTCAGCCAAGGCCTTCATGGCCGGTAGTCAACGAAGTCGGCCAACGGCGCATCAAAATCATCCGCCAGTTCAATTCCTGGAACCGAGCCAAATCCAGGCCGCACGGCCGGAAGAGCTTGATCCGCGCCCGCAGCCTTGGATTTGAGGAAGTTCAGGTAATGCCATACTTCACGCAGCAAAGGCTCCGGCTGCTGGGAAACTTCATCGATGAGAAGCTGCTGGATCGACATTCCCCATCATCACGCGTTCACCGTTCGCGGGCAAATGCAATACTCTTCATCCTCGCTCAAGCCCGCTGTCCAACCACCGACGAGGTCGGCAGGGTTGCGCCAGCTCGTGAGCGCCACGCCCAAAGCTCCGCAGCCCTACGAAGACATTTTTTGGGCCTTGCTCAACTCCACGGAGTTCATGTTCAATCACTGAACAAACTCATGAAGCTCCGCACTCTTCTCCCCTTCGCGCTCCTTACCCTCGCCGCCATCGGTCACGGGCAGGAGGCCGTCGATCCGAAGCCGATCATTCAGGAAGTGATCACCGCAGTGGGCGGACCAGACAAACTGCTCCGGCAGTTTCGCATGAAGGAAACCTATCACATGGGCTCCGAGCCCACGCCTCCCGAAGGCAAAAAGCCGGGCACCCGCGAATCCTTCGTCCAAGCCCCGGTCTATTGGTGGATCGGCAAGAAAGACCGCACGGGTGAGCCCGCCAAGTTTGACGTCTGGGCCTGGACGCTCGTCGCGTTAACGGATCCCAAATCGAAAGTCACCGTGGTCCCCGACGTGACCGAAAGCGGAAAGCCCCTCACCGGTCTGCGCATCAGCGAGAGCATCACGCCGCCTCTGGAGCTCTACTTCGACAAGCAGAGCAAGCTCCTCGTGCGCATGGACTGGCGCAACGATATTTACCGGTTCAGCGACTGGCGCGAGCAGGATGGCCTCAAGTATGCCGCCAAGACGATCATGTACAGCAAGTCCACCGGGAACGCCTGGTTCTACCACGAGATCACCGAGATCGAACGGCTCAAAGAACTGCCCTCCGATCTGCCGCGTTGATTCGTCTGGGCGTCCGACTTATCGATTGACCTCGCCCAGCCTCGGGATTGGACTGTGCGCAGCCCATGAGATCCCCTTGCCTCCTTTTCTTGTGCCTCGCGCTCGCCGCCTCGGCCGCTGACAGCCGGCCGCCAAATATCGTCTTCATCATGGCCGACGATCTCGGCTACACGGACGTCGCCTGTTTCGGCAGCCAATATTACGAAACGCCCCACATCGACCGGCTCGCGCAGCAAGGGATGAAGCTGACCAGCTATCATCATTGCCAGAATTGCACCCCCACCCGCGCCGCCCTCATGAGCGGGCAAGTCGGCGCGCGGACCGGAATTTACACGGTGGGAGGGATCGATCGCTTCGACTGGAGTTCACGCCCGTTGCGACCGGTGGATAACGTCACCGAACTCCCGCTGGACCGGGACATCATCGCCAAACAACTCAAAGCGACCGGCTATGCCACCGGCATGTTCGGCAAGTGGCACATCGGACAAAACGGAGATTTCCACCCCGGCCAACGCGGCTTTGATGAGGCCATCGTCACCATGGGGAAACACTTTCGCTTCGACACCGATCCGGAAACGGCCTACCCGAAGGGCCAATACCTGGCGGATTTCCTCACCGACAAAGCCGTCGACTTCATCCAGCGTCACCAGGCCCAGCCCTTCTTCCTCTATCTGCCTCACTTCGGAGTTCATTCCCCGCACGACGCCAAGCCCGAACTGATCGCCAAGTTCCAACTCAAGCCCGGCGTGGGTGGACACGACAACCCGACCTATGCCGCCATGATCGCATCCGTCGATGAAAGCGTCGGCCGCGTCATGCAAACCCTCGACGACTTGAAGCTCGCGGAGAACACCGTGCTCATCTTCACCAGCGACAACGGTGGCGTCGGCGGATACAAGCGGGAAGGCATCAGCAACGGAGGCGGCGATATCACCGACAATGCCCCGCTCCGCAGCGGGAAGGGAAGTCTCTACGAGGGCGGGATCCTCGTCCCATTCATCGTCCGTTGGCCCGGCGTGACCAAGGCCGGAAGCGCCTGCGATGTCCCGGCCATCCACGTCGATATTTTTCCCACCCTTTTGGAAGTCGCCGCCGCCCCCAAGCCACGCCAAGTGCTCGACGGCGAAAGCCTGGTCCCGCTCTTCCGCGATGTTTCGGCCAAGCTGCAACGCGAGGCCATCTTCCAGCATTTTCCAGGTTACCTCGGGGCGGGAGCCGACACCTGGCGCACCACGCCCGTCAGCCTCATCCAATCCGGGGATTGGAAATTGATGGAGTTTCTCGAAGACGGCCGCCTGGAACTCTACAATCTCCGCAACGACATCGGCGAGACGAAGAACCTCGCTAAAGAATTGCCCGATCAGGCCAAGAATCTCCACGACCGCCTCGTCGCCTGGCGCACCGAAGTGAAGGCGCCCATGCCCGCCAAGAACGATCCCTCGACTCCTCCCAAGAGGGCCAAGGGCAAAGGGAAGAAGACCCAGGAATGAACCGGGCCCTACCTCATTCTCTGCCTGATCGCCGTGCTGTTGTCTCCCGTCGATGCCGTCGAGAGCATCGCCCATCGCAGCGTTGCTAGGGGTCAGGGTAAATTCGCATCGAACTTCAAACCCTCCCAAACTCCTAGTCACGATGTTTCAGGTTCTGGGAATGTCAATTCCTGGACCGGCCAGCCGTGGGCCGTGAGGTGACTCCAGCGCGCATTGGGCTCCGGCATTCCGGTGCGGCTCCCGTGGATGACTGGACAGATCGTAGGAACCCACTCCGGGCGGCCCCGTAGGTGGGCCGCTCTTTCTTTCCCCATACTGTGTGGACCGCCTTAGCCGCGCAAGTCGCGCAACGCCATGATTCCGCCCCAACGCACGCCCTGCATATTGCGCGCGCCATCAATCCGCCGCTGAGAGAAGACGTCACGCCGAGCCTCGAATACGGACTCGACGAAAGCTTTGGACCCGATGGCCCTGCCCCCTACCGGCTTTCCTGGTGCAGCCCACTTTCTAAGGGAGCGGGAAGATCGGACGGATCTGCCACCGAGCGCCCGATCGGCTACGGCTCCTCTGGAAGATTAGGACAAGTCCTTCGATACGGCGTCTGACCCATGTAGGTTTGCCACTCCAGCCGGGTAAGATTTCTCAAGGTCCCCGACCGCACTTGTTCAGCGAGGTCTTCCGATTGCAAGCGCCAGATGCGGATGGCACCGTCCCCAACAGATGCGAGGTAACGGGCGTTGGCGGTGATCCATTCCATTCCGGGAGTCTGAATCCGACCGACCTCAGTCGTCCCGGCGGGCTTTCCCTCGGGAGAGAAGTCGATCGCCCAAAGGTGCGCGGTCCCATCGATGTCAGCGGTGACCAGTGAGCGGTCACCCGGGGAGAAAAATATCCGTGCGACTTGTTGGTCGTGGGTAGCGGATGCGATTTGTTGACCGGTGGACACTTCCCACAACCGCGCCTGAAAATCGACGTCTCGCCAGGCCGAGGTTGCGAGATAGCGGCCGTCGGCGCTCAAAGACACCGAACTGCTGTGCTGCCCGTGGAAAATCTTGCGGACGATTTGCTTATCCGGAAGGGCAATGATCTGGATTTCAGAGTTGCCAATGCTGACCGCGATGAGCATTCCGTCAGCCGAACAAGCGATGGACTCCGCGCCGTGCTCAAACGGGATGCCTCCGATGGGTTCGCCGTTCGCGGTGTTCCATATGCGAATCGCCTGCGTGTCTTCTGGGTGAGTCGTGAAGAGTTGGGCACCATCGGCGGTGAGACACATGCTGCTGATGGTACCGGGCTCCTTCAATCCGATTGGAGCCGAAGCCCCAGTGATCTTGCCCTCGCTCCGCTGAAGCCGCCAAAGCAGCACTCCGTCCTCTCCGCCGGCCGTGACCAGAAGTTCGTTGCGACGGCTGATGGCGACTCGTTCCACTCCGCGATGCGGCAGGGTCGCGAGCCTGCTCCCACCCTGGACAGCGCACACCCACGCTTCGTCCGCGCTCCCGGGCATGAGCACAAACTCACCGCTGGGATCCAGCTCGCAGAAGGTCGATCCGGCTTCAAATTCGTGTGCGGGTTTGATGATGGCCACTTCCTCCCCGCCGGTGGTGCGCCACAAGTGGACCAATTCGCTCGGCCCCCTGGTGGTGGCAAAGCATGATCCATCCGGGCTGAAGCGTACCCTCCGGCCGTTGAAATCGCTAAATCGGGCGAATTCTTTCAAGGGCGAAAGACTCCAGATCCGCGTCTGCATTCCGCGTTCGCCACGCACCACGAGAAATCGTCCGCGGTCATCGACCCAGGCCTCGAGGACATCCAGGTCGTTCGTCACGGCACCTAGCAAACGCTGGCTGCCCACTTCGTATGCGCGCACCTGTTGACCATCCCAGACCGTTACGAAGCGCGCATTGGAACTGAGAGATGCGCTGTGCAAACCAGTATAGTCGTCGTCGGAGAATTGCCTCGCCCCAGGCATTACGCCCTGGGCCAAGCCGGGAATCTTGGCCAAAACTTCCCCGCTTTTAGCTAGAGTCACCACCACTCCGTTGCCTGTATCCGAGCAGCCGACGACTCTCCCGGCATCATCAAACGCCCCCCACCACCGGCCCTCCACCACCAGCTTACCCGTGGCAAGGTCATAGAGGTGGCTCCTCACATGGCTCCGAGCGATGCAGAAACTGCTGTCCTTGTTGAAAACCACCTCGTCCGGTTCGCCCATCTCATTCTTGATTTCCAAGCGGATGTCCCGACCATCCTTTAGACGACGGATGAAGAGCGAGTTCTCACGCCAAAGCGCAACCGTAGCAAGGTCCGGGCTGATCCCAAGCACCTCCGTTTCCTCATCGAGCGGCATCCGCCAGGTTTCTTCCCGTTTCAGAAGATCCCACCGGCGCAGCACGTAGTCCCCATCGGCGATGAGCAGCGAATCACCGTCCGCGCTGAAGGCGATGTCCTTTACGGAAGGCTTACACGGCAGAGAAAAGAGCGAGTGCGGCAGGAGATCGAGAACGGCGCGCAAGGCCTGGTCGGTATCGAGCGAGGGATGGATTTGCGCAGCCTCGATCGCGAGCAGTCCCGCCCGCGCGATCAGCTTCGGCTGATACCTGGCCATGCCCTGAGCCTGGGCGGCGAGTTGGCGGGAGAGGGCGATCCGGCTCTGGAGCTCCGCTTCCGCTTGGCGTTCTTGAGCAATATTGCGCTGTTGGACCGCATCCTGCCGGGCGAACATGGCCAACACCGCCAAGACGATCGCGACAGCGGCACCGAAGCTCACCGCTCCCAAGGTAATCCGCTGGCGGCGCCCTTCCGCCTTGCGGCTGGAGAGGATGTACGTGGTCTGCAACTGAGTCGGCTGGCGTTCCGTCTCCGCTCCTGCGGCGGTGAGCCATTGCTCGGCGTCGCGGAGATCCGAGCCACGGAGGACGAAGCTGTTGTTGCGGCCTTTCGCTTCCCATTCACTGGCGCGCGTGAGGAGACGCGTGTGGGCACGGACCCAATCCAGGTCAGTATCGAGCGCACGGACGAGAGTAGCGGTCGCTTCCGCAAAGTTGTCGGAGTCCCGGCAAAAGATCCAGTTGAGCTTCGCAACTGCTTCGGGGACATCGGCGGAGTTCACATCGCGGGCGATTACGGGAATGATCCGTTTCTTCTGAGCGACTGCATGGGCGATCTCTTTTCCGCAGATCAACGAGGAAACGGAATCGGGCGAGAGGACGAAGAGGAAGGTGTCCGTGCCATCAATTGCGCCATAGATCGCCTGCATGAATTCCTCGGCGGGTTGAATGCCCTCCCAATCGACCCAAGCCTCGCGGCCACGCTCACGCAAGGCCTCGTCCAGACGCTGGACAAATTCCTTGTCCTTGCGCGAGTAGGAAATAAAGACGTCGGCCATACGATATATTTACTGAGGGTTTCCAAGCTCAAGCGACTTCAAGCATTTAGCGATCTCCCGGATGCTAGATGGATCGGTCTCGCCCAAAGCTTGCGCCTGAACGGTCAGGAGTCCGGTCTCCAACGGGCACACCCAGATGATCGCTCTGGACGTTCGGCCTGAAATGGACAGCTCCGTCTTGAATTCCAACCACCTTCTGCCTTGAAGTTCAAAGAGCCTGTGGGACAGCAACTTGCTTTTCGAAGTCGCAAGGTAGCCACTTATGTAGTCGTCCACAAAACGGGCGTCCATCACCCCTGGCTTGCCCGATCGTCCCAGCTGAACCCCCACCGAACGGGTTCGCTCCCGATTGGCATAAACGATGACCACGTCTGGAGCTCTAAAGTGCGTTGTCGCATCCACCCAGTCAGGCGGAGGAACAAATCGGAACCCGTCGCCATGGTACGTCGCCACTTCAGCAGCCATGACAATGCCGATACTAAGAAAGCAAAGGAAGGTCCGTAATCCGCTGCGGAGAAATAGGAAGGGAAATTCAGTCCGCATCTACGGCTAGATTTGCTTTTTGAACCCTGCGGCCATCGCATCACCGTCGGCCCGGGGATGGATGGGGTTCACGGGGAGGTCGGGAGTTTTCCCATTCATCTTGGGGTGATTTGAGCTCTTGTTGTTGGTTTCGTCAAGGTTCTCGGCGTCCTACTTGGGGATTTCCGGTCGTTACGGGGGGGCTTTGGCCGAATCCGGGCACGCTTCTGCGCAGTCCACCAGATCGGTAACGGTGGATCACACGATCCTGCGCTTCTCCCCGGCTCTCCTTGTTACCCTTCGGAGAGATCTATCACCCGGGACATGAGATGGCCGTTGGTGAGCGAGGAAAAGGCGGACTGGAGGATGCGCGGCGCTCTCATCGGACTCGCTACCAAGGCGGCACAAGCGAGGGCGCAAGGGGAAGTTTGATCCTTCGAAATTCAAGGTTTTCCAGAACGTGCATGTGAAAATTCCCTGACCCCAGGCGGAGCCGCCTGCGATTGGCGCGGCGATTGTGCCATTGGGTGAAGCGCGGCCTGCCCCCTGACGCCCCTTCAGGCCATCTTTCAGCAACTGTCCGGAGAAGAGTTTGGCAGTTGCTTCGGCTTGTGGCACCATGCCCTCATGAGCACGCTCGCAGCTGACTTGCAAGCCACCCTCAATCGACTTGATAGCGAATCGGCTACCAAGCTTGAACGGCTGGTGCGCGACGCCATTGACTTAGCCCAGCAAGCGGTCTCCAAAAGAGGTCAAGTTGACGCACACGGTTGGCCACTGGGCCACTGGGAAAAGTTTGCGGGTTGCCTCGCGGATGAGCCCTGGGACTTGCCCGTTGATCCACCGCCGGAGCCAACCCCGAAATGGTAATGCGCTTCTTGTTGGACTCCAACATCCTGATTGCGATGTTCAACGCTTCCTGATGATCGGAGGGGGTAACTCTCGCATCGTTGATCATCCGTGCAAGAAATGCCTGGCGCCAGGAGGCCCCAAGAAACTTAGCATAATAAGTGAAAAAGTTATTTCTCATTCCTGACGTTCGCCGCTGCTTTGGCACCCCGTTTCCACATGCCCCAAAGAAAAACGATTGCCGCCGCTAACGTCCCGGTGCAGACGAGCCATTGTTTTGGAAGGGTCGGTTTTACGCGAGCTACACTAGGGTGAAGTCCTCTCGGATTGATCGTAGCGGGAGGTTGCGCTGTCAGCGGCAGCATCTCAGGCTTGGTCGCGGGTATTGATGAGCCGTCAATGGCTGCCTTCATCCGCGTAAGGTAGCGGTCTTTGGCTCGATTTTCGAAAATCCCGCCCTTTTCAGCAAGTTCCTCGATAATAGCAGAGACCTCTTCCCCACCTGCCGACGCAAGCAAATAAGCGAAGCCCACTCGCGAGTCCCTTCCCCACGATTCGCCATTCTCTCGATATTGAGCTATTGCATCACTCATAATCTGCGGGGTTGCAGAAAATGCTGGGTGATCAGAGCACCAACGCCAGATGCTCGGCCGGATGTCCCTACGTGGAGAATTCTTTAGTAGCCGGAAGAAAATGGCTGGCGCTCCAGGACGGGAAAGGATGTCCGCATCCACTAATGGCACCCATCTTATGCCGAATCCAGGTGTAAACATTCTGGCCGCATAGATTGGGGTGGATTCATCATCGCTCAGGGATTCCAGGCTTTCCTTGGTCAGTTCGTTCAACACGCTTTCCTCAATATAGGGAATCGCCTCATCCGTGGCGACAGTCACTAAAGATGGATCGGTCTCAAGCACGGCGATCGACTGGTCGATGGTGATCAAGAATGCCACTGCAAAAAGGGTTCGGACCATGGTGTTAGTCGGTAAGATTCTTCAAGAGGTTCTTGAGTTGCAACTCCTCTGACGGGTCGAAGCGCTTCGCATCGTGAAAGTGGTTGTTTATTCTTGTGACGGCAACCATTAGATGTCGAGCCCTATCGCCCATCGTAGCGTGTTTCAAGGAAGCGGAATGCCCAATTTCATGAGCAAGTGTATGCGCCGGTTGAGCATTGGGGCCGACACAAACTACCGCATATCGCCCAAAATGATTCGCTTGCCCCAACGGCGCATATCCCTCTGCATCGCCCTCCGGGTTCTCGGGCGTCCTGGCCGAGGGTAGATGTGTAATCTTATCAGTCGGTATCAGGAACACGTAAATCACTTTGCCAGTTGTTGGAGCCTGCTTGGAGACCCACCCTTGAAACTTTTCGGTGTTTTCATCATCCACTCTCCGAAGGGTATCGTAGGCAAGGGTGCCGTTGACGATCGGAGACCAAAACTCCGGGGGTGTAATCAAAGGAGTCAGTTCACCAACCATCTTTAGATCTACGCTAATCTGCGCCCATATCTCTTTGGCAGACGGAAATATCATCCGTGTCGCCTGGAACCAAGAAGCCGAACGTTCAACACAGGCTCGTTTACCAGGTGATGGAGGAGGTGAGGATAGTGAAGGCCCTCCGCATGTGGTCTCATCACGATTGACGCTTGAAAGCCTGATGGCACCAAAAGGCCTTACGGACAGTACTACGGTGCGATCGCCTTCTTGGGGTCGAACTCAAGATTTCTCGATCCGCTAGGGTTGTAATAACTTTCCACCACGGCGAAATGCCCACCACGCGCAATCATCCGGAAGCTCATTCGCGCGTAGTGATCCCCAGGCAGGTGGACGAAAAAATACTTCCAGCACTCATCGCTCCAGTCGCCATTAATTCCTTCCACAGGCATAGAAAATTCAAAAGTGGACACATATCCCTCGGGGGGGGCCACAAACTCAAACTCTCCTTCATACGGGAGCAGGCCACCACCAGGGATCTCAATTCTCATTCGCCAAGCGTAGGTCGCGGGTTCAGGATCGGTCCACACACGGACGGTGACGTCATGAGCCTCGGTGGAAGAGAGGGCAATTGCCACAGGGGTGCCGTCCTTAAGAATCTTCTGCCTCATCTCCTTACGAAGCAGCGGCTCGGAATCCCCTCTTCTGCGTAGAAAATACTGAACAGGCTTTTCGCGGGTCGGAAGCCCTTTGGGATCCGGCCACGCGTAACCCATTCGCCCCCTCGATTGGTTTGTTTGATAATAGTCGGGGTGCGATACACTACCGATAATGATCTCGGCACCGCGCCTTCCGATCATACGAAAACAACCATCTGCACCTGTTGTTAGTCGCTCTAATTTGGGCTGGCTCAAGGCTTCCACCAAACTCCCTGGAATCATGTAGGTCACCGTTGCATCTGGAACAGGGCTATTCTTCTCATCCAGGACAATTCCATAGAAATCAATGCGATGATCATAGTAAGGCTTGGCCGCCTCGATGTTCTCTTGCATTTGGCGTTGCATCTCTCGCCCTTCATCTTGCTTCACTGCGGGTCGTGGTTCGGCGGGCCGAAGCGGGATCTTGACTGCCTTGGAGATCCATTCTTCGGCAGGGCCCGGACTGCGCTTCATCGATAGCACCCAGGCTACCGATGCACAGACAACCATCACCAGAATCAGCGTTGTGAGGCGTCTCATGGTTCAATTCCGCATTCGTCAAGCACCCGGCGAAAGAACTCGTCGACATTCCATTGTATCGGAAAATCGAACATGGCGCCATGTTGAGCCTTGAAACCGAAGCCTCCATTACCTGGAAGTTTGGCTGTGTCGATGGCTACATTGATAATCCCCGCCTTCTCGGAAATCATTCCTAATGAGGGCACCTTGCCGTTACACATCATCGAAAGGGATTCGTGCGTATCGATCACGTACCTTTCACGGACCCAATCGACAGTAGCGAACTCTTCGAGCAGATCGCTATGCCCCATTTCATGGCGCGGAATTGTTGGTCTCTCCGGAAAATACTTGAATCTAGGAAATGGTTTGGAATCCTGAAAAAGATTCCAGGGATCTCCGGTCGCTGGATCTGTGGTGTTCGCAAAGTTGACGACGTGTCGCCCATCAACTTTCGAATGATAGCCGCGATAACCCCAATCCGCTGCCAAGTCGGGGCAAACGGATAGGCTTGGACGCGTCGAGGGCTGCTCTTGATCGAAGCAACTGCTGGGTATCGCGGCGTTCAGAAACAGAACAGTTTTTGGATTCGCATGGTAGTCCCGTATTGCCGAACTGGCAACGACGGCTCCAAGACTGTGGGATATAAGGTGTTTGTTGGTCCCTTTCAGGCCATTGAACATAAGCGCCAGTCCCCGCCCCGACTTCCACGCACGAAACTCACCTTCGTTGTACATGACAGCAGGGAGAGCCTCCCATTTGTAGAATGCAAACCTTCCCCGGAAGCCCTGCCACCAGAGACGTTTGAAGGTGGTGGATGCCATGTGGGTCACGTAAATGCGGTCCGCCTGATCCTGAGACACCAGCTGAAGCGAATGTATGCCGTGAGTGAGTACAATGGTGTCTTCCGTAACATCGTCGGGCTCATCATAGGCCAGGTCATCCATTGACGTGTTTTGGACGATGATATCGAAATATGGATTCATGTCCTGGGTTCGTGCCGGCGGAAAATGCGGCTTTGGCAAGCCACGTTGCCTTGTATACATCCTGCGGACATCCTTGAGTTCGATCCAAACCGAACCAACCTCCCCGATGATTTGGTCCGAACTATTGTAAAGGTTTAAGGTCAGCCGCCCCTTTCCTTCACGACATCCCTCAAAAAGCAGTGGAATTAACCCAGTATCCTGAAAACTGGAATTTCTGGCATGGGTTAAGCTCGGGATGTGGTGCGGCCGGCCGACGTTCACTTCCGAAGGTGTTCCAAGCGGGTTACTGAGTGCAGCGACCTGTTTGACAGCTATCTCTTCGTCAGATAGGTAATCGAGACTACCTGTGGCGTCCTTGTGTGGATACAATCTGATTGAAGGCCCGGTCCCCGACACGTCTTTCCACTCCAGGCCGAGCGATAGTTCATTCAAACCTAATTCGTTTTTGAACGGATCGACACGGAGGTGAAGCCGTGTAACATCTTCGAGATCACGGATCGACCGAATGCTCCCATCCTCCCAGTCTTTTGAGAATGCTGGAATCTCTTCAGCGGTCTGCACATCTGAACCGTCTGCGTCGTTGTTCAGCCAAAACACGTAAGGACGACCCTTTGAGGTGACGTCCTGATCCAGCGCGATGGTCCCATCCCGATCTGCGTCAACCGCCAATATCGACGGCACCAAACTCACCTCCATATACTCCTCCGTCACCCCGGGATTCAAAAGCAGCGTACCTGGACTCTCCTTGGACTCTTGCGCAAACTGAGCAAGCTCCACAGGATTGCTATCGCCAAACTCGATCTTCGTGCTGCGAACCTTTGCACCGGCGGGCTGGTCCTTGCCGACGATGAAGGTGACCGTGCCGAAAAATTGCTCTGTTGGGTTCCCCTTCCAATCTCTCCCTCTTTTGGCCACCAGTAGAGCGGTGATGCGTTCGTCCTCTTGAGGAGCCGATGGTGCATCATTCTCTGGATGGGTCCGTTCCACCCAATGCTGGGACCAGACAATCTTCGGGTAAATGCTGCCGCCGATGCGGCGACCACCATGGCCCCACGCCGTGAAGCCACCTTCGAGGGCGGGCGGAGTGTCCAGGTCCGGCCAATCAAACCTGGCAACTACCTCGGCTGGTGGAAGCGGATCCTCTGCTCCTTTAGCTGGGTCGTAGCGATCAATTACTTGCTGAGCGGTTTCCACCACTTCGTGAGGTCCTTGGGGCATCCAAGAACGCCGGATGACGTAGTCATTCGCTTTCGCAGGCGTGCCATCGCCGGGATTAGTCGATTTCCGCAACTTCCAAGGGCCGTCATGTTCTCCTGGTCCGCCTTCCACTAGCGACCAGCCCTCCCCCTCTTTGAGTTTCCTCGTTTCCAGATCGGACACCGTGATTTCGTCTTCACCACTACCAACGAAAGGCGGGACGTAGCTTGGGTCGACCGTCCCAATGGAGTGCCCCTTGAACCTGAGGACGCCAGGTCCCACGTGAGCGGTGTTCGGAGTTTGATCGACGGGCGCGACAGGCTTCTCCGCAGAGGTCTGCCCATTCGCGACTTGGGCCAAATCCGCCACTCCGTTGCGGTCGCCATCCGTGAGGCCGGCAGCGGGTCCTGTCGTGTTGTTTGAGGCCAGAATCATGTCGATTCCGTCCGCCACGCCGTTCCTGCCCGTGTCCAAGCGGCCGTTTGCGTCCAAGTTGATCGAGGCATCGGTCGCGTCGGAAAAGAGATCCGTGTCGGAATCCCAGCTCCGGGGATTGGATTTGGTGGCGGATTTCACCTCTTTCCAGTCGTCCAACCCATCGCCGTCGGTGTCGCGCCGGTAGGGGTGGGTGCCGTTATTGAACTCTTCGAGGTTGGTCAACTTATCCCCATCGGAATCTGCGGTTCCAATGTAACCCCCAGTCGATAGCTGGGGTGGAAGAGGCAGCTCGGCGGGAAGAAGAGCACGCAACCACCAGCGGGGCAGGAATTTTGCAGCTTGGACGATGGCGGTCTTACCGGTAGGCGCATAAGCCGCAGCCAAATAATCCTCGACCACTTGGAGGACGTTTGCAGTGGGATAGAAGATCAGAATGTCCCCGACACCGCCCTCATATCCATTACCCGTCCCCGGCCAGCCGCCGATGTAGCGGAGCCGAAGCCCAGTAAAGCGATGTCTCTCAGCCGCCGGAAGTTGGACTCCATTAACGGTGACATCGGGAGCGGGGCTGCTCATCATCAAGCTTACAACACTCCCGCTAAATCCACGACTGACGGGAACTGTGGTGGTAGGGAAGGTATAAGAGAGAGAAGCCGACGGGTACCACCCTTCCCGCAGCACAAAGGACTGCATGGTCTTACTGCCCACCGATAGGCCGAAACCGGCGACCCTATCCAAGACCGGAACCGCCCCGAAGTCGGGACGCCCCACGGGAACCCGACCTGGGGTCCCGCGCCATTTGACGATGCGGACCATAAAGAATTCTTCCCGGGAAGTGGCAGTCTCAAAACTGCCGTTGGGGTAGATTTCACAGTCCCAATTCGCCAAGGGTACTTGCCCAAGGATGTCCTCCTTGATCGCTTGAATCCCGCGGCTTTGATGGGGACCCGCTGGGGAAATCCGGTATCCAAGAGTGTCATCAATCCGTTCGGAAGGCCTAGCAGAGGATGACATGTAGGGAGGAAGCCCGGCTGGAAGAGCCGGCATGGAATACCGGCGCTGAGTGTCGCTGGCCGAAAACTTCGCTGTCCAGACTGAGTAACGGACGGTTCCCAGATAGGGAAATGTCCCCGGAAGATCCGGTTGTTTCCATTCAATCGCCTCACCTCCCATCTCCGAAGAAAAGAGATATTGTTGGCCACTTGCTCCAGCGGCCGGATTGGGCTCGGGCGTGGTAGGGGGCACGGTCCGCACCCCAGTGGGTGCGGCGACGAAGAAAACTCGGTAACCGTCCAGACCATCCGGTGAACCGGGGAAAAGCGAACCGAGATCCAACCGTTCCGCACCAGTGAAACGGACCCAGGCGCGCCCACCCGAGATGTCCAACTGCGGCTGGGCCTCGGGATTCTCCCCCACGGCGGCCATCCGCCCAGCGGCCCCCTGCCATCGTTGGATGGCACCCGACGAGTCGAGGACCAGCCCATGGTCTGGGCGAAGGTGAAGAAACGGTTGGAAAGGAACTGGTTCCCCACCACCCGCCCGGTTGGAAGGAACCGTATCTGGCAACGCGGACCTCTTCGCCGCATAAGCGACGAAGGTCGCACTGTAAAATTGATCAATCGGCGTCTTGGCCTTGGTCGCATCGGGCACGTCCGCGATCTTTGCGGCGATCCGGCCCTGGATCACGGCGGTGTCATCCGGGTCGACTTGATCGCCCAACCGGAGGAAGGCTCTGGCGATTCCCTTCGCATCGGTCGGCACGGTGAGGATCGGTTGTCCACCCTTCGGATCGCCGGGTAGGGCGGAAAACATGCCGGTGCCGTTGGTCAAGACAAAGGTCACCGGAGCGTTGCGTAGCGGAATGGATCCGCGCATCACCGTGACCCCAATGGCTTGGCGCAGCCAATCCCCGGGAGGTCCCACCTGCGCGTCGGAGGCCGGATCCAGGGTGATGGTGACGGCTTTGCCGTAGTATGCAAAGGTCAGTGGGTCTTTGGTTGGGTCGAGGGTTTCATCACGGTCGTTCGCTCCGTCTCCATCCGTATCCAGGTTCGCGACATCCGTACGGTAAACATTCAGTTCCTCCCAGTCAGACAACAGATCGCGGTCGGTGTCCAAGGGGGTGAGTCCCACCACGCGGTAGAACCGGACGACACCGGGACGTGACGCCAGAGGAGCCACGTAGCTGGTGTCCCGGAATGCGGCACGCCCCCCGTCGCCACGCACTTCGGCGGCCAAAACCTTCCAAGAGGTTCCCGAATCGGTCCCGGCGCGGCCTTCCAATCTGTAGCGGCAGCCTTGGGTGGTTTGAAAGCGGATCCACAATTCCCGGACGCCTGTGGAGTTGGTGCGGATCTCAGTAGATGGCACCGCAGGCTGATCGAACAGGTTCGGATTCCCGCCCAAGAGGTATTCCTGGTAGTTGGAGAGTCCGTCAAGATCCGGGTCGAGCGCCGGATCCAGCGGGCCGCCATAGAGTTCCTCCCAACCGTCCGCGATGCGATCCCGATCCAGGTCGATGATCATAGCTGGAACGGCTGTGTTCGCGAGCACGGCGGCTAGCTGCACCGGTTTCATGGTGGCCACAAGATCGGAGCTTCCGGAAGGCCGCCGAAGTTGAAACCCCTCCAGTCCACCAACTTTGACACTCGCAACGGTGACCGGAACGCCGGCACCATTAACGATTCTCATCCAAGCGACAGGCGCTGTGCTTTTGTAGTAGTAATCATCCCACACCCGCGTCGCCGGAGACCAGAGTGAAACGAGATCTGCCGTGGTTTGGGTGCCCCCCGCAAATCCGGTCGCAGGAACCCCTGTCCAAAAGCCTCCGGAGGCGAGCGCCGTGTTCACAGGGATCTGGGTGCCATCGAGCCGCCAAGCCGGAGCGTACACATTGCCCGGGGCCGCCCGAAACACCCGTTCCTCACGTCCCACCAGTCCGGTGAAGGAAAGAGTGCGGGACCCGCTCGCATTTGCACTGCGCGAGAAAATCAGGAGTGAATTCGACGCATCGATGGCCTGATGGCCAACATCGTTCCCCCCGGCGTCTGTCCAACCTACGGTTCCACCATATCGGCGCGCCCAAACGGAGGTGGTTCCTGCCGTAAAAACATCTGCCGCATCCTTCTCGGCGGAGGCGACAATCCCATCCACCGCCGGATTTCCCGCCACGTCGATGATCCGAGGCAGCGGGGAAGCCAGGAAGCGATCCCCCGGCAGAAGAAGGGAATCTTTCGCTGGGCCGGCAAACGGAACTTCGGATGAATGGGCCCGATAGCGCCATTTTCCAGCCTCACCCGGGTCTGGATCGAGGAAGACAGGACGCCCGCCACCACGGCTTGTGGCCGGGGGAATGACCATCAAGGTCGCTTCGCCAATCTCTCCCGACCACCGAATGGACAGCCCCCCGTCTTCCGCCACCGCCGTAACCTGTCCGCCCGCGACCGGAGGAATCCGGAAGAGGGGGGCGACATTGACACGCTGACCCGCCGCCAGAACAACGTCACTAAAACCAGTGACCGGCCCGGGTGCTTCCTGCGCGTTCAGAACAGGAACGGCCAGCAGGAGACCGAAGAACGAAAAGCGGAGAACGGAGAACGGAGAACGGAGAACGGAGAACGGAGAACGGAGAACGGAGAACGGAGAACGTGGGCATCGCGAGGTAACGACTTTTTGACCAATGCCCAATGCGACGCAAGGTATGTTTGGTAGAAGTTTCGTTACTTCATGAGGGGACTGATCCTGCATCGGACAGGCAGCAATGCCTGTCCTTTTCCAGAGTGGCCTTGTAGCTGGTCCAGAAATCGATGCGAGAGATGGAATCTTTTCCAGCTCCAGATCAACACTCTTCTTGATCCGCCCACGACCTTCTCCTCCCCCAAGTGGTCACACGAGTGGCCTGCGATGACCTTCATCCGCCCGCATCGATCGCATGAATGGACTGCGGAGAGCTTCCATGGTCCATATCGGTCGCGCGAATGGACTACGGAGAGCTTCGTTGGCCCATTTCGGTCGCGCGAATGGACTGTGGGGACGTTCGTTGGCCCATTTCGGTCGCGCGAATGGACTGCGGAGAGCTTCGTTGGCCCATTTCGGTCGCGCGAATGGACTGTGGAAGGCTTCGTTGGCCCATATCGGTGGCGTGAATGGACTGTGGAGCGCTTCGTTGGCCCATTTCGGTCGCGCGAATGGACTGTGGAGCGCTTCGTTGGCTCGCATCGGTCGCGCGAATGGACTGTGGAGGGCTTCGATGGCTCGTATCGGTCGGATGAATCCAAGAGCGGATCTCAGATTGCCCCGGACAGCCGGCAGCTATTTTCTACTTTATTTGTATTTTCCATATTCATAGTTGCCATTGTTTGTTTTTCCTTATATTATTAGGGAATACAAAGTTAATCCTTCTAAAGATATGGCATCCTATTCATTCCCTGATTCCTTCGAGGATCTTCAGAAACCAGCCGCCGATTTCATCTCCGGTTTGGCCGCGCAGGAATCCGTCATCGGCAATGTCCAAATCACCGCCGCCATTCTGCAAGCGGATCTGGATCGTGCTGCGGTGCTCGATGGCGAATACGAGGCGATCGTGGCGCAACGGACCAACAGTCTTCAGCTAGCGCAACGCACAGCGGATGCCGAGGGCCGCAAGTTCATCGGGCACAGTAAGAAGGTGCTCGCGGTACACCTGGGCGATCAGTGGTCGGAGCGCTGGGGCCAGGCGGGATTCAAGGACACAACCACCCAAACTCCATCCACGCTTTTGGGCAGAGCGAATGTGATCAAGGAGCTGGCGTCGTATTTCACGATTCACGCTGACCAAGCCACCCCCGCCCTCTCCGTGACCGCTGCACGTGCCCAGCAGTTACACGTCGCCTTGACCAAAGCGATCGCGGACATCAAGGATCATGGCATTCGCCGGAAGGCCGCCAAGGGAGCCCGTGACAAGGCCATAACGGTTCTGCGCAAGCGCCTTCGCTCCAGCATCGCTGAACTGGATCTCCTCCTGGAAGGTGATTCCACCCTCTGGAACGGCCTGGGCCTGACCCCGCCCGCAACGAAATCCCGCCGCGCCTCCAAGAAGAGTCCCGCGATCGACTCCGCTCCGGCGCGTTCCACCAATCCGGCGTCCGCGACGGAAGTTGCCGAAACTGGCGTGGCCCTGGCGAAGTAACGGAGTCTGCTGGCCGTTGTAGCCCCTGGGCGGTATCCGGGGATGGGGGAATGAGAACTGCCCGTGAAGCTCTATGCCTGGACCGTGAATGATCCCGCCGATGTCCAACGCCTCGCCGCCCTGGGGATTGATGGGATCACCACCGATGATCCGGTGATGGCCCGTGGGGCGCTGAAGGGTTTGTAGGCCGATTTGTGCTCACAAACCTCCCCGCCAGCCATTGGATTGTGATTGCCTCTGCGGAAGATCCTGCCATGATGTTGGGCTCCTTGCTCCCATCCGTGAAAGCATCCATTCTTCTCAGTCTGACCTCGCTTTTCATCGCCTCCGCCGTCGCGATGGAGAAGCCCAACGCCCATACCGAAGGCTCGCCGACGGGCAAACCGACGGGCCCGCTCAAGCCGGGCGAGTATTGGTGGCGGCCGGAGATTTCCCCGAGTGGCCCCGTGTTGGCGTTGGTGAGCATCCCGCTGCAAACGATGCATGTGTATCGCAACGGTATCCTCATCGGGCGCACCACGGTGAGCACCGGGACGCCAGATCATCCCACTCCGAGCGGCGTTTTCACGATCCTTGAGAAGAAGACGGATCATTACTCCAGCAAATACAACGATGCGCCGATGCCCAATATGCAGCGGCTGACCTGGACTGGCATCTGCATGCATTCCGGCAACCTTCCCGGCTATCCCGCCAGCCACGGATGTATCCGCATGCCGTACAGGTTTTCGGAACTGTTCTTTAAGGCAACGGAAAAGGGCTGCACGGTCGTCATCAGCGATGGCAAGACGCCGCAGCCTCACCTCGCGGCGAACCCCGGCGTGATGCTCGCGCCCGAGGATCTGACGCCGGACATGGTGCGCCCGCTCGCCAAGACTGACTACGACTGGCACCCGGAACGCAGCCTGGAAGGTCCCACCACCGTCCTCATCAGCGGGGCGGACCGGATGCTTTACGTCTATCGCAACGGCAATCCGATTGGCCGCGCCCCGATCCAGATCAGCGGACGCGGTCCACTGGGCGGCCATGTCTTCACCATGCTCGAGGGCGTGACAGACAAGCCGAGTTGGTGGGCCCCAAATCGTCCCGCCCACCGCTGGTCGCACGTATCGAGCGATGAAACGAGCCGCCGCAAGAGGGAAATCGAAGACATCGCTCCGCGCCTCCATGTGAATCCGGAATTCGCGACCCTCCTCTACGATACGATCTCATCCGGCGCGACGGTGATCATCACCGATCAACCCGCGATCCGCGATGCCTCCCGCGATTTCTCGGTCATGACCAACGGCGTGACGAAGGGATAAGGGCTCCCCAGTAGAAGAACCGCTTCCAGACTGTTGCAAAAGCCGCGTCCCACATCGGCTTTTCCAGCTTTTCCATGTGGTGGTGGCTTCCAGCCGCCGATGGAAACTCCGATAGTTGAAGGAACGGCGGCTGGAAGCCACCTCCACGATTTCGCCTACTTGGCCGGCGCCGGTGCCGGTTTCTTGGGCTGCTTCGGATCGAGATTCGCCGCGAGTTCTTCCTCGGTAATCTTCGAAGCCACCCCACCGGAGGGGACCTGCGCTTTCGCGCTCCAGACGATCGCGTTGAGGACGAGCATCCGCTGGCTCTCGTTGCCCCAGCCTTTGTGGTAGTGACCTCCGGTGAAGCCAAACCCGCGTCCGCCATCCTCGCGCTCGACGGCCCAGGCGACGTGCTGTGGCTTGTTCGCCGCGACTTCCGCGCGCACCGTCGGGTTGCCGCTGTGGGACCCGTCTTTGCGGCTCATCGTGCTCTCGGGCGCAATGGAGGTGAGGATGGGGGTGACTCCCGCCATCCCTTCGCGGAAGCGCATGTGAAAGTACCACTCGTCGTTGGTGCTGAACGGCGGCACGCCGCTGCTGACCGGGTGATCCGGCAGATCTTTGAAATCCGCAGTCCAATGTGGGTTCACGCTCCAGTTGATTTCAAAGGCACCGCCGAGCCAGTCGATGAACTCTTTGTTGCCCTTCGGAATGGTCGGCTCCACGGCGTAATGAAGACAGACAAAACCGCAGCCGCGTTTCATCTCTTTGCCCAGCTGCTCGAGCCGGTCGCCCTGCAAGGCCGGATGCCCGCCTCCGCCATCCGAGTAGATCACTACGGTATCCGCCTTGGCCAATTCGTCGGTGGATGGCCATTCCCCGTTGAGGTGAAACGTCACCGCCACGAGATCCGCCGCGCCTTGTCCGAGACACTTGGCGAGGAGCTGGATGCCCGCGTTGTGTTCGTGCTCGCCCGGCGCATGCGAGGGTCGGCCGGCGATCATGAGCACGTTTTTCTTCGGCCCTTCGGCGAAGAGGGATGCGCTCATCGCGGCGCAGAGAAGCAGGAGAAGAGGGAGTTTTTTCATCATGGTTTCAGGAAGCGCGGCCCAAGTACTTGCCGTCCTCGGTATTGATGCGGATGCGTTCGCCCGGTTTGATGAACAACGGCACCTGCACTTCCAGGCCGGTCTCGACCTTGGCGGATTTGAACACGTTGGTGGTGCTGTCTCCTTTCAAGCCTTCGGGAGCTTCCTCCACGACGAACTCCATGACGGCGGGCGGTTCGACGTTGGCCACACTTTCGTTGATGAAGACCAACTGGTACTTCTGATTCTCCACCAGGTAGCCCTTGATCCCCTCGACCAAATGCTTCGGGACGATGATGTCGTCGTAAGTGACGGAATGGAGGAAATGGTAGCCCGCCTGATCCACGTAGCTGTAGTCGTAATCATCGCGGGTCACCGGGACGACTTCGACGGAGTCGGTCGGGGTGAAGCGGAGGTGATTGACCTTCCCGGTGGACAGGCTCCGGATCGTCGCCTGCACATAGGCCCGGTTGTTCGGAGGAGTCTTGTGGACCAGCTCCTCGACCATGCAAACGTCGTTGTTGTGACTGATGGCCTGCCCCCTGCGAATTGACGTGATCTTTGCCTTAGACATGAGAAGGGCCACGTTAAGCGCAACGTGGTGAGGAGTGCAAGGCTTTCGCTTTTCCGTGGGCTCTCCAGCCAGCGGAAAGGCTCCGGCCCTACTGCCTTGCCGAATACGTCCCGGTAAGGCCACCCACCATGGTTGCGCCCCGGTCTTGAACGACCTGGCATTCCACGTTCAACTCCTTCTCGAATTTCACAGAGGGGTTTGCGTTGATCACTTGTCCGCGAAAGTAAACGTTTTCCTTGAACTGCCCCTGAACCACTTCGGTTACTTGGGCGATCACCCCGATCTCCACCGTGACCGGCTCAGAGAAATTGAGCGTGACGATCTGCCCTTTGTAATAGGTCGGCTTGGTCGGCGGGACCGTGACCGTGATCGCCTGCGCGGTTTCACTCAGGGTCAGACCTTTGGCGGCGAATTCCCCTTCCCACGCTTTGACTTTCCCTTCGATCACCTGCCATCCGACAAATCCGCCGACTCCGCAGAGGAGAATCAACACCAACACGGCAATACCGCAGCCAATTCCGATCTTGGCTCCGGTGCCCATCCCCTGCTTCGGTGGGGTCGGCATGGGTGGGAGTTGGGTAAGTGGGGCGTTCATGATGGGGAAATCGTAGCAAGGGGATGGTCGTCAGGCCACTAGAAAACGTGCCCCCCTCTGAATTTGAATAAGCTGGAGTAGAGTTTCACCATCACCAAACTATTCAGCCGTTCAAAGGTCTCGACCCGGTTGGCCCGGTGTGCGACGCTCTCAGATTATGGCTTTCTGGAAAAAACTCACGCTTTCGGTTCTGGTGGTCTTTGTCCTGGGCGGAGCGGGAGGTTTCGTCACCGCCGGATCGATTCCGGGTTGGTATGCCAACCTGGTCAAACCACCCGGCAACCCGCCGAATGCGGTCTTCGGCCCGGTATGGTCGGTCCTCTACGTGCTCATGGGCATCGCCTTTGCCCGAGTCTGGCATCTCTCTCCGGCCGGTCCGGAGAAGCGACGCGCTCTCGTGCTTTTTGCGGTGCAACTCATCCTCAATCTGGCTTGGACTCCCCTATTCTTCGGAGCCCACCTCACCGGACTGGCCTTGATTGAGATCCTGACGCTCTGGGGTTTCATTCTGCTCACGCTGCTTTCCTTCCGCCGGCTCGATCCGGTTTCGGGTTGGCTCCTCTTGCCTTACCTGGTCTGGGTGAGCTACGCGACTTATCTCAACGCGGGCTTATGGTGGCTGAACCGGGCCTCGTGAAGTGCGTCATGGCGAAGGCCTGGCCCTAGTTCAAATCGTTGTCGTTGTCGTTGTCGTAATCGACGTGTCGACGACGATGACGACAACGACAACGACAACGACAACGACGAGGCAAAGACTTTGGCGGCTTCCGTGAGTCCCTCGGAAAGGGTGGACGCATTCCCCGTAAAACGTCTTTCAGTCCCTCGGCGACTGGAAGTCACCGCCACGATATTCCACTGCACAGAACGAGGTTTTGAACGGTCTGTCACCAGCTTCGCTACGATGTTTCCGACTCAGCACGGGAAGCCGTGCTGCTACGAGGAAGGGGCGCCAGTTCTGCGCCCAACACTCACAGATGCTTCTTGAAGAACGCGTCCGCGATCTCCACGACTTCGGCGCACCAGGGATCGCTCATCCAGAAGGGGTGTGGGGCGAATTTTAGGGTGTGGAGGGCGGTTTCGATGTTCAGGGCTTTGAGCTTTTCCATGGTTTCGGCGCGGCCGATCTTGAGGGTGTCTTTCTCGCCTTCGATGAAGATCATGGGCGGAACGCCGGGACGGACGTGGGTGATCGGGCTGGCTTCGGCGAAGACGGCTGGCTTTTCCTGGTAGGTTCCACCAAAGAAGAGGACGGCGTTTTCATTCGTCTTCTCTTTGTTCGCGGCCACGAGATCTTGGGTGGCGGCCATGACGATGCAGGCTTTGATGTCCGTGGTTTGTTCCGGAAATGGGCCGGGGCCATCGAATTCCTTTTCGCCCGTGGTCATGCCGACCAGTCCGGAGAGATGACCGCCGGCGGAACCGCCCATGACGCCGATGCGATTGGGATCGAGCTTCAGTTCCGCCGCATGAGCTTTGAGACAGCGGATCGCGGCTTTGCAATCATAGAGAGCGGCGGGGTATTTGGCTTCCTGGGCCAGCCGATAGCTGACCAAGGCGGTGACGAAACCGCGTTGGGCGAGCCGTTCCATCATCGGCTGATCAGAGTCGATCTGCCGCTTTTGCCAGCCGCCGCCGTGGATATCGAGAATACAAGGCCAAGTGCCTGCGGCATCGGGGACGTAGACGGAGAGTTCGACATTGTGCTCCGGATGGGCCTCGACCAGCACGGTCTTCAGGGTGAATCCGGCGGGAGTGGCGGCCTTCAGCTTGCTCCACTTCGGGGCGGCGGGTGCCGGAGTTTGGGCCTGAAGGGAGAGGGTGAGAGCGGCGAAGAGTAGGATGAGGAGACGCATCAGAGGTCAGCAACGTTGAGGGCAGGGGGATCTTTCGGGAAAGTGCGGGGAACGGGGAACGGCGCTTGGAGGACCAAGCGCCCCACCCATGTGCTCGTTGTCGTTGTCGTTGTCGTTGTCGTTGTCGTTGTCGATCGGTCGACGATCCGCTTTCGATTTCGACTCCGATTTCGATTTCGATTTTAGCACAGATAGGCCGCGATCTCGTCTGCGACCATCATGCCGCCCAGATTGAGGACGATGCGATCACCTTGGAAGATGGCGAGGCCTTCGTCTTCGAGGGTTTCGGCGAGTTGATGATCGACCCAATCCCGGGGAACACCCTGGTTCGTCCGGAGAAGGAGGGCGAGCCGCTCCATTTTCAATTGATCTTCGGAGAGGCTCTCCGCCTCCTGGCGGGCGTGGCCCATAGCGCTGATCTGGCGGACCCAGGTCACGGTATCGGGAAGGTTGCGCCAGCGTTCTCCGCGAACGGTCGATACGGCGCTGGGGCCGAGTCCGAGATAATCCGCGCCGGCCCAATAGGCTTGATTGTGGCGGCTTTCCTTGCCGGGTTTGGCGAAGTTCGAAACCTCGTAGTGAACCATCCCCTCTTCCTTGAGAAGCCGATCGGTGAGGAGAAAGAAATCCGCATCGCGATCGGCGTCCGCCGTCCATTCGCCAGTTTCGAAGCGGCGGAGGAAGTCGGTGTCTTCCTCGTAGGTAAGGTTGTAGGTGGAAATGTGGTCGGGCTTGAGCGCGATGGCGGAACGCAGGGAATGCTCCCAATCCTCCAAACGTTGGCCGGGCACGGAAAACATGAGGTCGATGTTCACCTCGGGAATGCCGCCCTCACGAAGAGCCTGAACGGCTTCGGCGACGTCTTCCGGGCTGTGGTCCCGACCGAGCACTTCCAGCGATCCGGCATCGAAGGCTTGCACGCCAAGACTGACCCGGGTCACGCCGGTCTCCGTCCAGATACGGGCGCGGGCGGCATCGAAGGTCCGCGGATTGGCTTCGAGATTCCACTCCTCCAATCCGGCGAAGTCCATTTCCTGGCGCATGCCCTCCGCCAGATTCCGCCAGACCGTTCCCGGCAAAAGCGATGGGGTGCCTCCACCGAAATAGAGCGTCCGGGGAGCAAGCTCACAATCGCGCCGGGCGAAACGCAGTTCCCCGAGTAAGGCATCCGCGAAGTCCGAATAGGAGGTTTTCCCCGGCTGATGCTTGTAGAAGCCGCAATAAGGACAGATCCGGTGACAAAACGGAACGTGGACGTAAACGTGTCGAACCAATGCCATTTCGCCCAATCTTCGCCCCGTGAATCTCCCGCCAACCGCTCCTGACGCAAGCCCTTTTCCCGGGGATCTGGGCAAGGCGGTGTTGCGTGACGTCTCCCGATCGTTCTACCTATCGCTTCGCCTTTTGCCTGCGGCGATGCGACCAGCCTGCGGTTTGGGTTACTTGCTGGCCCGCTTGTCCGACACCGTGGCCGATGCTCCCGACGCCCCGATCGCGTTGCGGCGGGAATGGCTCGGAGCCTTGCGCCACGCCTTCCTGACCGGGGCTCCGATCACGGGGTTGGACGTTGCCCTGCTCCCCTCTCTCACCGATCCGGGGGAACGCGTGCTCGTGTCCCGGACCGCTGATTGCCTGGACGCGTTCCATTCCGTGAAGGGCCCGATCCGGGAGGCGCTCCGCGAGGTGCTCGACGCCATTACGCGGGGCCAACTCCTCGATCTTGACCACGTAGGGCCGCTGCCATCGGAGGATGCTCTGATCGTCTACGCGGATGCGGTCGCGGGAAGCGTCGGACGCTTTTGGACGCGAATTGCGCACCTGGCGGATCCCCAGTTCGCCGCCGCACCGCTCGATGCCATGCTGGCCTGGGGAACGCGTTATGGGTGGGCCTTGCAATGGATCAACATCGTCCGCGACCTGCACGAGGACTTGCCCCGGGGCCGGTCTTATCTGCCCAGCGATCCGGCGACATGGATCGATCGTGCGGAGGCGGGCTTGCGGGACGGAATGCGCTACACCGCGAACCTGCGGAACCGGCGACTTCAGCTGGCTACCGTTCTGCCCGCGCTGATCGGCGCCGCGACCCTCCGTTGCTTGAGGGAGAGCAACGGACGATTCCTCCACGAAAAGGTCAAAGTGACCAGAAGCGAAGCGGGAGCGATCGTGCGCGGGGCGGCTTGGCGGATCCTGCTGAAGCGCCCTCTGGGGCCTTACTTTGAGACACTGCTCCAACCGAAATCGTCGAACGCGGCGGGAACGGGAGCCTCGAACGACAAGGGCACCCCGGTGACCGGATGAACCAAGCCTAGACGCCAGGCGTGAAGCATGAGCCGTTGCGCGGTGGTCTTGTTCAAGGTGCCTCTTCCGTAAATGGGATCGCCAATGATGGCGTGCCCTACTTCGTAGGCCATGTGGACGCGAATCTGGTGGGTGCGCCCGGTGTGGATCCGGCATTTGATGAGACTGCAACCGGCGGCGCGAGCGAGGACCTCCCAATCGGTGACCGCGCGTTTGCCCAGGGGCGGCGGGACCACGGCCATCTTTTGGCGATTCCCTGGGTTGCGCCCGATGTGATTCTCAATGTGTCCGGAATCCTGAGGGACGCTGCCGAGGACGACGCAAAGGTATTCCTTGCGGGTTTCCCGGGAGGAGAAAGCTTCAGCCAAGGCACGATGCGCGTCGTCCGTTTTGGCGACGACCAGACAGCCGCTGGTGTCTTTGTCGAGCCGGTGGACGATCCCGGGGCGATCGGGATCACCGATCCGCGACAGGTTTTGACCGCAATGGTGGAGGAGCCCCTGGACGAGCGTTCCGGTGGGATTGCCGGCCCCGGGGTGCACGCAGAGGCCTTCCGGCTTATTCAAGGCGAGCAGATGATCGTCTTCGAATAAAACATCGAGCGCCATCGATTCCGCAGAGAGGACATCGGGAGCGGCATCTTCGGGGAGAACGTCGATCCGGTCACCGATGGCCACAGGGCGTTTGGGAACCGCGGGAACGCCATTGACGAGAACACGGCCATCCTTGACCAAGGCTTGAAGCTTTGACCGGGAGAACTCCGGGAGCCGGGCGGCGAGGTAGCGATCGAGTCTCTCTCCGGAACTCTCACCGTGTTCCACTTGCAGGGTAATCATCTTGTGGTGTAATTTTCGGTTCATTCCGCGAGCTCAAAGCCAATCCATGCCCGAACCAACCGAACCAATTCTGAACACTTGTCCGGAATGCTCGGGAATCATCGATGTCAGCGCGGTCCGGCCCTACGAAAAGATCGGGTGTCCTCATTGCGGCAGCGCGGTTCGGGTCCGGAATATGTTCGGCAAGTTTACCATCCTCGCGGAAATTGGCGAGGGTGGGATGAGCCGGGTCTTTCGGGCGCACGACGCAACCTTGGGACGTGAGGTCGCGTTGAAGGTGCTGCACTCTCATTTTGGGGAGCATCCAGAATTGATCGCGCAATTTGAAAAGGAGGCACGGCTCACGGCATCGATCAATCACGCCAACGTCGTCCAAGTCTATTCGGTCGGCCGGGACCAGGGTTATTTCTACATCGCGATGGAGCTGTTGCAGAATGAGAATCTGGACAGCATGCTGGCCCGAACCCAGATTCCGGAAGCGACGGCGTTGCGCCTCATTCATGAAGTGACCCTCGGCTTGGCGGCAGCCTACCGCCATGGTCTGATTCACCGGGACATCAAGCCGGGCAACATCCTCTTCGACCGATCTGGGACCGCCAAGTTGGTCGATTTCGGTTTGGCTCTGGTGCTGGGGGACGAAGAGGAGATGGCGGATATTTGGGCCACGCCGCATTACGTGCCGCCTGAAAAGCTTCAAGGACTACCCGACGATCTGCGAGGGGACATTTACAGTTTGGGGGCCACCCTCTTCCACATTCTGGCGGGGATCCCTCCCCACCAGCTGGATACGATCTCCACCTCGGAGTTGCTTCAAATCAAGACGCAGCCCGCCAACCTCCGTGCGGCGGCTCCCAAGCTTCGCAACCGGACCGTCCAGTTGGTCAACCGGATGATGGCGTTCGACCCCAAGGACCGCTTTGAAACCTACCCGGATCTGATCCGAGCCATTGAGCAGGCCCGCGCCGAGGCGGACCCCACCTTCGTAACGGCGGCCCGCCCCCGGAAAGGGCCGATGAACGCCTTTTCTGCGATTGGTATCGGGGCTGGTCTGATTTTGCTCGGTGGGATGGCCTGGTTGCTCCTGCCGCATGGTAAGGAAAAAGTGGCTGTCGATCCTGCTTCCAGCTTAAGCGGGGCTTCCGGCGAAGTGGTGGTCTCCGCAGAACAGGCGGCCCGGCTCCGCGCCCTGGACGTCGCCCGGAAAAATTACGGATCGGGGAAAATCGCCGATGCGTTGCGCACCTTCGCCAGCTTGGAGGGAGACAGCCAACTCCGGCCAGATCTCCGCGCCTGGGCCGCATTTCACCTGGGGATCGAAGCGACCATGAAGGGGGACGCCGTTGAAGCAAAGCGGCTCTTTGCCGCAGCGGCCAGCCACACCAAGACCGGTTCCGCCAGCCTCTCCCAGTGGTTTGCCTCACTCGCCGAGGGGACGGCCTCTCCCGAGGATCCGCTGGCGGCTCTTGTTCTCGGTTACCAGGCGCTTCGCGTCGCCGATTTCCCCGTTGCGGCCTCTCTTTTCGCACGGTATCGCGGTGCCAGCTTTGCCAGTGAAGAATCCTGGAAAGCACTCTACCAGGAGGCGTGTGGCCCCGCCCAGGCTGACGCGGTGCTCCTTAGCAAGCTGCCTCCTGAGCCGGGCAACGCGGACCCGGTGCCCCTGCAGAAGGCGCTGGACCAATGGACCGCGCTAGTTGGAAAGCTCCGCAATGAAACGGCCCGGCAGTTTGCCCAAGGCAAAATCACTGCTTTGGGCAGCGCGATTGTCCAAGCGGAGGTAAAGGCACAAGATGCCTCCCGGGCCCAAGATACGGTTCTCTTGCGGGAGGCCGAGGCCAAAGCAGCGGAATTGGCGGGGGCGAGAGACTTCACCGGCGCAGCCAAGTTGTGGAGCGCCCTGCAACCGACATCCGACTGGGGCCGCAAGCGCGCCACCCAGGCCGCCGATGCCTGCACGCGGGCGGGACAGTTTCCCTCCGATTTCACATCGAGGGTGGGCCAGCATGGCTATTCCGGTCCCGTTCAGCGAACGTCTGGGGCTCCCTTTGAAGCCCGGATCGTCTCCGGCACGGCAGATAAGCTGATGGTCGATCTGGGTTTTGGTCCGACGCCGATCGCTCTCAGTGCGATCTCGGCGGCCGGGATCCTGAAAATCGCCAAAGCCACCCTCTTGCCCAAAGCGGAACCGGAAGTGCTGGAACGAGCCGCCTTTTTCGCGTGGTTCAGCGGCGACCGCGCCTACGCGAAGGAGCTTTCCCGGCAACTGCACGAACTGCCAGGGTTCGCCGACCGCTGGGAGGCGGTGGCCGTTCCCCTGCCCGCCCGGTGAACTCCAGTTCAACTTGTGGGAGACGCCCTCCTCGGCGATGATCTCTTTCTAATGGATAAGGGTGATGATCGTCCCGCCACGCCGGAAGAGTTGTCCCGGAAATTGGCCGACTTCGTGAAGACGAACTTTCCGGGGGCCGTCTCGTTTACGCCATTCGACGCCGCCTTTGGGGCCAAGCAACGCGAGCCGGAACCGGAGGAACCAGAAGCGGCGGAGCCTGCCAAGAACGCGATCTTCGAGTTTCAGTTGCGGCCACGGGACATTAAGGCGCACCTGGACCGGTTCGTCATCAAACAGGACGAGGCGAAAAAGGCGTTGGCCATCGCGGTGTGCGACCATTACAACCACGCCAAATACCTGAAACGCCTGGAGCAAGACGATCCCGCTTTGGCACGCCAGGTGGAAATCGCGAAGCAGAACGTGGTCATCGTGGGTCCCACCGGCGTCGGCAAAACTTACCTGGTCAAACACATCGCCGAGCTGATCGGCGTGCCGTTCGTCAAAGCGGACGCGACCAAGTTCAGTGAGACGGGCTATGTCGGTGCGGATGTCGACGACCTGATCCGCGAATTGGTGCAAAAGGCGCAGGGCGACGTCGAACTGGCGGAGTATGGAATCGTCTACATCGACGAGGTGGACAAATTGGCGACGCGTGGATCGATGATCGGTCGCGACGTCAGCGGACGCGGGGTGCAGACGACCCTGCTGAAGTTGATGGAAGAAACCGAAGTGCCCTTGCGCAGCCCGATGGATTTGCAGGGCCAGATGCAGGCGATGTTCGACATGGGCCGAGGGAAGAGCGGCGGCCGGACCACGGTGAACACGCGCAACATTCTCTTTATCGCGAGCGGCGCCTTCACCGGCTTGGAAACGGTAGTCGGTGAGCGGCTCCGCAAAGGCACGATGGGGTTCGGAGCGGAACGCCGCACCGTGGTCCTCGACAACGAACTGTTCCGGCATGTGACGACCCGGGACTTTCTCGACTTTGGCTTTGAAGCGGAATTCATCGGTCGCCTGCCGGTCCGCGTGGTTTGCGAGCCGCTCGGAGCAGATGATTTGTTCGCCGTCCTCAAGGATTCCGAAGGGAGCTTGATGCACCAGTACGAACGGGACTTCGACGCGTTTGGGATCCAGGTTCGCTTCGAGGATTCCGGTCTTCGTGAAATCGCCGCGCAAGCCGAGCGGGAGCAAACGGGGGCCCGGGGACTGGTGACGGTTTGCGAACGGCTCCTCCGCAACTTCAAGTTTGACCTGCCCGGCACCGTGATCAGCGAGTTGGTCATCGACGGAGCCTTGGTCCAGGATCCTGCGGGCGCACTGAAGAAGCTTCTTGAACAATGCCACGGGGAATTCCACCGGCAGGCGGCGGACGAGATCGATTTGTTCTGTCGCGATTTTCAAGAGAGACACGGCCTCACCATTTCGTTTGATGAAGAGGCCGTCGACGCCCTGGCGGCGCTCGCCCGGGAGGATTGCACGAACACGTTGCAGGTCTGCAAACGGCTCTTCCGGGATTATCAGTTCGGCCTGGGGTTGATCCGGAAGAACACCGGCCAATCCGAATTCCGGATTCCCGCCTCGGCGGTGGCGGCCCCCTCTCCCTACATCAGCGATCTCGTCGTGCAATCCTATCGGCAGTCCGAGTCTTTGATGGACGAGACAGGGAATTGAGCGAGACTAAGAGCTCTCCCGCCGATGCGCAGATACCTCTTCATCGCCCTGGTGATCGGCGCGATCGGCGCTTTGACCACCTCGCTCCTTTTTGAGTTTGGCGTGCTCAATCGCTTCGCGGAGAAGCTCTCTACCTATTACGCAAACGCGGGCTTTCTCCGCCCAGGTCAGCGGCCAGATCGGGTCTTGCACGGCTTGGCGTTCGTCCTGAGTTCCTTTGCCGCCGCCTGGGTGGCCATCGACATTCCGAAGCTGTTGCACAAGGGGATCGTCCTGATTGGGGCCGCCCTGGTCCTGTTGACCTTGTCGTTCACCCTGGTCATTTTCGGCACCTTCTTCGAGCCGTTCTCCTCGATCTGCGCACTCCTCGTCTCCACGACTCTCGGTCTGATCTACTCCCTGACGGAACATGGCAGCCGCAAGCGAATTCTCCATCGCTACCTGGGGGGCCGCATCTCCGAAGCCTCCTGCGCCAAACTGCTGGAAGATTCCGCGCCTGCCTTCCTGCGCGGGCAGAATATGTCTGTCACCGCCATCACCCTGCGTATCTTCAATCTGGCTCAATTGCGCGAGGAGATGAGCGCGGTCAACGTCTTGGAGGTCACCAATCTCTTCCTGCGCAACTCCGGAGAATTCCTGGCCGGCCGCGGCGGCTACCTCGATGAGTCCAGCCCCGATTGCGTCCGCGTCTATTTCGGAATGCTCACTCCAGGGGGCAGCCACGCCGCCGCCGCCTGCGAAGCCGCCTTGGAACTGCGCCAGCGCCTCAACAATCTCAATCAGCTGGTGGAGACCCGCTATTTTCAGCGGCTCGACTACGGCATGGCGATCAGCACCGATGTGATGACGGTGGGGATCTACGAAAGTGAAAACAGTGCCCGGCTCAGCGCCACCGGTGACCTGATCGATTACACCCGCCGCTTGGCCGGGGCCAACCATGACTACGGCTCCGCGATTCTCCTGGGAGCGTCCACCTACGGTCTGGTCCGCCAAGAATTCGCGGCGCGGCCGATGGAACTGATGTATGACGCCTCTCGCGAGGTGATGTCCGAGGCCTACGAGCTAATCGATCGTCAGGAGGCTTTGGCGCCGGAGGACGATCAGGCGATCAAAGATTTCTGGCAGGCCGTCATCTACTACCGGGAGGGCCGGGCCGAGGAGGCCCTCCTGATTTTTAGTCAGCTTCGCTCCACCCGGCCGCAAGACCGGCCTCTTCAGTATTTCATCGAGCGTGCCCAATCCCGGCTGGTGGAAACCAAGGAAAGCCCGGACCGGGCCTCTTTCCTCCGCCATGGTCACGCCCGGGTCCTTCAATCTCTCTAAGCCGTCTGCGGTGAATCTCGACTATCCCATCGCCCTTCAGTCCCTGATCCTGCACCTCAAACGCCTTCCTGGCATCGGGTCCCGAAGTGCGGAGCGGATGGCGTTGTGGCTCTTGCAGCAGCCGCCCGGAACGCTCGACGCGCTCGCGGACGTCCTCGTTCTCGTGGAACGCGAGATCCGGCCGTGTCAGGTTTGCGGCTTCTTTGCCACCACCGCAGGCTGTGCCATCTGCACCGCTCCGGACCGGGACACGCGGGTCCTCTGCGTGGTGGAGCAACCCACGGACATCTTGCCGATCGAGCGCACCGGAGCGTTCAAGGGACATTATCATTCCCTCGGCGGGCGTCTTGCCCCGTTGGACAACGTGGGTCCGGAGGATCTCCGCATCGGCGAACTGGTGGAGCGCCTCCGTGTCGGGGAGTTCGAAGAAGTTGTCCTCGCCACGAGCGCCGATGTTGCAGGCGAGGCCACCTCGAATTATCTGGTGGAAATCCTCCGCCCATCCAATGTGCGACTCACCCGTCTGGCCCAGGGCTTGTCCGTCGGCGGCGGCCTCGACACGGCGGATTCCCTGACTCTTCATCGGGCGTTTCAGCACCGCCGCAACCTTTCTCACGATGCCTAAAGCCACCATCGATCCCCAACTCCACCAAGCCCGCAAGCCGGAGTGGATCAAGGTCCGCCTCCCCAACAATCCGGTCTTCTGGTCGACCAAGGCGCTCGTCTCCGATCTCAAGCTGCACACCGTGTGTGAGGAAGCGCAGTGCCCGAACCGGTGGGAATGCTGGGGCCAGGGTACCGCCACGTTCATGATCGCCGGGGATCGCTGCACCCGCGCCTGCGGCTTCTGCGCGGTCAAAACGGCCAAGCCTTTCCCCTTGGAGATCGACGAGCCCGAGCGCGTGGCGGAAGCCACCCGGCGCCTTCGGCTCAAGCATGTCGTCATTACGGCGGTGGCCCGGGACGACGTTTCCGACGGCGGAGCCGAACACTTCGCGCGCACCATCGAGTCAGTCCGTCAGGCCAACCCGGGCATCGTCATCGAAGTCCTCGTGCCCGATTTCAACGGCAAGGACGATGCCATCCGCACGGTCATGGAGGCTCGTCCCCACATCTTCAACCACAACCTTGAGACGGTGGAACGGCTCACTCCCTTGGTGCGTTCACGCGCCCGTTACGGGCGTTCGCTCGAAGTCCTCGCCAAGGCGCGGGAAATGCAACCGGGAGTGGCCACCAAGAGCGGGCTGATGCTTGGCCTCGGCGAAACGGAGCCGGAACTGTTTCAAGCGATGGATGATTTGCGTGCCCACGCGGTCACGGTCTTGACACTGGGCCAGTATCTCCGCCCGTCACAGAATCACCTTCCGGTGGTGGCCTACATTCACCCGGACAAGTTCGCCGAATACAAGGTGGTCGCGGAGTCCAAGGGGTTCCGCCACGTGGCCTCCGGCCCCCTCGTCCGCAGTTCCTATCACGCCGCTGATTTCCGGCCAGAACTGGACGTCAATCTAGAGTGAAGCGCCCAGCTTCAGGCCGCTAGGGGAAGATCGACCGGGTGAGCTTCATCGAGCACTTGGCGGACTTTCTCGGAGAGCTTGGCCAGTTGCAGCGGTTTGGTAAGGATGGCGCTCGGTCGGGAGCCGTTGTCGATCGCAAATTGATCCGCATCTACCACGTAACCTGTGTAGATGATCACCGGCAGAGTCGGATTCCATCTCCGAAGCTGCTGAAACGCCTCGGGCCCGGAGAGGTTCGGCATCGTCAAGTCCAGCAGGACCAAGTCAATCTCAGTGGCGTGTTCTTGGTAACGCCTCAGTCCATCTTCCCCATCGACTGCGGTCAAGGTTCGGAATCCGGAGTGTTTCAGGAATCGCTCATTCACGGTGCGAACCATGGTGTCGTCGTCGATCAGCAGGACCGTTTCCCCCGCACCGCGCCGGACCGGCTCCCGAGAGAAGGGAATCACCACTGGCTCGACTTCCGGAACACTCAAATCCTCTGGCAAAAAGACGTGAAAGGTCGTGCCCTGGCCAATCTCGGTGGTGCAGGTGAGCCAACCTTCATGCTGAGCCACAATCCCGGCGGACGTCGCCAATCCCAATCCGGTGCCTTTGCCGGGTGCTTTGGTCGTAAAGAATGGTTCGAACATGCGCTCGACGACCTCGGGCGGAATTCCGCCACCCGTGTCGGAAACATCGATCCGGATAAAGCGTCCCGCCCGCGCCATCCTCGGGTGGATGACCTCAGCTTCCGCCTCAGTCAACTCGACCCGGTTGACTGAAAACGTCAATCTACCACCGTTTCGCTCGCTCATCGCGTCACGGGCGTTGACCGCGAGATTCATGAGAACTTGATGGAGCTGGCTTGAGTCCACCCGGATGCGACAGGGGCAATCCGCAGCGCTCAGAGAAACGATGATTCTGGGATCGAACCCGCGTCGCACAAAGCTGGCCACCTCCGCAACGATCGGGCTAGCCTCGCAGGAAGCCAAATTGAGGAAGCTCTTGCGCGCCACGCCAAGCACCTGACGGACGAGATCCGACGCCCGTCCCGCCGCCAGTTGAGCCGTTTGCAGCGCTTCGAACGCTTCGGCGTTGCCTTGCAGGGCCGGCTCAATGAGAGTCATGTTTCCTATCATGCCTGCCAGTAGATTGTTGAAGTCATGGGCGATGCCTCCCGCCAAACGGCCCACCGCCTCCAGTTTCTGAGCCTCCCGCAAGCCTCGCTCCAGATTCCGGGTTTCCGTGACGTCTTGAAAGACCCAGAGCCGACCAAAGACCTGCCCGAGAGGGCCGGTCACCGGAGTCGAGTAGACGCGGAGGAAGCGCTCCTTGGGCAGGGCGATGTTCCATTCCGTCTCGCGCCTTCCATCAATCAACTTGCTGCCGGCCTCACAAAGATCCGCATCGAACCCCCTGAAAGCCCGCGCGTCCTCAACCCGGGAGCGAATCAGGATCCCAATCGCTTCAGCGGTCGCTTCCTCCAGTTCGGTAACCCCAAAAAACTCCGTGAAGCGGCGATTCAAGGTCAGGATCTCACCGCGATGGCTGATCACCAGGATTCCTTCCAGGCTGGATTCGAGGGCGGCTCCTAACTGGGCGTTGACCTTGGAAAGCTCCGAGCGATTCCCCTTCAGTTCCTTGGTCCGATCCGCCACCTTTGATTCCAGATCGTCCTGATGCGATCGGATCGCCGCGGCCATTTGGTTAAAGGAGCCCGCCACATCGCGAATCTCACGCGGCCCGTCGAGAGGTAGGCATACCCGATCCCAGCGTTGCGCAGCGACATCCCGGGCCGCCTGAACCAAGGGAGCCAGAGGATCACAAAGGTGCCTAAGAAGGAAGAACACACCGCCAACGACCAATAGGAGCGTGCCGCCTAAGACAATTCCGGCAGACTCCCGGGCAGTGGACAGCACGCTGAGAACCTCATTCTCCGAGATCAGGCCGACCAGATACCAATTCCCCCTCAAGGCGGATTGGGTCGCGGGAATGTAACGTCCCACATGCATCCAACGGGCATTCTCCATCTCGCAGCGCCCTGCTACTTCGTGCTTCCACTTCTCCCAGATTTCGGGGAACGGAAATTGCTGAAAGCGCGCCTTGCGTTCTGGATGATGAAGCACCAGCCCGGTTTCATCGATCAAGATCAACTGGCCAGCCTTCCCCAGATCGACCTCCGTCAGCATTTGGATGATCCGATCCAAGCGGATGGTCGCCCGAAGCACTCCGCTTGAGGGTTCGATCCCCTGGCCCGTCCGAATCGGGAGATAGGCCACCACGAAAAGTCCGTCCGTTCCGGACCTGCTCGTAGGCGGCGACACGGTTGTTTCACCAGTCGATGCTGCGGCCTCAAACCAATTGGAGAGGTCGCGAACCGGCGCTGGATCATCCGGTGCGACTCCCGAGAAGGAAACCAGCGTGCCTGCTGGCGTGTAGTAGGCCAAATCATGGAACTCAGGAAAGTTACGTAGGAGGCGATCCATCTCGGCTCGCCAGGCGGTCACGTTGCTGCTGGGATTGCCCACAACGGGATTGAAACGCAACGACGCAAGGTCCTTTTCAATTCCCTCCATGATCTCAGCGACCCGCTCACCTGCCTCATTGGTCACCACAGTCAGGTGAGCGCTGGCGTCATCAATCGCACTTTGCCGGAGATTGGCATCGAGCACCAGGGCGAGAACGATAAGAGGTACAATCCCTACGGCGAAGAGAGCGGTGAATGCGTAAAAGCGTATGCCCTTCACGCGATGCAGGATGCTTCGGAAGATCTCTTTCCGCCGCGCTAGTCCCAGGGGAGACGAACCGCCATCCCTCTCGGGGCCAGAGGGAACCTCCGGATGGCTGGGACTGGGAGCCATGCCGCGCAAGCGAAGATCTCCGGCGATGAACATCGCGAAACGGAGGCGGGCGGAGAGAAAATCCATATTTGCAAACCTTCGAGATATCTTAACCTCTAAGGTCGAAGGCAGCAACTATTTACCATATTTTTCATAATCAATACAGCGGTAGGTCAATGGCAAAGCCCGCCCTGACCCGCACGGACGCCGGAAACAAGTCGGCCCAGACCATCAGAGCCGCGATCGCGGCCAGAGCCCATCGCTTCAGATCACTTCAACTCTTCAATAAATGTAAGCAGATCCGCCATATCCTGCACGCTCAGCCCCGCTTCGATCCCTTCCGGCATCACGCTCATTCCGGCGGAAGAACTCCCCTTGATCTCAGATCGCTGAATCGTCCGCTCGATCCCGCCCGGCATTTTCAAAGTCAGGCCGGTGGCGTTGTCATCGGCGATGATCCCCCCGAGCATCTCACCGCCCTTGGTATTGACCGTATATAGGATATATTGCGCGGCCACTTCCTTGCCAGGCTCCAGAATCGCGGTGAGGAGCGCTTCCCTTCCCTTTGTCTTTACGGTGACCAGATCAGGACCGAGCTGGAACCCTTGGCCCGCCGCTCGATGACAGGTCATGCAGCGCTGCATGAAGTGAGTTTGTCCGCGCGCGGAGTCTCCTTTGGTGGCCACCGCGTCCCGGTATTGCGCCACCACTTCAGCGCGGGACAGCGGAATCACCGACGCGAGGGCTTCCTTGGCGAGCGCCGCGATCGCCTTGTCCTTCTGTTGCAGAAGCAGCTGGACCTGCCCCGCGCTTAAGGTGGCCGCCGGAATCGTCCCCGCCGGAATCGCTCGCAACAAACCGGTCAATCGGTCCGGCCGGGTCGTCAGCAATTGCAACGCCGTTTCCCGCGCCGTAGCACCGTAGTGGGGCCAATGCTCCAGCAGCAACGTCGTCACTTCAGGAGATGGCTGCCCCGCCAAGGTCTTCAGCGCGGCACATTGCACCGGCTCCGGTTGGCCGGAACCGAGGCAAGCCACCAACGCGGAACGCGAATCAGCCAGCGCGGCAAAGGCCAGTAACTCAATCGCCACAGCCCGCTCCGCCGGATCCGCTTTGCCGTCGATCGCGGTGGCAGCCGCTCGTTGGAAGACAGGCCCCAGTCGATTCGCTGCGTCGGCCTGCTGAATGGTTGTTTTGGCGCGGCGCAATCCATCCCCCAAGGCACGCAGCCACAAAGGATTGACGGTCCCCTGGGCGACAAAGACGATGAGGGAGTCCCGTCCTTCAGCTGGCTCCGAGGCGGCGCGAATCTCAATCAAGCGCGCCACAAACGGAGCCGCCTCCCGCGCCAGACCAGGGTCGTTGGTGAACGGAGCAAACAACGCCCGGCTGACCACGGCCGGCGGAGCTGTGAGAATCGCCGGGCCAATCCAGGGATGGCGATGATCCTGGAGCGCCAGCGTGACCAAGGCAGCCGTTGCGGCGGGGGTCTCCCCTCGTTGCAGCATATCCCCCAATGCCAGGGCAAGTTGGAAACGAACCCGGGGACTCGGATCACCCGCCAGGGCGGCCAGCTTTGCCACGAGCGGCTCGCCCAGGTTCGTTCCTGCGGAGAGCACGACGGCTCGCTCGCGAACCTGTGCGTCCGGATCACCGAGCGCAAGAGCGAGGGTCTCCTCGCGAAGCGCCCCCAACCCGCGCAAGACGCCCAGCGCGTGGAGCTTGGCCAGCCCGTTCGTTCCCGCAATCACTTGCTCCAGGAGCGGAATCACCGCCCGATCCTGGCTCTCGTAGAGCAATCTCTGGGCGGTATCACGATGCCAGCCGTTCGCATGTCCCAGGACCGCGATCAACTCAGCCGGGGGCGTCTTGTCCAGGGCGACCGGCTTGCCGATCCGCGCAGCGCCTCCCTCGGGGACAATCCGGTAAATGCGGCCACGATCATTCCCGTTGTTGAGATCGAGGTGCTTCTTGATCTCATCCGGAATGCTCCAGGGATGCTCGATCACCTCCCGATACATGTCGCAAACATGCAGGCAACCGTCCGGCGCGTTGGCAAAGTTCACCACCCGCACCCAAGTATCCCGGCTCGCCGCGAACTCGGCATCCCGCTCGTCGGAAGGGCGCTCGCCCGCCAAGCTCACGCCATCGGCCGCCGCCCGGATCACCTTCCGGTGGATGAGCTGGCCCCCGGCATCCCCGGTGAAACTGTTGTTCACGAACTGCGGTCCATAGGCATCGCCGCGGTAAATGGTGGTGCCTGTCGCTCCAGTAAAGTAGCCGCTCACGCGTCCCCCGCCTTCGACCGCGCCTGGGACGGTTCCGGCGATCCGCCAGCGGGTCCGGATGATCCGCCAAGGTTCATCCGGGCTGATGCGAAAGACCTCGGCGGCGCCCCCATCGACGGCGATGCTCTGTCGCGCCGGGGGCATTGCAGCCAGCGGATTGCGACTGGCGAGATCGCCCTGATAAACCCAAAACTGGAGGTGATCCGAATTGGAGCACCCAAATTTGCCGCCCGCGTTGTCGAAACTCATGCCGTATTGAGCTCCGCCGCTCTCCAGACCGAATTCGTGCGTCAGGGGATCGAACCAGAAATCCTTCCCGCCGAGTTCCTGCCCAGTCAGTTCCGGACGGGTCAGGCAGGTGATGATGCCACGGTTGCCTCCGCCCGCCAGGACATGAATGCGATTGTCCTGGCCCCACTGAAAGCTGTTCAAGAGGCCCTGGACGTTCAACCGGCTCAGCCCCGTTCCGAATCCGCTAAAGACCTTGGAGCGAACTTCGGCCCGGCCATCCCCGTCCTTGTCCTCGAAACGCCAGATATCCGGCGTCGCCCCCACGTAAAGCCCGCCGTTTGCCCAAATCAGACCGGTCGGCCAGGGCAGGTCGTCGGCGAACACACTCGACGTCTCGTAGGTCCCGTCCCCATCCCGATCTTCCAAAACAGAAATCCGCCCGAGATGCGGCGACGCGTCACGCATTTCCGAATAGTCGATCATCTCGCAAGCGAACATCCGCCCGCGCTCATCGAAGCAGATCGCCACCGGATCACGCACCTGTGGCTCGTGGGCGGCAAGCTGGAGCTGAAAGCCGGGTTTCACCTTCCAGGTCGCGACCGCGTCCTTCGGTTCGACGGCCGGGTAATGCGGCAGGTCTTTGGCCGGATCCACCGTGACGGCATTCTTGGTTTGCCCGTAAGCCTCCGAGTAGGTGGTCTTCGACACCAGCGAGTCCGCCGCGATCGACGGCTCAAGCAAGAGAACGGCCAGGAGAAAATTGCGCGGATTCATCGGAGAGAACGGAGACAGGCGACCACATCGAGCAACTCTCGCTCGCTGAGACTGGCATCGAGGCCCATCGGCATCAAGCTGACCGGAAGCACGGTATTGGAGAGAATCCGGTCGTGGGGGACATTCCGCTCCTGCCCCGCCGCGTCCACCAGCAACAATCCCTCCGCCGTGTGACTGCGGATCACGCCGGCCAGGGTCTCCCCGCCGGTCGTTTCGATGACATGCGCCTCGTAATCCCGCGACAGAGTGTTGCTGGGAAAAAGGATGCTCTCGACCAGGTCGCGCTCAGTCCGAATCGCGCCGATCGTCGAGAGATCCGGCCCAATGGCCCGGCCCAGTTCCCCGATCTTGTGACAGGCGATGCAGGTTCCCTTTCCGGCCTCCAGGTGTGCCCGGCCCACGACGGGATTTCCTTCGGCGGCAGCCTTTTCGGCAAGGGGCCCCAGGCGTCGCTTCTTGGCATCCGAGACTGCTTCCGCCTCGCGCAAAGCCGGGAGGATGATCGTCTCAAACAACTCAGGCGGCTGAGCGCTGAAGAGAGTCCGGTAGACGCTCTCCTGTTGGCTGGCCAGCGACGGATTCTTGGCTACTTCGATACTGAGGGAGCGGGCGATCCCGGGCTCCTTGACCGTCCTCACCAGACGAAGCAATTCCTTGAGTTCGATCGGCCCCAGGGCCGCGAAAGCGGGCGCCAATTCAGTCAGTTGCTCCGGGCTGAGCCCGCCGCTCCCCAGCATGGTAGCCGCTTGGATCCGGGCCGCGGCCGAGGGATCAGCGGTCAGCGTGGAAACCAGCAGCGTAAACACCTCCGGAGTAATTTTGCGGGATTGAATGGCATCGAGCGCCTTCAAGCGCAGAGCCGAAGGGCGCTGGGGGTCATTGGCGATCTCCTGAAGCCGAGCATCCAGCAACGGCGTCTTCAGCTTCTTCAGGGCATCGAGCAGCAACGCGGACGGTCCGCTCCCTTCGTTCAATCCTTTCTCCAAAGCGGGGATCCATCTCGGATCGAACACAAGCGTGTTCTGGCCCGCCAGGCACTCCAACGCCGTCCGGCGCACTTCCGCCGAAGAGTGATCCAGCATGGCCGTGACCAGATCCACCGCCTCCTTGCCGCGGATGCCACAGTAGCCAGCCAACGCCGCGAGACGGGCGGACGATACGGTCGACTCCGCCAACCACCCCCGAAGCACCGGAACCACTTCCGGAGCAAAGCCGGGATCTTCCGCAACCATCTTGAGCGCCGCGCCAGCCAAGTCGGCATCGGCCGACGCCAATTGGCCCAGGGCTAACGCCAGCCCCCCTTTTCGCTCCGCGTCAGACGCCGGAATGAAGGCGGAAAGCATGCGACGTTGTGCTCGGGGAGTGCGCGCGGCACGGACCTGCTCGGCAGTGGAAATAACCTGCCACTTTTTGGCGGCAAAAAGAAGCGCGTGCTCCAGCGGAGCGTCGAGGGATTCATCCATCAGGGCGGCCAGGCGGACACGGACCGCGTCATTCCGCTCTCCGCTTTGCGCCAGTGCGGCCAGTGTTCGCAGCCGCACCTGAGGATCGGGATCCGCCAACCCGGCCAGCCATTCCTCTGAGGACGTCCCGGGAGCTTTCCACTGGGCTTGCCAAACGCTGCCCGGGGAATCGATCGCATTGGGGGGCCGCACCCGATAGATGCTGCCCAGTAGCTCGGGCTTGGCCAGCAAACTCGACGGACACCCAATCCGGAACCACCCGCCAGTGTTGAGAACCAGCAGCGAGCCGTCCCCGTCCTCCAAGACATCCGTGAAGTGCACATCGGGGTCGTTGATCTTGAGAAACTCGTTCTCCTGCGCCCGGTAGGTCGCCCCCTCTGGCGTGAGTTCCATCCGGACAAGCCGCTGCGTATTGAAGTGCGGCACCAAAAACTGCAACGCGGGGCCCGGATACCGTTTCCAGAAGCAGGCCCCGCTCACCGCCACATGCCCGAAGTTATACATGACTGGCATCGTGTCCAAGGTGCGCGGCAGTCCTTCCAGCACTTTCATCATATCCGGCCGCTCATAGACGCCGCCGTAAAGCCAATGGACGATGGTGTCCCCGCGCGGCTGACTATAATAAATGTTCTGCACACCGATCAGTTCGCCTTGAGGAGTGAAGTCCACTTCAACCGGATTGTCTCCAGCCAGAAGAGAGTGCCACTGCACATCGCTGCCGTCGGGCCGGGCACTCCAAATTCCCGAACTGGCCCCCTCATGAACCACCTTGCCGGATGCGTCCGTGACCCGGTATCCCTTGCGGCCGTGGCACCAGTAAAGACGTCCGTTCGGATGCAGAAAGGGTCCATGCACATCTGCAGCATTGCCCGTGTAATCGAATCCCGAGACGATCATGACCCGCTCATCCGCCACGCCATCGCCATCGGAGTCCGTCAGCTTCCAAATGCCCGGGGGCGACCCCACGTAGAGACTGCCGTTCAGCCATTGCGCCCCTTGGGGAAAGGTCATCTTGTCCGCGAAGACGGTGCTCTTGTCGAACTTCCCATCCCGGTCGGTGTCTTCCAGCAGCAGCACCCGGTTGGGCGGATTCGCGTCCAGTTGCGCCTTGTTCCAGTTCACCCCAACCGCATCGCCGATGAAAAGCCGCCCCCGATCGTCGAGACACCCCATGATGGGATGGGTCACCAAGGGCGCCGCCGCCGCGACCTCCAACACGTAGCCTTCAGGCAATTCCGCCTTGGGCACTGGCGCTTTGGCAGAACCGGCGGGGAGGCTCACCACGACCGGCCGACGGGAGGATTCCGGCACCGGTTCCGGTTCGGCCGCCGCAAATCCACTGGCCAACGGAAGCAATGCCAGACAAGAAACAACACCAGCGGGGATCGAGGGATTCATAGGCAGGCGGAAAGTGGGACGGGATGCCCACACATCACCACGCCCCCCGGTCCACTTCGCTTGCAACGGAGTCGCCCGAAACCAAAAAGCGACCGTCCCTTGGATCACGGGTCGACGGTCTGTCACTCCGCGTGCAAGGTGATCCACGAATGAATCCCCTCGCTTCCCGACGTTCCGCCCTGCGCACCGCCGCCGGCGCCCTGATCGCTTCGTCCGCCCTCCGCGGTTTTGCCGCAGAGAGCACACTCCGCATCGGACAAATCGGCACGCAACACGCCCACGCCTCAGGCAAAATGGCGGCGCTGCGTGGCCTGCCGGAAATTTGGAACGTGATCGGTTTGGTCGAACCCGATCCCGCCCGGCGCAGCGGCGTTTATGAGGGTCTGGCCACGCTCACCGAAGAGGACCTGCTCCGGCAACCAGACCTTCACGCCGTGGCGGTGGAAACTGCGGTGGAGGCCTCCTGCGCCACCGCCGCCCGTTGCCTGAAAGCCGGCAAGCATGTCCATCTCGACAAACCCGGTGCGCTCGACCAAGCCGAATTTCGCACGATGCGTCTCGATGCAGAGTCCCGGGGACTGACCGTCCAGATGGGTTACATGCTGCGCTTCAATCCCGCCTTCGCGCTCCTTTTCCGCGCCGTCCGTGAAGGCTGGCTCGGAGAAATCACGGAAGTGGACGCCGCTATGGGCAAGCTGGCCGATGCCAAGCTCCGCGCCTCCCTGGGGAAATTGCCCGGCGGTGGCATGTTCGAACTGGCCTGCCACGTGATCGACGCCACCCTCACGATTCTCGGCAAACCAGCCAAGGTCCACGCCTTTTCCACCCCCACCCAGGACGACGGCTTCAAGGACAATCAACTGGCCGTCCTGGAGTATCCCCGGGCCACCGCCACCATTCGTTGCAACCATGCCGATCCCTTCGGCGGGCCGCGTCGCCGCTTCAGCGTGGCCGGGACCTTGGGCGCCATGGAGATCGTTCCCCTGGAATCCGGCAAAGTGGTCCTCTCCCTTTCTGAATCCAGGGACACCTTCCGCAAGGGCACGCAGACGCTGACCCTGGAAGTTCCCAAGGACCGCTACCAAGGCGAGTTCCGGGATCTCGCGAGCGTCATCCGCGGAGAAAGCAAATTCGCCTGGAGCGCCGCGCACGACATCGCCGTCCACGAAACCGTTCTCCGCGCGGCCGGCATCTTCAACGGACCGGCTGGATCGTAAGCGCCTCCGGCCCCGGAATCCCGACGATCGGCCAGGCGAAGGCGAACGCCGCTTTCTCCCGATCCGTGGCGAACGCCGCGTAAACGTCCCAGGCCAGCTTGTGCCCGTGCTCCCGGTTCGTCAGTCCCAAGAGCAGACCGCCCTCCGCTTCCGGCGCATCCCGATACGCGTGATAGTGATACGCCTCGATCGCGGGGATCTGCCGGACGCGCGACATCGTATAAGCAATCCCCGCCGCCTGCAATCGCTGATCCTCGGGCGTCAGCGACCGGGCGTTGATCCCTTGCTCGGATAGAAGGATTCCCCGCGGCTTGCCCTGATAAAGAAACTGAGGTTGCGCCAGATAAGCCGCGAGCACCTCGATGTTCTTCGGCGTGATATATTCCGTATCAAAGTCGTAAGAGACCTGATTGGTCCAGACGTCCGGTTGCCGCATCGGCTCTGGATAAGGATGATACGCGACGCCCCATTCAAAATCCCCTTCGACCCGGGCGGCTTCGGCGAAGAGGTCCAAGAGATCACGCACGACATAGGTTTGCGGGCCGCCGCTCAGCTTGGTCCAATGATGCGTCAGGGAAGTAAAGACGCGGGCATGAGGGTCGAACCTCCGCGCGCTCTGGTAGACCATCCGGCAGGAGCGCAGATAGGTTTCTACATAACGTGGCAAGGGCTGTTCCCCCATGTTCGTCCAGGTGCCGGCTTGATTGACTTCGTTGTGCAGGATCCAATTGGAGATCCGGCCGAATTCGCCGTTATCCCGGGTGTAACGTTCCGTGAGCAGATGGATCACGGCGCGATAGGCTTCCCCCAAATCCGGCATAGCGAACGTGCCTTCCGGCAGCGCATCCGGATGCACCATCGGCTGCGTCGGGCGACCCGCTGCGTCCCGATGGTTCCCGATCAAGAGAATCGCACTGACGATGATCTGCTTCTGGCTCAGGGTCCGCACGGTCGCATCGAGTGAATTCAGGTAACCCGCGTTGAGATAAAACGTGCGGCCCTCGAAGTCCCACGCCGACCAGCCCGGTTTCGCATCCGTCCCCAGCAAAGCGTTGACCACCATATTGACGGTGGCGTGCTCGATTCCTAGATCGAAGATCTCGTGCTCCGCCGTCAGCCCCATCGGGATTCCACCGAGCCCCTTGATGCTGGTGGCGGTGAGCTTCGGCAAGTTCCGTTGACCGCTCCATTGATCTGCATAGGCTGCCCGAGTAAGCGGATTCCCCTGGTCATCCACGATCCGCCAACCAGAGGTGGCGCGGTCGCGCTTCCCGGAAAATCTTGGGATGATGAGATCGGTCGGATCAGTCTGATCAGTCGGATCTGCCCAGACCTCCTGGAGCCGCCCGGAGACATCCGCAGTCAGCGTAATCTCAAGCTCCCCCACCGTCACCGACTGGATCCGCCCCGGATACGTACGGCGCAGGCCAGCCAGCCACGATTGGCCCGCCGCCTCGCGCGCTTCACGGACTCTCTCCCGTTCCGCAGAGCTCCGCTCCTCCTCCGCATTCGGAGCGCGCAGCTGAAGATTGCGAAGCTGAAACTGGTGCCCGACAGCCGTCCCCAGAATCAACGCAAAGCTCCTTCCCGGACCCGACGCATAAGGCACCCCCGCAAGCCGAAGATCCACGGCAAACGGCTTCCACGTCTCCGCCAGCGGCACCGGACCAAAGGCGTGATGCTTCACTCCATCCGCCAACGGCAGGCGAACCGTCAGGTTCGGCAAAGGCGCGGCGGCGAAGTACTCAAAGCTCAGAATGGGATGAGTCTCCGCCGCAGCCTCGGCTGGAATGGCCGTGGTCAGAAAGTGCGGATTGCCACCTATCGTCGTGATCGTCCAGACGCCCGCCGCCTCGCTCACCTCCATCCCGACACGCGGTCCGACTCGGAGCGACACCGCTTCCCCGGCCAAGACCGCGGAGCAGCAGAGAACAAGGGCAAATGAGAGCAGGGGGCGCATCCGGATGCATGATGCACCAGTTCCCCGCGCCTCGCCAGTTGCCTTCGCGGGCGACCCGGCCGAAAAGTCGTCATGGCCTCCCTCGCCGAAATCGTCGCCCACGTCCACCAACTGCTCCGGACCGGAGAAATCCCCGATTACCCGGGCGCGATCAACGGCCTCCAACTGGAAAACTCCGGCACGGTCACCCGGATCGCCGCCGCCGTCGATGCCCATCTCCCCGTCGTGGAAAAGGCGATTGCCGCCGGAGCCGATCTCCTCCTCGTCCATCACGGCCTGTTCTGGTCCGGCTTGCAACCCATCACCGGCCCCGCGTATCGCAAGCTGAAGCTGGCCATGGACCACAATCTCGCCATCCTCAGCCAACACCTCCCGCTCGACGCCCATCCCGAATTTGGGAACAACGCACTCCTCGCCCGCGCCCTCGGCCTGGAAAACGGCACGCCCGCCTTTCCTTATAAGGGAACCCCTGTCGGCCTCCGTTTCGAGGTCGAGCTCGATCGCACCACCCTCGCCAAACGCTTGGCCGAAGCCCTGGGCGGTCCGGTTCAAGTTTGTCCAGGCGGCTGCGAAATCGTCCGCCATCTCGGTATCTGCACCGGCGGCGCGGGTGGTGAAATTGCCTCCGTGGCCGCGGAGGGCGTCGATACCTTTATCACCGGGGAAGGCCCGCACTGGAGTTACACCGCCGCCGAGGAGCTTGGCGTCAATCTGCTCTACGGCGGCCACTACGCCACGGAGACCTTTGGGGTCAAGGCACTTGCGGCGCACTTGTCGGAGACGTTTGGGGTGGATTGGTTGTTTGTGGATCATCCGACCGGACGGTAGCGGTTTTTCCACGAAACGCTTCGATCCGCAACCTCTGCGGTGCTGGGACTTACACCCGCGAAACGCGACCTCCGCGTCGAACCCGATTTGGTGGTCCCAAAAAACACACAGTCCCTTTCACGGAGCGACCAGTCGTTCCAATCGATCGTCATGCGCTTCTTCACTTGCGCCCTCAGCTCGGGCCAAGTATCACCCAAATAGGGAAGGATTTTTAGCGGTGGAGGAAACTGAAATCATTGGGGCAGTAAAGAAGCTCTGGCAGATCGCGCAGAGTGAGTCGTTCTTGAACCTCATTGCTGTGCTGGCAGGGCTGGTCGCTGTCGGCCGCGCGGTTCGCGAATACTATCGGATGAAGTCGGAAAACCGGCGACTCAACGAGAAGGGCATTGAGCTTGAACGGTTACTCACCGCAGCCCAAGCTGAAGCGCGCCTCACCCACGCGACTTTCGAAGCGAAAATCCAGTATCAAGACCGATCCATCGCTCTGTTTCAGGAGGTCGGTGCCGAAGTGGTGGATCTTTCGCCAACCCGAGCCGGAGTAGATCGCGGTAAACTTCTGGAGTTTGTGAAGAACGGCGCCAGACGAACCCTGGATTTCGAACAGAGGCTTCACCAGGCGAAACAGCGCGGCGTTTGGTTTCTTCCGTCGGAGCGCTTCATTCCCCCGAAGGAGTCCAAGCCAAAGTTCATAGCGATGGCAAACCTGAAAGGTGGGGTCGGCAAGAGCACCATTTCCGCCAACCTAGCGCTGGAACTGGGTCGCCGGGGCAAGCGCGTGTTGCTGGTAGACTTAGATTGGCAACAGTCCCTCACCCGTCTTTGCCTCACCAAAGGGCAAACAACCGCGCAGTTCGCTGGCGACTCCGGTCCCGTGAGCGACGAACTGTTGCGCTATTGCGGCATCTCCACCGATGGGCTTCGCACATTTCGACCGATCCGGGTCGATCGGGATGACGCGGAAATCTACCTTTTACCTGCACCTTATCGACTCTCCTTGGCGGAGGATCTCAGCCTGTTGTCTTGGTTTGCGGATACCTCCAAGGAAGATGCGCGTTTTCTCGTGGCTGACCGGCTCCAAAGATGGACAGCCAACTTCCAGCCGAATCCCCAGAGCGATGCGGTGGCTCCATTGGATTACGTGATCATGGACTGTCCCCCGCGTTTGACCGTTTCACTGACCTCGGCGCTGTCCTGCGCCGACGTGGTCTTGATTCCAAGCCTCGCTGATGATACTTCCCTCAACGGCGTAGGCCTTTTCTTCTCCCAACCGCTCCGCGAACTCCGCGACGTGATTTGGCCGAGCCCTGAAGACGAGTTGTTCGCCACTTGCCCGGTCTTTGGACTCTGTGCCAACCGAATCGCCCGGACAAATTTAATCCCCGAAACAGTGACCAAGTTCCGTGATTTTGCGGAAGGCCTGGCACTCAGCCATCGAGATCTGCCGATCTTCGCGTCCACCACTGCAATTAGCCAAGCTAAGTCGTTTGGGGAAGCTGCCCAAAGCACTCAAAATAACCGGAGAGTGTTCGCTCTAGATTCCGCTCGGGAAGCGACGCGAGAACAGCTAAGGGCCCTCGCCAATGACGTCGAAGGCTGGTGCACCCAAGCCGTCGCCGTCCCAAATCCCCGATCCCGCCGTACTTCCTTGAGTGGACGCAACCCGATCCCGGTCGATGCAAATCTCTGAGTTGATCGAATTGCTGGAGCGGCCAGAGGTCGTCCGGCTTTTGTCTAGGGAACAGAACTCCGAAGTGGAGGCGCTTCTCCACGGATTGAAGCGAGTTCACGCGGTCGATCTAAGCGCCTTGGTCAAGGCGACCCACAGCATCAAGCTTCCCGCTTTGAAGCCCGCCACAGCGCCCAGCGCTGCGGCCTCGATCACCGATGCGGTCGACCATCTCAAGAAGCTCAAACAAGAAGTCCCCAACTGGAGCTCCCCCGACTATCCCGAAGTTCGCCGCCGGGTGAACGGCGTGTGCGGAGCGTTCAAAAAGGATGATGTCGTGGAAGTCTGCCGGGGATTTCTCGGAAAAGCCCAGTCCGGGAAATCCAAAACGGATCTCCTAGAAGCTCTCGCTCAGCCGATGATTCGGCAGTTGGAGATACGATTTATGAATGCGGGAGCGTGATACTCCTAGCTCGCAGTAAGAATTCTTGGATCGACCACGTCAGGGCTACTGCCGCGCTTCTTTAACCCAATGGTTAAGAGAGCACCGAAGTTAAGAAGTCGTGAAATTCAAGCGCCTCTAAGAGCGGACTGCTTCGGATGCCGCGACGTTTAACGGAGAAAAAGCGTAGCACGGAATGCCCCAGCGTTAAGCACGCTCGTATGGGTAGACGTTCTTAAAATTCCGGTTGAGGTAGGCCCCCACGGAAGGGGCAGTCCGCAGGTTCTCAAATTCGTGTTCCGGAACCCCTTTGTAGGCGTAGGTCGAGCCGTTCAGAAATTGGACATACACAGTTTGATTTTCGGCATCAAAGCCAACGGCTGCGATGTTTGATGAACTGACGGGTTGCATGTCGGGCATTGGCATATGGTCTCCTTAGTTGAATGATTGGTTTCTCCAGTTGCGGACGCTGGTCTCGTATACAGCCACATCTGGCTGGGGATTTGCCCACAACTTTGATGCGATTGGGTCGGAACTCTTCACAGCATTGTCCGCTTGAAAAAATTTGACGCGGGAAGGGATACGGACAGCCTCACCACTGACAATCGCTTCGCCCGTTCGTAGGCTTGAGAGCACGTCCGCCATTTCGCGGAGTTCATCCTGCATGGCCGAGGATACGTGCCCTTTGTCGCGCGTATTCGTCATCCTCAGAGCGATAATCGAGCCGCACTGACTCAGTACAGTCTCGTCCAACTCCGATGGCCTCTGAGTCACGAGCAGCATGCCAACACCATACTTTCGCCCCTCTTTGGCAATTGCCTGCACGGTTCGAGATGAAATCGAGTCTTCACCCGCTTTAAGGTAGGCGTGAGCCTCGTCCAATACAATAAAAAGTGGCTGCTGCTTTCCGCCGACCAAGGTGCTTTGCCCCCAGTAAAGAGCGTCGTAAACAATCTTCAGGATTGAGCCTGAGATCGCCTGCATAATGTCGGAAGGGATGGCGGAAAGATCCAAGATCGAGATTGGGAACCCATGTCCGAACCAAGTTGCAAATAGGCTCGGGAGATCACTCGGAGCCTGTCCTTCTAGATCCGGACAATACCCTTCAGGTTCGAACAAGAACTGGTATCGCTGGTCGAGCAAACGCGAGCGCATACCGTCAAGGAATCCAAGTATACCCTTGGCTTTATTATTGGTGAACGGCTCCCCTCCACCCGGAGCTGCGGGAGGGTAGAGATTTGATTTCAGAGTCTCGGGGTCGCCGTTGTCGGTTAAGTCCATCAACGATTCCCGATCCTTTCGGAAGGTCATCCTTTCGAAATTATCCAAATCAAACCAGAGCTGCTTGATCGAAAAGGGTATTGGGCTGTCAGCCGTAATAGCTTCCGCACGGACACCTTCGATATCGGCAGCCCAAGATCGCTTCATCTCCAAAACCTTTCCACGGATGTAGTCTTCGTTTTGATCCGATAGCTTCCCCGGAAAGATCGCCATCAGCTCTTTGAAAGGTAGTGCCCAGAAAGGAACGCAAAGTTCATCTTCGCCAGCTGCCGCTCCCACTCGAAACACCCGGCATTTCCCAGCCAGCGAACTCGCATACTCACCGTGCGGGTCAATCATGAGGACACGCGCGCTTGGGAAGGGCTTCTCGGCAATAGCTTTCACGACGATACTGACGGCGTTCGACTTTCCGCTACCCGTAGCGCCAAGAATCGCGCAATGCCGAGAAATGAGTTTGTCCATGTCCAACTGTGCGGCGAGTCCTTCCGATGCACTCTGATTCCCAATGACAATCGACGATTGGGCGTTGTAGCCGCCGTAGACAATCCGGAGGTCTTCGTTCGTAACAAGATGAACTTGGTCACCGGACGTCGGCGACTGGAGCACTCCTCGCTCGAAGGATGAACCGATCTGCTCACCAACCAGAATCATTCTCAACCAGCGGTGGCCATCTGCGATGGATGGATTCTCTTTGTAAGCCATCAGCAGCGACTCTGGCATCGCCAGAACTCCAGCCTGCGTGATAAGCCCGTAGAGGTTCGCGTATCCCAGGGGAATCTTGAGGAAGGAGCCAATCTGCCCAATCCGGTAAACCGTGCCGTCAATGATTGGCATGTTCGACGGGTAGTTGCTCGCCATTTTGATCGTGACGGAGTTTCCGCTGACACTCTCAACCTGACCGATGTGTGTTGGGTTGTGCTTCATGCGGTCAAAGCGAGCTGGCGGGACCGTCGGACGAGGACAAATCGTTCAGAAAGTCAGTGAGCTTTCGAAAGTCTGGAAGACGAAAAATACCTGAACCTTCCCAACGCTCATCGCCTTTGCGCTCGCCTGCCTCGTCGGCAAGAGTGGCTGCGTCTTCGTCAAAATATTGGCTGACCCTAATAGACTCTGTGGACTTCGGCTCACCTCTCAACCGCCACTCGCCAAATTTCCCACCAATAACGGCGTGCCGAAGACCATAAACCGACATCTTGCCACCAGTCTCGTGCGTTGCGAGGCAACGCACGCTATTGGTCTCGTCTGCGAGGCCAAACACACTCGTTTTATCATCGATCCACGTTTGATCGTAATACATCGCGATAACGTGGGAGTTCGCTCCGCGCCTCAGGGACGTCACGAGCCGTTCGTTGATGTGATCATCACCGAACGAATATCCGCAGGTGAACAAAACGGCGTCATCCTGCTGGAGAAACGCGCAAAGCCGGTCGATGAGGCCAACATACGGCTGCTTCTTCGAGGTGTTGTATTTGAGATGCGACGGATAGATGAGGACTTCTGGCGCAGATTGCTGCCGAATCACAGCCTTGTCTCTTTCGCGATAGGTCCAACCAAGGGAACCATGCATTTTCCAAAGCTTCACAAGGTGGGAGTAGGCCTCTACATCTTCGACCGCCTCTGGACAAAAGAACGGTTCAAAGCTGCCAGAGAAGCCGTCGAAATACGGTATTCCTGAACCTTCGAGGGCAATCTCAAATAGGTAATCATAATTCGTCGTGAAGATTTCGGTCGGGAATCGTCGCCTCGCCTTTTGAACCCAATTGGCAAGACGGGCGTGCGCCAACTTCTTACGATCTTCGGCCAGCAAGGTCTCGTGGACTGAAACCAGATTCACGATCCTGGCCTTTACCAGTGATGCCAACGAGGCGAGCGCGGTTGAATCAAGCCCGTTTAGCTTTCCTGCACCAATAACCGCACGCTTGGCCTCGATGCTTGAGAGTAGGGTCTCTATATTGAAACGGATTTTTAGAAGTTCTGTCTCGGTTTGAATTTCCTTTATCGCAGCAGCGAACGGAGGCGAGTGTGCCTCCACCTCAGCGACGATGGTCTGCGTCATCTCCTCAATCGCTGGGACAGAGACGGTGGGATGCCCCGTTGCAAATGACGTTCCTGCGCCGAACAAGAATCCGATGCGCTTCTTGTCGGAAATCAGGATTTGGTGGATACCGCGGATGTGCTCGCGCGGATCGTGTGTGTTCATAGGGATTGCTGGGGTTTAGGAATTCCGCTCGCAATTCCCATGCTCAGTATCTGCGGCAGCAGCGTGTCGCGCAGGGTGGCGAGGGTGCGGGATTGGTGGTGCACGCTCATTCTTTCGCCTCGGACTCCTGCAGGTCTTTGAGTGTCTTGCCGTCTTTCGTCTTCCAATCAACGCGGCCATTGGCAGCGCGCCCCTGTACCACGCCGGCGGCTGTGGAAGGCGATGGGAAAACGTAGTCCTGTGCGAATGCGTAGCCTTCAACCGCAGGCTTTAAGACTCCGTTGGAGATCAATGCGGCGCGAAGTTCTTTCAGATACGCATGGCAGGACGGCACTTCGCCCTTGACTGCGCCACTGCCGGTGCGGACGACGAAACCATCGTGCGTCTCCATGCCTTCAGCTTTGATTCCTTTGGCATTGATGAAGAGCAACTTGGCGCTCTTCGGCATTGGGGCAGCCGCAGTGAACACGCTCACGCCGAGAACCGGAAAGCAGAGCATGATCTCGGAAAGGAAACCTTCGGCATCCGCCACATCCGCTTCAGAAAGCGACGGTAAAGTAGGCGCATTGCCATTATCCAAAACACACCGCTTGGCTTGCGCGGCCAAGGCGATCAGGCGTGATTCAAGATACTGCACGTGCGCCTTGTTCAGGTTCTCATCTTTGCTCGTGAAGGCGACGCAGCTCGTCCAAAAGTCTTTCTTCGCGGCGTGTTGTTCGAGGCGGGGCTTGATCGGGTCTCCCTCGCCGACATACACCCGCGGCAAACCGGATTCCTCTGGCGGGCCAACAAGCACATAAACCCCAGTGCGCATGAGTTCACGGCGGGTCTTCGCTTCCACCATCACCGCGCGGGGTATGACGATTCCCGCGCCGCTCCAGTTTGATTTCTCGATGGTGCGAAGCCCGTCGGGATCACCGCTTGGAAGGAAGATCTTGATGAAATAGGGTCTATTCATCAGGCGGAGAGTCCTTCGAGTGCGAAATTGCGGCTGAGATGGCTGCCGTAGGCGGCACTGGCGAAGAGCCCGAGAATGTCCTGTGATGCAGACACTCCTGTCTGCTCATCTCCTTTGCCAGGGACAGACAGGAGTGTCTGTCTCACGGGGGTGATGAGGTCGGCGGTGAAGCCTTTGGGGAATCCGGTGGAGCGTTGAAGCATCGTGAGGCAGAGTAGAACCAAGATGTTCATCCCGGCGCGGAATGCTAGAGGATTCTCACTAGGAGATTGGCATCTTCGCCCGAATTTTTGGTGCCGTTTCCCGAGGACAGCCTTTTCTTGGATCGACATTCGAGAGCTCGAAAATCTCACCCCGGAAATTGGGTGTCCCGGCGATTCTGGGGCGATTCAGTGGGTGGCACAAAGTTGGGTGACGGGATCGAGCAGGGAACCGGAGAATTGCTGCATGCGCAGGTCGATCGGGGCGAGGAGTCCATCGTCCATGAGGATGAGGTTGCCCCGGTGGGTGTCTGAGAGGACGATTTGCCGCTCCGGATCGAAGAACGCGATGTTTCCACCGATGACAATAGTCAGGGTGTTCGGGGGTAGCCAATGCGCAAACTCCGGGTTGCGGGATGTTACCTGCGCGCGTAGGCACGGTTTGATGCGGGTAGTTTTCGACACGTCTGTAATCGTCGCTGCGGCCCGTTCCCGGGACGGGGCGAGCTATGCCTTGGTTTCGTCGATCCCGTCCCCCCAATTCGAAATTTCCTTGTCCATTGGACTCTATGCCGAATGGCAGGATGTCTTGAGCCGTCCCGAACATTTGCCGCCCGGCCAGACATCCGCCGATGCGTTGGGATTTTTGCGTTTTCTCGCCAGTCAAGCCAGGCTCCAAGACATCTTCTTCCTGTGGCGTCCGTATTTGCCCGACCCTGATGACGACATGATTCTCGAACTGGCGTTCGCCGCCAATTGCCGCTACATTGTCACACACAACATGAAGGATTTCAGAGGTTGCCAACAGCTCGGCGTCGAAGCCATCACACCCAGAGAGTTTTTGGCCATCGTAACCAGCACCTCCGCAACATGACGGAACTAATCGTCCAATTTCCAGAATCGCTCCATCGCAGCATCAAGGCTCTCGCCGAGCACGAGGGGTATTCCGTTGATCAGTTTCTAGCGAGTGCCGCTGCAGAGAAGATGGCGGCACTCATGACTCTGGACTATCTTCGGCGCGAAGCCGCTGAGGGACGGCGTGAAGATTTCGACCGCTTTCTCGCCGCTGTGCCACACGGAGAGCCTGAGCAATCCGACCTACTGCCGGAATGACGAATTGACGAAATTTCCCGGGGACAGCCTTTCCTTGGATCGATATTCGAGAGCTCGAAAATCTCACAGCGGAACTTGGGTGTCCCGGCGATTCCGGGGTGATTCAGTGGGTGGAACAAAGTTGAGCTACGGGATCGAGCAGGGAACCGGAGAGTGGCTGCACGCGCAGGTCGATCGGGGCGAGGAGTCCATCGTCCATGAGGATGAGGTTGCCCCGGTGGGTGTCTGAGAGGACGATTTGCCGCTCCGGATCGAAGAACGCGATGTTTCCACCGATGACAAGAATCAGTGTGAAACCAAACCTGATGCTCGTTTCCATCGTGGTTAAGCGTTAAGAAGGCGGGAGACTCGGCGGAGAAAACTCTGGAAAAAGAGCGCTGATGAGCGTGGCCACTTCAACGCGGATGGATTCGATCTCCGCATCATCTGGCTCCGCATCGGGGGAATCATCGACGTAACGATCAGCAAAGTAGAGCGTTCTGAGCCTGCGACCAAAGGGTAGGAATGACGAGAGGTCACACCCGCGCACACTGCATTCGTTGGCGAGGCGCTCAAGATCGTGCGTCTTGATCAATTCCCAGCCTTGCCCGATCAGCCAGCCTTTCATTGCCTTCTCCGCAGCCTGCTCCAGCCACAGTGCGGCAGCGCCGGTATCGCCATCGCCGATGGCACGCAGCACACGATCGTAGTCCACGGCTACAGCGCGCAACCAGTCGGCGGGATTGAGCGGATCACCTTTCATAGACAGGCAGGCCGTGGTGGACAATCTCGTGAAACACCCCGAAGGGCCGGGTTTGCTTTGCCTGCCACTCGTCAGGTGTGCGCACCAGGATATCCGTGGAAATCAAGGGACGGGCCTTTGCGGCGGCGGTGAGAGCATCGAAGGCGGGCCGGGTACAATCGGGCTGTCGTGAGCGGATGACAAGCAGATCGACGTCACTGTGCTCCGTGGCGGTGCCACGAACACAAGAGCCGAATACGATGATTTTCTCGGCGCCAAAGTCTTCCACCAAGGCCTCGAGCACGCGCTCTAAATGCGCTCGCGCATCCAATGGTCGCGAGGGCAGCGTAAGCCGGTCGAGATTAAAGAAGTGCGGCATGACTTTGGCTCAGCATTCTAATGGATTGCAGCCGGCACGCAATTCACCATTCTGTTCTCAAAACAGCCACTCCCGAAACATGAAGGATTTCAATTTCCCGGGGACTGCCTTTTCTTGGATCGACATTCGAGAGCTCGAAAATCTCACACCGGAAATTGGCTGTCTCGGCGATTCTGGGGTGATTCGGTGGGTGGAACAAAGTTGGGTGACGGCATCGAGCAGGGAACCGGAGAGTGGCTGCACGCGCAGGTCGATCGGGGCGAGAGGTCCATTGTCCAAGAGGATGAAGTTACCCCGGTGGGTGTCTGAGATGACGATTTGCCGCTCCGGATCGAAAAGAGCGTGGAAATTGCCTGGCACCGGCGATGCGTGCGCTCAATTCGCAGTTGCAAATCGTCCTTCGGGACGTTCCCGGACCTCAATTCGCAGGTTCAAATGGTCCTTCGGGAGCTTCCCGGAGCCCGATTCGCGGTTGCAAATTGTCCTTCGAAAGCCTCCCGGACGTCACCTCGCAGATGCAAATGATCCTTCGGGAGCTTCTCGAACCTCAATTCGTAGGCGCAAATGGTCCTTCGGGAGCTTTCCGGACCTCGATTCGCAGGTGTAGATGGTCCCTCGGGAGCTTTTCGAACCTCCATTCGCGATTGCAAAGGGCCCTTCGAGAGGGTCCCGGGCATCGACTCGCAGTTACCAATGGTCCTTCGGGAGCTTCCCGGACTTCGATTCGCGGTTGCAAGTGATGCGTGGACAGCGTCGCGGGCCTTGATTCGCACGTACAAATCAGGGTCGATTACGGGGAAAGACCGGGGAATCCGCCAATCGCGACCCCATTAATTCTAGTAATTATTTCTTTTATTGTTGATCAATAATCCATCTTGGTATATATTCACTCATCATTAACTATCTAAAATCATGAGTGAAACAAATTCGAAAAAGCCGAAACAACCCCGCATCGTTCCCTCCCCAGTTGGACAACTCACCATCCTGTCCCGCAAAGTCGCGAAAGGATTGGAGGACGGAGGCACCGCCGCTGGAATCAGGTTCGCTACTTCGGAAGAGATTTTCGCCAAGATCGGCGAATTGACAGGGGCGGAGAGTGACTATCAGGAGATTCTGGCCAGCAAGAGCATGAATCTCATTCCGGCGCTCAAAGCGGCCGATGCCACCGGCCGGAAGTTCATCATGGATGCCAAGCACGTCTTGAGCCTTCCGCTGGGAAGCAAATGGAATCAGGGTTGGGCGGAAGTCGCCTTCCTCAATGACAACCTGCAATGCCCCAGCACGGTCGTGGAGCGCCTGGCGACCATTGAAGGGATCGCCAAATACTTTGCGAAGTATCCGGCTTACGAGAACGCTCCCCAAAAGATCACCGCCGAACAAGCCACCAACGTCGCCACAGCCCTTTCCGGCGCCCACGACGCTCTCGACCGCTACGATGCGGATCGCAAAGAACTCCGCAAGGCGCGCGACAAGGCCCAAACCGCCCTGCGTAAAGCGATCAACGGCGTAATCGCCGAAGCACGCCGCCGGTTGCCGATCGATTCCCCGGTTTGGGACACCTTCGGCGTGACTGCGCCGAAGGCACGGGCTCCGCGTCCTCGCAAGGAAAAGGTCGCTAAGGCAGCCAAGGCGGCGCGGCCGACCAGCGCAGCGGCCACCACCGATCGTTCCGCCGAGAACGCGGAGACCAAGGTGGAGTTGCCTGCCTGAGACTTTTCGTTTTTCCCTTTGTTCTGTGCGCGTAGCTCCGCCCGCTCGTCGATACGTCGGCGGGCGGGCTTTTTTGTTGGCCGTGTGGCGCGATAGCCTGATTTGGTTCAGCGATCCCGGTGGTCGCTACCGAGGTTGAAGCCCGACGGGCTTCCGAATCCAAGCTCAGGGTTCCAAGGAACCCTGGGACCCAATTCGGGAACCCGGTTCCAACCCCGAAGGTGTTTTGGGACTCGCGCACGGTGAACCTCCGCAACCACCTTCGGGGTTGGACCACGGTCTTGTCCGATGGCCCAGGGTTTTGCAAACCCTGGGCTGGCGTACGCAAGCCCTTCAGGCTTAGACATCAGGCGGCGTGCGGGGAATTGGACGGAGCTGACGGAATGTGGCCAGTGCTTCAGCCTTGAAGGGTTTTGGTTCGAGGGGCAGGGTGCCAGGAAATTCCCGCCCGGATCACCGGGGACCGGCAAGAATTGCCTTGCACGAGAACACTCCAAAGCTCAGTAAACGCCGAGGGCGGGGCGGCACCTGCATTGTAGGGCAGGAGACGGCGGACGTGGCTACAGTAAAACCGGGAGTAGTTCGCAGCAGCGCATGTTCGGTCTCGTTGGGTTCATGTTGCCGACTTTAATTGCACGCGCTGAACCGTTAAAAGAATTATCGAAACGAGAACGCTCAGTACAAGCCAAGCAATGAAATAGTACCTAGGATGGAGTTCCAAGTCCGCGGTCCTTTCGGCATAGGGAAAAGCCACCTGAGCGAAATAAGCTCCTGTGAGGATCAGTGTTAACGCCCAAGCTGTAGAAAGCGCAAAAATCTCCGTCACGCGAGTAAAGTGGACAATTCTGTGACTAGCTAAAATGAAGAGTAGGATCGTGCCGGTCATGACATTCCATAATGTTGCGGGACCAGAAGTAACCGTCACCTGGATAATTCCTGCGACGGCGACAGCGAGGATGTCGGCGACACTTGCTTTTGTGGACTCGGATTTCTGCATAGATCTATTGGGTATTTGCGAACGGGCTACCATTAATGGGGATGCTCCGGTTGCAGTAACTAGTGATTGGCAACCGGCTCCATAACCCCGTGAACGACCGCCCGGAAAGGGTTACCCATCTTCGTGCTCAGAGGCAAGCCATTTTTGGGGGCGCATGAAGTAACCGACGGCGATGCGATCGCCGGAGGGATCAAAAAGCAAATTCTTGCCTCCCCCTCAAGTCTCCAAATAGGCGCACAGTGCCAGAAAATTGTCGCCCGGATCATCAGCGATTCCAAAAGATCCTCCTGCGATCATCAGGAAGTCTTGAACATCGCAGCAAGCATGTCTTCAGCGTGGAAATTGCCGGGCGCCCTGCAACCATAAACGGCGGCTCCCCAAGAGCCGGTCTTCCCATGCGAACCAGTCGGGTCTTTACTCCTCCCGATGAGATCCATGCCGCTGCTGCTTGCCTTGTTCCTGCTTGGGCTCACCCTGTCAGCCTCGGCGGCTGATCCCGTTGCCAAAGGGGAGCTCGCGACCGTGACTTTCGTCGAAAAGCTCTATCAGGCGCACGACTCGGAGAAGGGGCCATTCGCGGACGTCACCAAGGGCGGCCTGGACAAGTGGTTCAGCCCCAGCCTGTCCGCTGTGCTGCTGAAGGCGCTGACCCAAAGCGACGAGGCGATCATCGACTTCGATCCTCTCTACTATGCCCAAGACTTCGAGATCAAAGGCATGAAGATCGTGCAGGAGGTCAACGAGGACGACGCTGAAGCCAGCGTGCTGGTGAGCTATCGTAACTTCGACAAGCCCACGACCCTCCGCCTACACCTGTCCAACACGGAGAAAGGCTGGCGTGTGACGAATGTGATCTACGCGACGAGTGATCTGCGGACCATTGTGAGTGAGTGAGTGAAGGACGCCCACCGTGAGGTTTAGCTCTATGGAGTCTTTTGCGGCCAGGCAATTTCCACGCTGAAGACACGCTTGAGGCGCTGTTCAAAGCTTCCTGATGATCGCAGGAAATCCTTTGCGTATCCTTGGTCATCCGGGTAAGAAACGCCTGGCACCAAGACTCGTCCCCGGTGCCGGTGGATTTTGGGAACTCATCGACGAAGGAGAGATCTCCCGCCAGGGTTAAGGTTCATCGGCGCGGGTAAATGTCGATGTAATCGACCACGGCATCGTCCGGATTGTCCATTTGTTGGAGCCGGAAAAAGTCCCGATCTTTGGTCACCGCAAACATCATGGCTCCTTCACGGCGGACGGGTCTGCCTGAGGCCACGAACGAAACGCGGGTCACGATCGTGCCCTTGAAGATAAAGGCCTTGGCTTCGACCTGGGTGATGATCCCCTCCACGGTGATATAGTTCCCGCTCTTCTTGTCCTCCTGACTTCCCTTCACGGTCAGGATCCCGTCGTGGTCCGATATGGTGATGCGTCCGATCGGATCGTTTCCGATCCAATGCAGCGAAAAGTCATGCGTTCCGAGGAGCCAGTGTTTCGTCTCCGGTGCCCTGATCTCGGTGATGTCCGGGCCGGCGTAGACCAATGCGACCGTCACCCAAAGGATCCAGCTCACGGACAGAAACGGGCTCGCTCTCATGATCTTACGCTTCAGGGGCGGCGGGATCTTGGATCCGCTTCAGCTCGGCCAGGATGAGCTCCCAATCCTTCTTGTTCGGAGAATCCGCGTGATCGTTCTTGGTCAAATCCCGGTGCCCAACCAATCCGCAGAACACGCCCACGCTATGCATCCGGGATCGATCGGCCGGTGCGATGCTGGGAATCTCTGGATAAATCTCCTGAATGAAGCGGATCACTTGGATCACGGTGGTGAATTGCCAATCGGTCAGATCTTCTCCATTGAGATAGCCATCCTGCCACATATTGACGTCACCGCTGATTTCGATCCCGACGTAGTGGTCCGCCCATGCCTTCACGTGGGCGATCTGGCGATCGATCCCGAGGAATTGGATGATTTCCCCCGGCTCCTTGCCGATCAAAAAGTGGAAGCCGAGCGAGCTTCCCTTCTGCGCGGGACCGTTGGAGTTTCCGAACTTCCCGACCTTGTAATCCCCCGTCTTGTAGTATCCGGCGGTCCGGTGAAGGACTATCCCAGTGGGCTTGGGATGGAAGTAAGGACGGGTGTCCGCGTTCCATCGTGGGTCGTGTGTGATCCCGGGCATCCAGTATTGGTCCGCGCCCAAGGACGGGACATTTCCCGCTGCCCCGGTGTGAGCGCGGTAGCTGTTCTCCGTGATGGTCCCGAATTTCCCGTCGACGACGAGGACTCGATCCAAACCCTTCTCCCGGGCCTTTTCATTGAGGAACACCTGAAGGAAGGCGACCGCCTTGCGTTCCGGTCCAAACTTGGTCTTCTTGACGTCGGGGATTTTGTCGAGGGCCACCACCGTGGAATCGCCAATGACGCCGTCCAAATCTCCGGCGAACAACCCGCGGCTGGTAAGTTCCTTCTGGACGAAGAGATAGATCTCCCGCATGCGGACATCTTCAGCCGAAGCTGAGCGCAGGACCGATCGGGTCGTTCCCAGATCCACCGCTTCGGATACGCCACTGCTGACCACTGGGGAAACGTCCGGGTTCGGGGTGGCTCCGTTCAGTGCGCTGAGAATCTTTTCCCAATCCGCTTTGTTCGGGGAATCCGCGTGATCATTGCGGGAAAGATCGCGGTGACCGATCAATCCGTTGAATTCGCCATGGACGTGCATCCGGCCCCGATCCGCAGGCTCGACGCTGGGGATATGTGGATAGATACTCTGGATATAGCGAATCACTTTGACCACGGTTTCCAACTGCCAAGCCGTGAGCGGTTCTCCATTGAGATACCCGTCATTCCACATCCCGACGTCCCCACTGATCTCGATCCCGATATAGTGATAAGCCCACGCCTTGACGTGACTGATCTGCCGTTCGATGCCGAGAAACTGGATGATCTGGCCGGGTTCTTTGCCGATCAAAAAGTGAAATCCCAAAGAGGCTCCGGTTTGGGCGGGCCCTTTGGAGTTTCCGTATTTGCCGACCGCGAAGTCTCCCGTTTTGTAGTGCCCGGCCGTCCGATGCAGGACGATCCCCTGAGGTGCGGTGCGGTAGTAGGGGCAGGAGTTGGCGTTCCAACGCGGGTTGTGCTCGATCCCCGGCATCCAGAACTGATCCGCGCCCAAGGTCGGGATCTTCGCGGGCATGCCCTGGTAGCGCAGAAAGCTCTCCTTTGTCAGGGGGCCGAAGCCTCCGTCCGTGATGAGAATGCGGTCTTCCCCCTTCTCCTTGGCCTTCTCATTGAGAAAGAGCTGGAGGAACAAGATCGCTTTGCGCTCGCGAGTCAGTCCAGAACGACCGACCTCCGGTATCTTGTTCAGCGCCTTCTCCGTGGCCGGGCCGATCACGCCATCGACTGCACCGTCGAGCAGGCCACGACTTTTGAGTTCCTTTTGGATGAAGAGATAGACTTCGGTCATGAGATGCGTTGGAGTTGAATCGAACGCCCTAACCCCATCCTTCCTTGGATGAATCGTCAAGCCAAAATTGGCGACGTTTCCCTAACATGGGCGACCGCTCACCGCTCGATGTGGCCCGAGCTGAGGACCGTCAACGGGCACCGTGACTTTACGGTCCCTCTGTGCTCCCTGCGTCCTCGGTGGTAATGAGCCACCATTTTTACCACATAGTTCACAGATTTCACAGAGACAAGAACTGGAGGAATCTGGCGCAGTCCTCATCTTCGTGCTCTTCGGCCCCTTCGTGGTGATGAATGCGTCTTGTTGACCGCGAAGGACGCGACGGAGAACGAAGCGATGGGAACCAAACTGTGCGGTCAGAGTGCGGCGCACGGTTATCCTGCTTAACTGTCGGCCCCGGCAGGTTCGGAAAATTCCGAAGGGACAAAGCTCATCGACTTTCATCCGCTTTGCCTCTGCGGATATTTCCCAAGCCGCAGGATAATTTCCCGGGGACAGCCAATTCTTGGATCGACATTCGAGAGCGCGAAAATCCCACACCGGAACTTGGGCATCCCGGCGATTCTGGGGTGATTCAGTGGGCGAAACAAAGTTGGGTGACGGGATCGAGCAGGGAACCGGAGAGTGCCTG